>Ga0213875_10000104_pt1 | contig 96500 bp, 90 predicted proteins | sample BarmaccomBMRX_R8_FD_160105 | JGI IMG/M metagenome (GOLD analysis project Ga0213875, IMG submission 160105) | Root-associated microbial communities from Barbacenia macrantha in rupestrian grasslands, the National Park of Serra do Cipo, Brazil - RX_R8 | ecosystem: Host-associated > Plants > Roots...
CCGGCAATCCGACCACCGCCGGCCTCGCCGGCAATCCGACCACCGCCGGCCTCGCCGGCAATCCGACCACCGCCGGCCTCGCCGGCAATCCGACCACCGCCGGCCTCGCCGGCAATCCGACCACCGCCGGCCTCGCCGGCAATCCGACCACCGCCGGCGCCTGGCGATCCCGCGCCCCGCCCGTCGTCGTCCACCTGCACGGTCAGGCCGTGCTCGGCATAGCACAGGACCACGCGGGCTCGAGCCGGGCCGGCGTGCTTGCGCGTGTTGGTCAACGCCTCCTGCACGATCCGGTAGGCGGCCAGGTCGACGCTGGCGGGCAGATCCCGCCGGGACCCACGGATCTCGACGGTGACCGGCAAGCCGGCGGCCCTGGTCTCGGCGACGAGAGAGTCCAGCCGGGCAAGCCCGGGCACCGGTTGGTGCGGGGGATGCTCGTCGACGCCGCGCAACACCCCCAGGGTCGCCCGCATCTCGTGCAGCAACTCGCGGCTGGATTGCTTGATGGCGGCCAGCGCCGTGCGTGCTTGTTCTGGATCGTCGTCCATCAAATACAGCGCCACCCCGGCTTGCACGTTGATCAGCGAGATGTGGTGGCCCAGCACGTCGTGCAGTTCCTGGGCAATCCGCAGCCGTTCCTCGCTGCCCCGGCGGCGCTCGGTCTCCTCCCGCGCAGCCCGTGCTTGTGCCAGGCGTTCGCGGCGGGCCCGCCACCCCTCCGACGCGGCGATCACCGCCACGAGCCAGGCCAGAGCTCCGGCTGCTCCAGTCAAGGGCAAGGGCTGACCCGGACGCGCCGCGATGTGGATCAACAAGATGACGGCGAAGCAGGTGCCCGCGATCGAGTACGCTGCAAGGCGGTGACCAGCCGTGATGGCGAAGCAGAGGGCCAGGACGGGCGCGAGGAAAACCGGCCCGAAGGGGTAGCCGGCACCCAGGTAGGCCGCAAGGGCAGCGGCTGCCACAGCGAAGCCGGCGACCGGCTGGATCCGCCGTACCCCCAGCGCGGCGGGTCCAACCAGCAGCAGGGCATACCCCAGGACATCCAGCGGCCGGGCGAGAAGCTGCCCTCGGCTGGCGAATGTGGTGCCGACCACGGTGAAAAGGCCAAGCGCCAGCGGTAGCGCCATCGTCAGCAGCACACCGGCCCACGACGCCGGCCGCTGCGATGGATCCACGGGTAAAACGGTAGACCGCCTCGCCAGTGCTGAACGTCGCCTGCAGGGAGGCTGCGGCGGTACCGCGGTAGTGGTAGGCGCACTCGGTCCGCTACTCCGGCCGTGGCAGGTGAACAGCCGACCCGAGCCCGACGCGTGGTGCGGCCGCATCGAGTCACTCTCGTGCACATGACCAGTACGTCTGTTTCCACCGCCAGCGGCAAGCTTCGCGTCTCGGACGCCGAACGTGAAAGCGTCGCCGCCCGCCTGCGCGATGCAGCTGCTGAAGGCCGGTTGACCCTCGCGGAGGCCGACGAACGTCAAGCTCTGGCCTATGCCGCCCGAGTTCGCGATGACCTCACCCCGCTCACCGCAGACCTCCCCCCGCCGTCGCATCCGGCCCCGGGCCATGACCGACCATTGAGCGGGCGGGCACGGCGACGGCTGGGCATGCACGCCGTGCTGGTAGTCGTGCTCGCGGCGCTCCTGGTGACGGGCTGGGTGCTCAGCGCCGCACCCTGGTTCTGGCCGGTATGGCCGCTGTTCTGGCTTGCCCTGAGCCTGGTTGTGCACTACCGCAGAGCCGAGCGTGATTGGCGGCAGGTCTGATGGCAGCTCTCACTCCCCGGCTTGCGACCCGGCCGCGCGCGATCGTCCGCGCGGTCCACGTCCTGGTCTCGATTGGCTGGTTCGGGCTCGTCGTCGTGATGCTCGTGCTGTCTGCTGCCGCGATGACCACAGACGGCGGCACGAGCCCGCGCTTTCCGTACCAGTTGATGGACCAGATCGCCAGCCCGGTGATCCCGATCGTCGCGGTGGCCACCCTGGTGACCGGTGTCGGCCTGTCGGTCGCCACGCCGTGGGGGCTGTTGCGGCACTGGTGGATCGTCGTCAAGCTGGTCATCACGCTGGCGGTGATCGTGACGGGTGCTGCGCTGACCGGGAATTGGATCCAGCAGGCCGGCGCCGCCCCCACCACACCTGCCCGGTGGCTGCTGGTAGGCGGGGCCATCGTGCACCTGTTGATGCTCGCCAGTGCAATGATCATCTCAGTCGACAAGCCGTGGGGAAGGATCAGCCGCAGCAGTAAGCCACGGCTCCGCCCGCTCGCCCGTTATGGAGAGGTATCGGGCTGAACAGCCCTCAACTCCGATATGTCTCCATATCGGAGTTGAGGGCCAGACGGCTAGCGGATGGTGGCGCGAGGCGGTGCAGGGGCGGGGTGGTGTCCGCCAGCTGTGACAAGCCACTGGTCACGGCCGCCGTCGTAGCGGTGGGCAGGCTTGCGGCGTGGTGCACTGCCCTGTGCCTGGTGCGGGATCAGGTCGTCGCCTGACGGCTGTGGTTGTCCGGGCAAGCCGCGCAGCGGCACCTCATGGATCAGCCATGCGGCGCCTACCGCCAGCAGGGCAATCAGCGCCCCCCACCGGAACACCAGATCGATGCCGGTGGTGACGGCGTGCTGGTAGCTGTCCCGCACCGCGGCAGGTAGCCCGCCGAGCATCGCCGGGGTCAGCCGCCCACCACCGGCACCGGACAGACTTGCAGGCAGCTGCTGGGCGAACAGGGTGCCGAACAGGGACACGCCCAGCGAGCCGCCAATGGTGCGGAACAGGGTGGCGGCACCGGTTGCGGCGCCGAGATCGGGTTGCCCGACGCTGTTTTGAACCACAAGCATGGTGGTCTGCATCAGCATCCCCATGCCCACGCCCAGCACCACCATCCACAGCGCGGTGGTCGCCTGGCTGGTGGTTACCTCCATGGTTCCCAGCAGGCCGAGGCCGGCGGCCATCAGCAGCGATCCGGCCAGCAGCAGGCCGCGGTAACGCCCGGTGCGGGAGACCAGTTGACCGCCGAGCAACGAGGTCACCAGCATGCCGCCCATCAGCGGCAACAGCAGCAGACCACTGCTGGTCGCCGAAGCGCCCTGCACCATCTGCTGGAACTGCGGCAGGAACGTCACCGCTCCGAACATCGCCAGCCCGGTGAAGAAGGTCAGTACGACGGCGGAGGTGAAGTTGCGGCTGGTGAACAGGCGCAGCGGCAGGATCGGCTCGTCAACGCGGCGCTCGACGGAGACGAAGGCACCTAAGGCGAGCACGCTCAGCGCCGCCAGGCTGAGGATGGGCGCCGACACCCACGGGTATTCGATGCCGCCCCAGCTGGCCAGCAGGGTCAGCGCCGCGACCCCGACGGCGAGCAGGCCCGCGCCCGACCAGTCGACCGAAGCCTGGCCCTGGCGGCCTGGCAGGTGCATCGTCACCGCGGTCACCAGCAGCGCCAGCACGCCCAGCGGCAGGTTGATGTAGAAGGCCCAGCGCCAGCTCAAGTGATCGGTGAGCAGGCCGCCGAGCAGGGGGCCGCCGATGAACGCCAGCGGCATCACCGCGGCCATCAATCCCTGGTAGCGGCCACGCTCCCGCAAGGGGACCAGGTCACCGATGATCGCCATCGCACCCACCAGCAGGCCGCCGGCACCCAAGCCCTGAATCCCGCGGAAGGCGATCAGCTGGCCCATCGCCTGGGACAGGCCGGCCAGCGACGAACCGACCAGGAAGACCGCGATCGAGGCCATGAACACGCCCTTGCGGCCGTACAGGTCACCCAGCTTGGCCCACACCGGGGTGGACACCGCGGTAGCCAGCGCGTACCCGGTGACCACCCAGGACAGGTGGGCCAGCCCACCGAGCTCGCCGACTATCGTGGGCATCGCGGTGCCGACGATCAGGTTGTCCAGCATGGCCAGCAAGATCGCAATCATCAACCCGCTCATCGCGGTGTAAATCTCCCGCTTGCTGCGGGGTTGCTCGGGCGGCGCCGCCATCTCCGCGGGTCGCGTCATGGTCGTCATCGATCTTCTCCTATCGTTCCCCCAACGACTTACTTACTTGTCGCCCGGCTAGTTAATAATGTTAGCTAGCCGGGCGACAAGTAAGGTGGCAAGGAGGAAGCGATGGGGGAACAAGTGGACGAACGACGGACAGACACCCGGGAGCAGATCCGCAGGCTCGCGCTGGAGCTCTTCGCTGAGCACGGCTACGACGGCACCTCATTACGCGAGATTGCCGACCGCCTGGGCATCACCAAGGCCGCGGTGTACTACCACTTCAAGACCAAAGAAGAGATCCTGGTCAGCATCGTCGACGACTTCTTCACCGAGGTCGACAAGCTCATCAGCTGGGCGCAGCAGCAACCGGCCACCGCAGCCACTCACGAGCAGGTCGTCCGCCGTTACCACGAACTGCTCAGCGACCGCGCCACTGAATGGGCCCGGTTCTTGCAGGAGGCCCAGACTGCACTGCGCGACGTTGCCGCCGGTGAGCAGCTGCGCGCCAGGTTCAACCGGCTCGCTGACCTGCTGGTCGACCCAGGTGCCCCGATCGCTGCCCGGCTGCGCGCCCGCCTGGCCTTCGTCTCCCTGCATATGGGTGCCCATCACTTCGGCACCGGGAACGAGGAAGCCCGCGAGGCGGCGCTACAAATCGCCTTAGATCTGATCACCCACGCCCCCGTCCACGGCTGACATGGACTAGCGGAGGGGGCCCAAGGTGTCTGGTTCGCCGAAGGCGACGACCAGGTCGCCGGCCTTGACCACAGTGTCCCGGCTCGGGTTCGGCACCAGCTCCCCGGCCGCCCGGCGGATCAGCAGCGCGGTCGCCGACCCGCACACCTGAGCCACCGTCTGACCCACCAACATCGAGTTCTCGGAGATGAGCAACTCCTCAATCCGCACCGCCCCTGAGCCGCTGCGTGCAAGGTCGAAAAAATCGACCACCTCGGGTCGCAGGGCGATCAACGCCATCCGGCGGCCGCTGGTGACATACGGCGAGACGACCCGATTCGCTCCGGCCCGGTACAGCCGGTCGGCCGCGGTGTCCTCCGATGCCCGGGCCACGATGCTGATGTTCGGGTTGAGCGACCGCGCCACCAGGGTGATGTAGACGTTTTCGGCATCGGAGTCCACCGCACACACCAGCCCGCGCGCACGGTGGATTCCCGCGGTGCGCAGCAACGCTTCCGATGAAGAGTTGCCGATCAGGTACAGCACGCCGTCGCGCCTGAGATCCTCTTCGAGCTCAGCTTTCACCTCGATGACCACAAAGGGCACACCATCGGCTTCGAACTCACGAGCCGCCGCCCGGCCGACTCGCCCGTAGGCGCAGATGATGTGGTGGTCGCGCAGCTCGGAGATCCGCCGTTGCATCGACCACCTCCTCGACTTGTGGATGAGTTTCCCATCGATCAGCGCGCCAGCCAGTACCCCGAGCATGGCCACGAAAACAGTCACCCCGAACAGCGACAAGCTGACTGTGAAGATCTTCGCCCCATCCGACAGGGCTACCGGTGTGGCAAACCCCTCCGTGGTCAGTGCCGACAGGGTGAGATAGACGGCGTCCACCATGCTGAAGCCGAACAGCTTGTAGCCGATCAGGCCGTAACCGAGCAGGATGATCCCGCTAGCCAGCAGCCACGTCCGGCCGGTGCTGCGGCCCACCCTCATGGCTCTGGCCGCTCAGAGGGCGGTGAATGTTGCGGCGGCCTGCTGGCGGCCTTCGATGGCAAGCTCCAGGAATCCGTAGGTGCCGGCCTGTTGCAGTTCCTGGCCGGCTCGGATGAGCGCAGCCAGAGCCACCTGGCTGAACGCTCCCCCCACCGAGATGCGGGCTACCCCGAGCTCCGCCAGTTCGGCCACGGGGGGGAGACCAGGGACAGTGAGCACGTTGACGGGCCGGTCTACCGAAGCGATCACGCTGCGGATGTCGCTGGCGGTGTGCAGACCGGGTGCGTACAAGACATCTGCCCCCGCCTCCTGGTATGCCTGCAGCCGCTTGATCGTGTCGGCCAGATCGGGATTGCCACGGATGTGGTTTTCGGCCCGAGCGGTGAGCACCAGCTTGGAACTGGACGCGCTGGCCGCGGCGGCCACCCGCTCAGCAGCCAAGGTGAGGTCGTAGATCGACTCACCGGAGAAATCCTCGATCGAGCACCCTGCCAGCCCGACCCCGATGGCCTCGGTAACGGTAGCGGCCACCGTGTCGGGATCGTCGGCGAAGCCGTTCTCCAGGTCCGCGGACACCGGGATGTCCACCGCCGCCACGATAGAAGCGGCATGCGCAAGCGCCTCGTCTCGACTGATGCCGCCGTCGAGCCGGCCCAGGGTCGCGGCGTAGCCGCTGCTGGTCGTCGCCAACGCGGCAAAACCCAGCGAGGCGAGCAGCTTGGCCGTGCCTGCATCCCAGGGGTTGGGCATCAGCAACGGCCGGCCGGGCACGTGCAGTGTCCGGAAGGTAGCCACCTTGTCCGCAGCGATGGTCATCGTGCCCACGGTAAGCGCACCGCCTTACGCTGGGAAGACGGGGAAAGACACGGTATGGGCACAGGGTGGCGGGTCAGCGCTGACAGGTGCGCTGAACAATCACGACCGTGCGCGCTCGCTGGATTACTGCAGCTGTCCTCGCCGCCGCCTTGACGGGATGCGGTTCGTCGCCGCCCGCCGGGCCGCCGCCGGCGCCGCTGCCGCCCGCTGCCGAGCCGGCTCCCGCTCCAGTGCCTACCGCGCCGCCAGCCGGGCGGACGGTACCGGTGGGCCACGGCCCGGAAGGCGTCGTGGTGGACCCGCAGACCCATCTGGTAGCCGTGGGCGTGCGCAACCCGTTCGCGCTGGCGTTACTCGACGCCACGACTGGCGCAGTGGTGCGCACAGTTGCGCTGCCGGGCGGGTTGCGGCACCTGCAGCTCGCCGCACCCCGTGGCCCGGTTTTGATCCCCGACGAGGACTCGGATCAGCTCGTCCGGACGGCGCTGCCTGGCGGTGAGATCACTTCACGGGTGAGGACCGGCCGCGCGCCGCACGACGCGACCGCGGCCGCCAATGGCACCGTGTTCGTCGCCAACGAACTCGGCCGCAGCGTTGCCGCCGTCCGCGGTGATCAGATCGTGCACACGTTCACCGATGTCACGCAGCCGGCCGGAGTTGCCGCCGTCGGCAATCTCGTCGGTCTGGTTGACGTCCGGGAAAACACGCTGAGCCTGTACGACGCCGAACGTTTCCTCCGGGTTAGCGAGGTGCCCGCCGGCGCCGGACCCACCCACGTGGTCGCCGACAAGCGTGGTCATCTGGCCGTCATCGACACCCGCGGCGGGGCAGTGCTGCTTTACGAAGTACAGCCCGCGCTCAGGCAGATCGGTCGAGTCGAGCTACCCGGCACGCCCTACGGGGTTGCTTACGACCCGGTCCGCGACCGGCTGTGGGTGACCCTGACCGCCCTCAACGAGGTGATCGGGCTCAACCTCAACACCAGCCAGCCCGTGCTCGCCAGCCCACTGCCCACGGTCCGGCAGCCCAATACCGTCGCCGTGGATCCCACGACCGGGCGGGTGTATGTAACGGGAACGGCCGATGGGGTACTCGAAATCATTGAGCCCCAGAGTCCGTAGATTAAAAAGCCCGGGCGGAAATTCTCCGCCCGGGTAAACGCGACTAATCAGTCACACCCGCCATGCTTCTTGTGGCCGTGACCGCCGTTCCAGCCGCCCCAGCCACCACCGGAGCCGCCCCAGCCGCCGCCGTGGCCGCCCCAGCTGCTGGAGTAGGAACTGCCGTAGCCGCCCCAGCCGCCACCATAGCCGCCCCAGCCATGATGGCCGTGGTCGTCGCCGTGGTCACCGCCGCCAAACCGGAAAATATCCGTGATCCTCATGCTTGTTCCCTCCCTCTTTCATTCCAGGAATTCTGCTTCACCGAGGAGTACAGGCACCTCTTCGCGCTGGCAGAAGCGCGGACAGCAAATGTCCTGGTGCGATTTCTCATCGCAGCTAAGTGGCCAATATCTGGTGCGCGGTGGGTCACTTCATGTTGCCGCACCCATAGCGACCGGGGATCAACCGATCAACCACTCCTTGGCAGTGGAACCCCCTCTTATGACCGGTCCACGCCCCAAATTTGGCCGGTGTTCGGGCAAGCAGCGACTGTGGCCGCAACACTTGCGGTGAATGAGTACCCGCCGGGCGCCATTGCCATGCCCCACAAGCCAAGTCTCACCCCTTCAGGCGACGTAGCCGTCAGGTGAGCCGATCAGCCGTACCTGTTGTGACGTAGCGTGCACCAGATGCGAATCCTGATCACCGGCGGCGCGGGTTTCATCGGCTCGCATATCGCCGATCTGCTGGCCGCTGAGGGATACTCGGTGCTGCTCCTGGATGCGTTCCTGCCGCAGGCGCACAGCTCCGGATCGCCCCCAGCATGGGTGGCGGGACACGAGCTGATCCGTGGCGATGTCCGGGATGGCGAGTTACTCGACCGGGTCCTGCCCAGGGTCGATGCGGTGTGCCACCAGGCCGCAATGGTCGGACACGGGCTGGATCCGTCAGACGCACCGGCCTACACCGCCAACAACGATCTCGGGACGGCCGTGCTGCTGGCCGCGATGCACAAGGCAGGGGTGCGCCGGTTGGTACTGGCCAGCTCGATGGTTGTCTACGGCGAGGGTCGCTACGCCTGTTCCAACCACGGCGTCGTGCCGGCTGTGCCGCGACGAGCCGAGGACATCTCCGCGGGGCGTTACGAGGTGCCCTGCCCACACTGCGGCGCCGATCTGGAACCACTGCGGGTAAGTGAGGATGCCCCGCTGGATCCGCGCAGTACTTACGCCGCGACCAAGGTCGCGCAGGAACAGCTCGCGACGGCGTGGGCCCGGCAGACCGGGGCGGCAGTATGGGCGCTGCGTTACCACAACGTCTACGGCTCCCGGATGCCCCGGGACACGCCCTACGCAGGGGTGGCGTCGATCTTCCGGTCGGCGCTGGCCCGCGGTATGGCGCCGCAGGTGATGGAAGACGGGCGGCAGCGCCGGGATTTCGTGCACGTTTCTGACGTGGCCAGGGCCAACGTTCTGGCGCTCACCGCGGAGCCGCCGGCCAGCCGATGCGAGCCGGTCAACGTCTGCTCCGGGCAGCCGCACACGGTCGGCGAGCTGGCCACCGAACTGGCCCGGGCGATGGGCGGGCCAGCACCGGAGATCGTTGGTGGCGCTCGCCCGGGTGATGTCCGGCACGTGACGGCAGACCCGACCCGCGCCGCTGAACGGCTGGGTTACCAGGCGCGGGTGAGCTTCGCCGAGGGCATCACCCGGTTTGCCACTGACCCGCTGCGCGAGCCGGTCACCACGTCGTCAGCAGCAGGTGGTTGACGCCCAGCGCGACCACCGCCTGAGCGACCAGCCACCAGCGAGCCTGCCGCGCCGGCAGCAACCCGGTTGCCGCGATCAGCCACACCGCGAACGGTAGCCAGATCCGCTCCACCTCAGCCTTGCTCAACCCGGACAGATCTGCGGCCAGCACTGCGATTGCCGCCCCCCCGCACAGCAGTTGGGGGCTCGTCACGTACCACCAACCCCGGTGCGGGGCGTCTTGAACAGCAGCCAACTCCCCTTCGCCGGCAGTCAACTCCCCCACCGTGAAGATGCGCCTCAGCCCGGCAACCCCTGCCGGCCCGAGCAGCACCGCCAGGCATGCCAGGTTGGCCCACAGCCAGTAGCTGTACGGGCGCACCAGGCCGTACTCCCCCGGCTCGTAGTACCGGATCGTGACCTGCTGGTACCCGTCGAGCCACCAGAATCCGGCAGCCGCGAAGGCGACCACCACGGCCGTCAGCGCGGTACCGGCGACCAGCAACGGGGTAATCCGGCGTGTGGCGACCGCGACGGCCAGCGGCAACAGGGCAGCCAGCACCAGCCCGTAAGACAGAAACAGCGTTACACCGAGCAGCAGCCCGCCAGCTGCAGATGCGGCAGCACCACGGAGATCAAGACGCTCGCGCGCCGCGCCGATGGCTAGCAGCGCCACCCCCCACGCCAGCACTCCGGTGAACAGGCCATCAGCGGACACCCCGACCCAGATCGCGCCCGGCCAGAGCACCGCGAACGGCAGCGCGGCGCGCGCGACGGCCCGCGCACCCAGCGCACGCAGCGTGACGGCCACCGCAACCGCCGCCGACGACCCGACCAGGATGCACAGCATTGCCGCTGGCGCCCCGCCGGGCAGGCCGAGCCGGTCCAGGAGGATGAAGATCAGCAGCGCACCGGGTGGGTGCCCGGCAACATGGGTGGTCCATGACCCGGGTTGCAGGCCCTGGATGTGCTCGGAGAAGGTCCGCAACATCGCACCGATGTCCGTCACCCGGGGCACGTCATGCAGGTATTCGGTTGGCGTGGTGAGCCGATCAACCACCCCGAGCTGCCACCCGTCGATCAATGCCAAGCTGATCGTCCAGGCCAGCGACGTCACTGCGGACAAGCCCAGCAACGGCCGCCAAGGCAGCCGGGCCGCCAGCTCGGGCCCACGCATGACCACCAGCAGCGCGATAACCACCGCGGGGACGGTGCCGGGGCCCGTATGCGGCAGCCACTGCGCCCCCAGCGGCGGGGCGTCGACGTGAAGCGGCACCCCCTTATCCAGCAGTCGTGCGCCGACTACCGCCGCGAACGTGACCAGCAGCGCGGCACTCCCCGCTGCAACGAGGTCGGCGCCCACCCCGCGGTCGACGGCCACCGATGGCTTGGGCTCGGTCCTCGTCACAGCATTGTCTTATACCGAAGGCACTTCGGCAGACAGCGTTTGCTTCATCGCGCGGCTACCGCCGCAGCGCGTGCAGTGGAAATGTCACGGTGAGTCGCTTTTCGCCGCAGTGCGTAACCATCCCGCCTGGCGGTCCGATAGGCAGGCGTGAGCTACGAGACCTACACCACGGAGACCATGGATGCCCTATCTCGCGCCGTTACCGCTGCCAGAATTACCGACAACGAGAGCAGTGAGATCGCCATGGCGCAGGTCTTCGCGACGCTCGCACTCGCAGCCGCGATCCACGAAGGTTTCGCCCTCCTTGTGCAGCCACCCCAGCCGGATGCCAGACCGTATGTGGGCAGCTAAGGAGGGGGAGTGACCGAGGGCACCATCGCCCACCATGATGCGCGAGTCACGTACCGTTACGAGCGCTCTCTGTGCCACCCGGTCGACGTGACATGGAAAGCGATCACCGACCCGGATGAGGTCGAACGCTGGACAGGCAATCGACCTGAGATCGATTTACGGCCTGGCGGCAACTACATCTCCCACCATCGCGGCGGCCAGCGGGTAGTAGATCGCATCACGCGCATGGAGCAGCCACGGTTGCTGGAACACACGTTCTGGGTCCACATCAATCCCACGGCCCGCGTCACCTGGGAACTCAGTCCGGTCGGCAACGGGTGCCAGCTGGTGCTGACCCATGCTTTGGATATCGACGACGTGCGCACCGCATCCAACGCCCTGGGCGATGACGTCACCGTCATCCTGTCCCGCAACGGAGCAGGCTGGCACCGTCTGCTCGACAAACTTGCCGAAACGCTCAACGGCCAGCCGACGGCCTGGTCAGAGGAGGACCAAAAAGCGCTGCAGGAACGGTACGCGGCCATGCTCTAACGAGTCACATCGGCGTTGTACGACCTCAGTCTGAGTTCTGGCTCGGCTCCCGCAGTCCCAGCGTCCGTAACTCCAACGCGGCCAACTTGCGCAGCGCGGCTCGGTCGTCACGACGCCACGCTGCGGCCGGGTCCGGGCAGATGTTCACTAGCTGCTGCATCGGTCGCCGGGTGAGCGCGCGCAACGCGAGCAGATCGACATCGATAGCGCGGACGGCCAGCGCCGAGCGGGCTGCGGTGATCCACCGTATCCGGAGCGTCAGCCACACGAGCACAGGAGGGAGCGCGCCGAGCAGCACGATCGCCACCGCGGTGCCGACTGCGAGGGTGGAAATGGTCTCTGACAAAGCCCGCCCTGACGACGCGAGGGAGTCCCCAGCACGTGCACCAGAGTTGAACGCTCTGGCTAGACCATCACCAATGATCGGTGCTTTAACCGCGCTTCGGGCAGCATTCTGAAATGCATCGTGGATGACCGCACCGGCGCCCTTGAGTCCCTCCCCCGGACCTTGCAGCCGCACTATCAGGGTGAACGCCGCGCGAGCTACCTCGACCACGAGCACCACCCAGATGACCACCAGCAGGTCGGCGAGTACCTGCCGCGCCGCCCGGCCGCGCTGTTCGGCGTAAATGCGCATCCGCACAGTGTGCTAGCGGCGACGCACCCTCGGTGACAGGTGGTGATAGGACTGTTGACGCAACCGATTGGTTGCCATAGTATGGCAACCAATCGGTTGCTACTCGTTGGAGGCTGTCATGGGTTTTCCTGATCGCATCGAGCGAACCGTGGAGGTCGCTCACCCGCCGGGCAAGGTATGGGCGGCGCTCACCACGGCCGAGGGTTTGGGCTCCTGGTTCGGCAATGAGGCGACAATCGACTTGCGCCCCGGCGGGTCGGCCCAGCTGAAGTGGACCGAAGGGTTCACGGTCAACATGCGTGTGGAACGGGTAGAGGAACCGACGGTGTTCGGGTTCACCTGGCACATCCACGGGCTATCCGAGGACGATCCGCGCCGTACCTACGTCGAGTTCACGCTGGAACCGGTCGGTTCGGGCACGCGGCTGAGGGTGGTCGAAAGCGGTTTTGCCCAGCTACCAGAAGACGCCTACCGCAGGGCGTACGACGCCAACACCCAGGGTTGGATGAGCGAGCTAGGAGAACTGGTCAACTACCTCGATGCCGCCTGAGATTGAGGCGATCGCCGAACAGGTCTTCATCGCCCTGGCCGACCCGACCCGGCGCGCCATCCTCGCCGCGCTGGCCTCAGAGGGTCCGGCCACGGCCACGGATCTGTCCGATCGTCTGCCGATTACGCGGCAGGCGATCGCCAAACACCTGGCCTTACTGGCCGAGGTCGGCCTGGTGACGGCCGAACCGGGGGAGCGGCGCCGGGTGCGGTACCGGCTGTGCTCGGCGCCAATGCAGGTGGCGCAGCAGTTCCTGGCCGCGCTGGCCCGCGACTGGGACGGCCCGCTGGACGCGTTGAAGGACCACCTCGACCGGTCTGCTCGCGGACCCGCCACGACCCCATCCCAGGAAACGCAAAAAGAGCATGGCTGATCACGCGCCCTACGCAGCGCGTGAGCATGGATGTGAACTGAAAGGTGGACACCACAATGAAGACCCCTCCGATCGTCACGTCGCAGGAGTGGGAGGCGGCACGCCAGCAGCTGCTCGTGAAAGAGAAGGAGCTGACCCGCGCTCGGGACGCGCTGGCCGCAGAGCGTCGGCGGATGCCGTGGCTGGCGGTGGACAAGCAGTATGCCTTCGACGGACCTGAGGGTAGGGCGAGCCTGCTCGACCTGTTCAAAGGCCGTCGCCAGCTGATCGTCTACCGCGCCTTCTTCGAGCCGGGCGTGTTCGGCTGGCCCGACCACGCGTGCCGCGGTTGTTCCCTGGTGGCCGATCAGGTCGCCCACGTCGCCCATTTGAACGCCCGTGACACCACTCTCGCCTTCGTGTCGCGGGCACCGCAGCCGGACATCGCGCGGATGAAGGCCCGGATGGGCTGGACCATGCCCTGGTACACCATGATCGACGAGTTCGACACCGACTTCGGTGTGGACGAATGGCACGGCACGAACGCCTTTATCCACGATGGCGACCGGCTGTTCCGCACGTATTTCATCAACAACCGCGGCGACGAGGCGTTGGGGAGCACCTGGAGTTACCTCGACATGACCGCGCTCGGGCGTCAGGAGGAGTGGGAAGACTCGCCTGAAGGCTACCCCCAAACCCCGCCATACGAGTGGTGGAACTGGCACGACGAATACCACGATGCCGAACCGGCACAGGGGTGGCTGGCTCAAGTCGCTGGGGCCACCACCACCGACCTCAACACACCACAGCGAGGGTCAGCTGGCTGCTGTGCGGGTAACACGGCAGGTTAGCGGCCTACAGATCCGCAGCGGCGCTGATCGCGGCCGCGGGTCGACCCAAAGCCGACACGCACGGACCTCGACCATGGAGCATCGATATGGATCCGAGTCGACCATGAATGATGGGGTGAAGTCCGACGATCTGGGTGCCGCTGAGCGTTGAGCGGACCTCGAGTGCTAAGCCTTCGGCGCGCGCAAGCGCGCCGTTGCGCTGAGCCGGGTGAGACCACGCTAAGCGCTCAACGAAGGTGACAAAGACGAGGCCTGGGAGCAGCGCCCTGATGCGCCGGCGTGAAGCGAGGTCAACTCGGCAGCTCTGGACCGCCTAGACCCGCTGTGCGCCGCTGGCCCGGCAACGGACAAACTGACCTCCGACCAACCAGTGCCGGCCGCCCGCTTGGAAGGAGACGGACTTGTCCATGCGCATGTTTCCGCCTCGCTCTACCCACCGGGTGGGTGGACAGTGATTGATTGGTTTCAGGCGATTGTTTTAGGCGTGGTGCAAGGCCTGACCGAATTTCTTCCGGTGTCTTCCAGCGGACATTTGCGAGTGATGTCCGCCTTGCTGGGCTGGCCGGATCCGGGCGCGGCGTTCACCGCAGTGACCCAACTGGGTACCGAGTCGGCGGTACTGATCTATTTCCGCCGCGACATTGCGGGAATTGTGGGCGCGTGGACGGTGTCGCTGTATCGCCCAGAACGGCGCAAGGATCCGCAGGCCCGCATGGGCTGGTTCATCATTATTGGCACACTGCCGATCGGCGTATTGGGTGCGCTGCTCCAAAGCACCATCGAGACCACGTTCCGGGACCTGCGGCTAATCGGCGCCACACTCGTGGTATTCGGTCTCGTACTGGCGGTGGCTGATCGGCTCGCTCCCAATACCAAGCCCTTGCCGGAGCTGTCGATCAGCCACGCCCTTGGTTACGGCTTCGCGCAAGCCCTGGCGCTCATACCGGGGGTCTCACGCTCCGGTGGAACCATCAGCGCCGGGTTACTGCTGGGGTATCGACGTGAGGCTGCGGCGCGCTACGCATTCCTGCTTGCTGTGCCTGCGGTGCTGGCGTCTGGGGTGTTTGAACTCACTAAAATTGGTGAGGGAACCGCACCGGCGTGGGGGCCGACTATTGTCTCGACATTGATTGCCTTCGGTGTCGGCTACCTGGTCATCGCATGGTTTCTTCGATTCATCGCCACCCACAACTTTACGCCGTTCGTGGTATACCGTGTGGCCCTTGGCGCGATGATCATCACCCTCGTGACCACTGGAGTGCTCGCTCCCACGTGACCCCGTAATTCCTTACGTCCCACATTGACCATCTTTTGTGTGTCTACCGCGACACAATTCGTCGTCGAAAGCTCATGCACTGTGATCTTGCAGTCCTCGCGGGGCCGCCGACTCGACTTCCGGGTGAGGCGAATATGGACCGCGCTCACACCGCGATGACGGCGCCGCCACGGCGCGGGTCCCCGGCACCGGCCATCCGGCCCGAGTCTGGGTCGCGCCGCACCGCCTGGCAGCCGCCGAAGAAGATGTTGGGCGCGGTGAAGCGCGCGATCACGATCTCTTCCAGGTTGGTGGGCTCAGCGCCGGGCTCAACGTAGAGCACGCCGTCCTCCCAATGCAGCCGCGGAGCCTGCACTGCTTCAGCAAGTTCCATGCCGCGATCCACGACGTTGCAGATCACCTGGAGGATCGCCGAGCGGATACGGTTGGAGCCCGCCGAACCCAAGGCCAGCTCGACCGCGCCGTCTGCGCGGCGGACGAGCGTCGGCGCCATCATCGATGGCAGCCGGCGGCCCGGTGGGTGCAGGTGGAAGCCCGACGGATTGAGGTCTGCTTCCCCCAGCATGTTGTTCAAGTGCAGTCCGGTCCCGGGAACGACGACGCCCGAGCAGGACCCGTTGCTGACCGTTGTCGTACAGGTCCAACCGTTCTCATCGATCGCCGCGATGTGTGTGGTGTTGCCCAGCCGGGCACCGAGAAATTGCTCCTGAAAGCCGCGCAGGTGCAGGCTGTCCATGAATTCTGTGGTGCGGGCACGCTGGGCGTCGATCATCGCCGCGACGAGCCGCTCACGGCTGGGTGGGCCCGGCTCGCGGTCTAACTCGGCCAGGACCGCTGCGATCAGGATGCCGCCGGCCGACGGTGGTGGGTTGGTCCGCACCCGCAGGCCGCGGTAGGTGATGTCGATGGGCTCCCGGGGCATCACCTGGTAGGCGGAGAGATCGGCGGGTGAAAGCAGTCCGCCGCGCTGACCGATCCAGTCGCACACGGCTGTAGCCACCTCGCCGGTGTAAAACGGCGCCGCGCCCTCGGCGGCCAGGCGTTCCAGACCGTCGGCCACGTCCGGCAGGCGCAGGACCACACCTTCGCGCGGCGGCGTATCCGCGAAGAGGGCACGCGCCTCCGGGGAGCTGGCGATGATCGGCGAGAGCACTTCGAGGATGTAGGTCTGCTGGGCGTTGAGCGCCACGCCTTCATGAGCCAGCCGCACTGCGGGCGCCACCAGCTCGGCCAGCGGCAGCGACCCGAACCGTGCATGCGCCGTGCAGATCCCGGCCGGGCAGCCGTAGGTGCCGACGGAGGCAGCGCCTACGTGGAAGACCTGGACCACATCACCGAAGAGGACTGAGACCGGCACAAGCTCGGCGCGGCGCGGCGGATCGCCGTTGCGTCCGGGAGCCTCGACGAAAAAGTCCAGCAGCACGTCGTCCCCACCCGGGGCACCGACGAGCATGTAGCCGCCAGCGCCCAGACCCGTCAGCAATGGCTCGCAGACAAAAGACGCGCACATCGCGGCGAGGGCGGCGTCGACTGCGTTGCCACCCGCACGCAGCGCGCTCGCACCCGCCTGCGCGGTCAGCCGATGCCCGGCAGCCACAACTCCTCGCGTCATCGCGGCAGTGTTACCGAGCGCGCCCGCGGGTCAACCGCCGGGGCACACGCCCTCGCCCGAGGGTGGCGGTCACCGCACACCGCCACAGAGCCCACCAGCCCGGCCGCGCGCCGAGGAGTTCATCAAGATCACGGCGACTGGTGGGAGTCTGGTGCGGTAGCCATGGCCGTGATCGCCCGCAGCGCCGCCAGATGCGCATCGAAGGCGGCACGCCCGGCAGGGGTCAGCGCCAGCCAGGTGCGAGGTCGTTTCCCGACGTAACCTTTGATCGACTTGACATATCCCGCCGTCTCCAGAGTGGCCACTTGGCGAGACAACACAGAGTCACTGACCTCGACCGTATCCCGGACGAAGGAAAACGCCGCCTTGTCCGCCGCCATCAATGTCGCCATGATCGAAAAACGGACCGGGGCGTGGATGACGTCATCGAGTTCGTGACGGGGATGACCAGTCGTCATTGCTCGGCTCCGCCGCGCTCAGCGACGCTGTTCTCGGTAAGCCCCCACGAAGAAAGGCGCAGCGGCCGCCAGGCCGGAGGGAATCCACCACGCGGGATTGTGCGCAAACAACGCTAATCCGACAGTGAGAACCACCGCGTAGATCACCGCCCATGCTGCGATCACCCACAGATAGCGCCGAGTCGTACCGCGCGCGGCGACGCCCTGCCGCCGTACGTACCAGGTGATACCGACGATGAACGCCACCCAGGCGAGGTTGAGCACGACCGAACGGGTACCACTGGTCAGCAGCCCCCACAGCGGCGTGACGATCAGTACCGCGACGCCGAAGACCAGAAGGAACCTGGGGTACCAAGCCGACCGTTCGGCGACCGTGCGGGCAAGCCGGTCGGCGCGGTCCACAGCGTTTGCCGCGTCTGCCCAGTGCTGTGAGTGCTCCATCTCAACTTCTCTTCTCGGAAGCTCCTCACAGCATGGCAATTACTTTCCCGTTTGACAAGTACTTTCGAATCCTTACGGTTGAAGCACCCTCATCACGCCGCGGTATACCGGTAGGGACAACGCTTCCGGGTGGTACTCAAGACGGCATGACGAGGTGACCAGCATGATCTTCCACCAGTACCAGCTTTCGTGCCTGTCGCTGTTCAGCTACCTGGTGGGTGACGAGTCGACGGGCCGAGCGGTAGTCGTGGATCCCCAACGGGACGTGTCCCAGTACCTCGCCGACGCGGAATCTGCCGGCTTGCGCATCGAGCGGGTGATCGAGACCCACGTGCACGCCGACTTCCTGTCCGGCCATCTGGAATTGGCGAAGGCGACCGGCGCGGTGATCTCCTACGGCAGCGCGGCGCAGACAGATTTTCCGATCGGTCCACTGGTGCACGGCCAGCGGTTGAGCCTCGGTGACGTCGTGCTCGAGATCCGGGACACGCCTGGTCACACCCCCGAGTCCATCTCGGTGGTGATCTGGGAGCACAGTACGGACCCGGCGCCGTGGGGCGTGCTCACCGGCGACACCCTGTTCATCGGCGACGTCGGGCGGCCAGATCTGCTGTCGGCATCTGGATGGACTGCGCAGGATCTGGCCAGGCAGCTTTACCGGTCACTGCGGGAGCAGCTGCTGACCTTGCCCGACGCTACCCGCGTGTATCCGGCGCACGGCGCCGGCTCGTCGTGCGGCAAGGCCTTGTCGGACGCCACGGCGTCGACGATCGGTGAGCAGCGGGCAGCCAACTATGCCCTGCAACCCATGACTGAGGACGACTTCGTCGAGGTTGTCACGCAGGGCCAGTCGGTGGCGCCGCTGTATTTCGCCTTCGCATCGGACGCCAACCGCCATCACCATGAGCTGCTCGATGACCAAGAACCGCCGGTAGCGCTGGATATCGACGAGGTCTTGCGGTTGCAGGCCGGCGGCGCCGCGGTGGTCGATGGCAGGGCGCCCGACGTGTTCGCCTCGGGGCATCTACGGGGCTCGCTGAACGTCGGCCTCGACGGTCGCTTTGCCGAATACACCGGTGACGTGGTTCGGGCCGGTCGACCGATTGTGCTGGTCACCGATTCGGGACGGGAGACAGAAGCGCGCGTGCGGCTGGCCCGGATCGGGTTCGACCATGTCGCCGGCTACCTCCCCACCGTCGAGCAGGTGTTGTCGCAACATCCCGAGTTCGCCAGTACTGCCGCCCGCCTGCCGGTGACTGAGCTTGCCACGTGGCTTGCCGAGGAACCCGGACTGCAGCTGGTCGACGTCCGCAATCCTGGTGAGCTGGCCACCGGCGTCCTGCCTGGCGCGCGGCATATCCCGCTCGCCGCCCTCGTCGAACACATGGGCGAGCTGGATCCGGTAGCGCCGACCGTCGTGTATTGCGCCAGCGGCTACCGCTCGTCCATCGCCGCCTCGGCGCTGCGGGCCGGTGGTGTCGCCGTGGTGGCGGATCTCCTCGGTGGTTTCCACGCATGGTCGGCCAGTGGCCTACCGGTCGGCGAGGTTTCCCGCCCTTGACATATCACCTGACAGTGTTCAGTCTTACTGACGATGTCAGTTTCACCGATACGCGACAGGCGTGCTGAGCGGTTCGAAGCCACCCGGCGAGAGATCCTCGACGTCGCTTGGGAGTTGGTGAGAGCCAATGGCCTCAGTGCCTTGTCGATGCGAGACCTGGGTGCGCGGGTCGGGTTGCGGGCCCAGTCGCTGTATGTGTACTTCGCGTCCAAGCAAGCGATCTACGACGCGATGTTCGCCGATGCCAATCGGGATCTCCTCGATCGGCGTCGCGCACTGGGCACGGACGCCGACCCGACGGCGGCATTGCGGGCGCTGGCCCGCCAGTTCGTCGAATTCTGCGTTGAGGATCCGGTGCGCTACCAGCTGCTGTTCCAGCGCACCATTCCCGGCTTCGAACCATCGGAGGAGTCTTATGCGGTGGCGCGTGAGGTGCTCGACTGGGGGCGTCGAGTGCTGGCCGGAGTGGGTGCGACAGATCCCGCTGACGTCGACCTGTACACGGCGCTGATTGCCGGCCTGGTCGCGCAGCAGAACTCCAACGAACCGGGTGGGGACCGGTGGACCCGGCAACTGGACCGGGTGATCGATATGTATCTCGCCGAGGTGGCTCGGTCTCAATCCCAACAGTGATTCACATTTCCCCCAGGAGTCCCCCATGACTGCCCCAGCCCCGCACGACGTGCTGCCCTACCAGATCGCTGATGACACCTTTCTCATCACCTGGGGGTTGGACGCCCCACCGGTCGGTCACTTCCCCATGCATTCGATGCTGATCCGGGGCCGGGAACCGGTCCTCGTTGACACCGGCGCGCCGGCCTGCCGCCAGCAGTGGTTGGCCACGGTGGCCAACCTGGTCGATCTGGCCGATATCCGGTGGATCTTCCTGTCCCACGACGACCGCGACCACGCCGGCAATCTCTTGCCTGTTCTCGACGCCTGCCCGAACGCGACGCTGCTGACCACCTGGTTCACCATCGGCCGGATGGCCGAGGAGTGGGATACGCCGCTGCCGCGCTGCCGGTTCGTCAACGACGGCGATCAGATCGACGCCGGCGACCGGATCCTCATCGCAGCCCGTCCCCCGGTGTTCGACAACCCGACCACCCGTGGCTTGCTCGACTCCTCGACCGGCGTTTTCTGGTCGGTGGACACCTTCGCCACGAACACCCCGAACCGGATGCTTGAAGCAGACGAGCTCGGCGAAGATGAGTTCCGCGACGGGCAGTTCCTCGGCGCGCGGCTGGTTGCCCCGTGGCACCGCTACCTCGACCAGAGCAAGTGGGGCGTCTGCGTGGATGCGGTGCACCGCCTCGGTGCCACCACGATCGCCGGCTGCCATGCACCCGTGCTGCGTGGCCAGCGCGTGGACCAGGCGTTCGACCTGCTGCGCCAGTTGCCCGCGCTGGACCCGTGGCGCGAGTTCGACCAGTCCGATCTGGAGGGCTGGCTGGCCCACGCCGGCGCGTTATCGGAGCCCCTTACCCCCGTCCCCGTTCCTTAACTTGCCCAGGAGGCTGCCATGCAGTCGACCGCCATTGCCATCGAGCAGATCCCACCATTCGAGCACGACGAGGCCATGCAGCTGGCGCAAACCGAATACCAGCGCCTCATCGAGTTGGTCGAGGCACTCACGCCGGAGGATTTCGCCCGGCCTACCGATTGCACCGGTTGGAGCGTCGCCGCGGTGCTCGGTCACGTGCTGGGAATGCTGAAATACAACGCCGACCCCGCTGAGACCGCCCGGCAGGCGGCAGCTGCCGGCCAGCGGGCCGCGACCACCGGCGAGACGTGGATCGACGCACTCACCGCGTTGCAAGTCGCCGAGCATGCGAAGCTCACTCCCGAACAGCTGGCCACAGCTATACGGACCGCGGCACCGCTATCGCTGGCCGCGCGTAGCCAGGCGACGGCCGAGCAGCGTGCCGTGACGTTCAATCCGGGGCCGCCCAATGATGAGGAGTGGACCGCCGGCTACCTCATCGACGTGATCCATACCCGCGACCCGTGGATGCACCGGATCGACATCTGCCGGGCCACCGGCGCCGATCTGGTGCTCACTGCCGAGCACGACGGGCGCATCGTCGCCGACGCCCTCGCCGAATGGGCACGGCGCCACGGGCAACCCTGCAGCCTGGTCCTGGACGGGCCCGCGGGCGGCAGCTACGTCCACGGCACCGGTGGTCCGCACCTGCAGCTCGACGCGGTGCAGTTCTGCCGCGTGCTGTCCGGCCGCGGTGACGCTGAGGGCCTACTCGCCCAGCAGATACCGTTCTGATCCCTGACCCGCCACCCGGATATGGAGACACACCGGGCCAAAACCAATCAGGCGCCGCCCGCGCTAAGCAACATATCGGTGGCGAAGCCGGCTACCAGGCCGGTCCACACGCCCCAGTACAGCACGGATCGGTGCCCACCCCGCAGAGCAATGGCGACGAGTTGGATGATCACGTAGAGGATCGATCCGGCGGCCAGAGTCAGGAATACCAAGCTGACCGGGTCACTGCTGAACTGGCGGCCCACCAGGGTGCCCAGCATCGTGGGGCCCCCGCCGATAAGGCCTAAGAGCAACAGAAATCCCCACCCGGGTGTGTCGCTGTCACTGGCCAGCGGCGCCACGATGCCGAAGCCTTCGGTCGCGTTGTGCAGGGCAAATCCGGCTACCAGTACGGTTGCCAGCTCGATCTTGCCCTGTGCCGCGCTACCGCCGATGGCCAGTCCCTCACCGAAATTGTGCAGACCAATGCCCACCGCGATCAGCAAGGCGAGCCGGCGCGGCCCCGTTAAGCGGCTCGCGCCGGCCTCTCGGAGCGTCAGCTCGTCGACCGCCATGGCGCCCGGCCCCAAAAGCGGGATCTTGTCCTCACCGACGAGCCACCTCTCGTACCCGGCCAAGGTCAGCAGCCCGACTCCCAACCCGGCAAAGAGCAGTGCACCGAAGCCGATCACCGGCGCTACGCTGCTGGCGCCGTCATGCACCTTCTCCAGCGTAGAGTCGATCATTTCCCAGGCATGCGTCAGCACGTCCCACATGATGAACAGCAAGATTCCGATCGACGCGGCGTTGAGGAACACCCGCATACCAGGCGTGGTACGGCTGTGCCGTGGGCTACGCAACAGACCTACCGGCAACCCCAGCAGAATCGTGACCCCGGCGATGAAGCCCAGAGCTAGCGTCTGAACGTTGTCCATGGGCAATCAACCGCCACTTCTGTGTGTGCAGTATTTGTTCCCCCGGCGCTCGCGAGCTGTCAGCTTTCCGTCTGTGAATAAGACCTGTCAAGAAGTCCGACGTGGGATTACTAAAAAACAACGTCAGTCTTGATACCCGCTAGTCATCAGCGGGTGATTGACCGGGCACACAACGTGGTCAATTAGCGTTGCGCCTACTTGAATTACAGAGCATTCCGACATTGTTGTTATTTAGGTCGACCTTGCGTCTCATTAGTTAGGCCGTACTCACGAATCCGCCGCACCTCCTGTATCCCCCAGCCGGCTGGGCATGACAGGCTGTGATTGACCGATCACATCCGCGCCGGCAGGCGCACGAAGCCGCGGAGGACGCAATCATGATCTTCATCGTGGTCAAGTTCACCATCCGTGCCGACCAGAGCGATGAGTGGCTGACCCGCGTCGACGAATTCACCCAGGCCACCCGAAACGAGCCGGGCAACCTCTTCTTCGATTGGTCCCGCAGCGTCGACAACCCGAACCAGTTCGTGCTGGTCGAAGCCTTCGCATCACCCGAAGCGGGTCAGGCTCACGTCAACTCCGAGCACTTCCGAACCGCGATGGCGTGGATGCCCGATGCGATCGCCGAAACCCCGGAGATCATCCACTTTGAGGTGCCGCAGGACGGCTGGAGCCGTATGGGCGAGTTGAGCCCCCGGGACCAGCCGGCCTGAGCTGCGGCAACGCGTGATCATGGTTTGTGTGCTTCTGCGACAGCTTCTGTCGCAGAAGCACACAAACCGCGATCTCGCCGAGTGCCTTACGGCGTGCGACTTCTACGCCGTGATGAAATAGTCGCTCAGCTCGCCGACGAAGTCCGCTGACGACGCCGACTGACAAAACATCGAGAAATCATGGGTAATCGCATTGTCGTGCTGCTCGAGCGACGTCGCAGCCACCGACACGATCGCCTACCGGTCGAGAGTAACAGTATTAATAAGACTCAGCAGCCTCGGAAATCCGTAAACGTAAGATTCGAACTCTGTGCGAGTCACTCGATGTGTCCCCTCGCTAGAGACGGCTCCCCGGGCCTCCACGAAGGGTCCATACCTTGGCGATGGAATGGTGCTGGTGGATGTCGATAACCCCCGGACGCTCGGCTGGTGAGTGCGGCAGGTCCGTCAAGCGGGGTAAGTCGCTATAGGTGGTCAGAAGAGACGCCTGCTCCCGGGTCCGGACCAAATTGCCCGCAGCCAGCGTGCGTAGTAGTGAATGGGTCAGCCATGTCGTGGGACAGTGCGGGACACGAGCGCTGCGGTCACCTGCACCGCACCCCATCTGAGTGTCCACTTCCGCTCGCCGGTGGGTCGGGCATGACGGATCGACGGCTTGTCACAGGACGGAATGGCTCTAGACTGCACGGATTCTGGCTGTGGTGAGCTCGACAATTTCGGACGTGCCGGGCTCACCGGCGTAATTGGACGGGATGGCGCTCGGCGCGCGGCTATATACGCCGCTCCGGTCGCCGCTGCCCATTCCGGGCATGGCGGGATGATCACCCTACCAGACCATTGCGCAGATATCCGCTCGGTGAGCAACGGAGTTCGGGAAACCTCGCCAGTAAGCAGAATGGCGTTTAGCTCAATCCCATTCTCACGGGCTTGCCGAATGACGCGAGCAATAGCGGATATGCCTGCGTCGATTGCTTCGCGTGCCACTGCATCGAACTCAGCCCGGATAATCCGGACCGGGATACGCTGGGTGCCCAAACAGACATCAACAACCGCGGACGTGTGCTGGACCAGGTCTTGACGCGCTCGCCGGCAGGCAGTGACGACGTCGCGGACGGTGGCTCGGTAAGCGGGATCCGCGCGGTCGGAATCGGTGAGGTGGCCGCGCACCTGATCAAGTACATGCTTGGCTAGCGCGTGGTCCAGCCCAGCAGAGCCAAGGTCGTCGGTTCGTGAAGTCGCTTCCAGCTGGCCTACGCGCTTCTGAGCACCGGTCACCAGCGACACGTCGGTGCCGTGCTCGCCAACGTCGGCGACGATCACCGTCTCGGAACAGCTCATCGCTCCCGCGGCAATCGCTGCCGTCACGGTCGCAACCGGAGCGCTCACCATTGATGTGGGTACACCCTCCGCTTCGGTGCAGGTCAGCGCTGAGTGGAGCACGGACATCTGATACGGCCCCCAACCACTCGGGTGCGCAATGACCAGCTGAGCAACATCGGAACCGGCCGTGCGCCGCAGCAGGCCGCCAACAGTCATGGCTACCAGGTCGGCCCCGAGACGGGCGCTGCCGTCGCTACCGATTACCGGTACTGGATCGCCGACTCGATCGCAGAAGTCACGAAACACCGCGCCGACGCCTGATGCAGCGAACTGCTCGGCCTGGGCACCCACGAGTGTGCCCCTCCCAGAGGCGATCACCAGGACCGGTGACACCGACATCCGATCTGCGGGTGACCCGGGCGTGTCCACGCTAGTCACGACAGCACCGATGGAATGCCCACCCAACTCGACACCTACACAGCGACGCATGGCTTGCTCCGATCCTCCGCCGCACTATTCCGCGCAGCTTTCTAGCAGCTGGACTGAACCTATTTACGGAAACCGCGGACCGGCTTGGCGTTAGCTGTGTATTCGCTGGGAGCTGCGCGGATCTACGAGCCGATCGCACGCTGACAATATGCCCAGCAGGCCCACAGATAAACCACAGGAACTGGTCCTAGCGTCTCCCCCGAAGTTGGCAGGTATAGGCCGATCAACGAGGAGAAAACGAGAAATGACCGTGGAGATTAACGAAGGGTTTCTGGGCATCGAGGTTCGAGGCGGCAACGAGCACCTCGCAGCAGAACTGTTACGGGATGTGGCTGCAGTGCACGCCGGAGGCTGTGCTCCCGTTCCTGACCTAGGGCTGTCATTTTTAGGTGTAGACGCACGCTGGCCCGAACATCGCGAAGGACGCCCCTACCCGGGCCGGCACTACCGCCCCGATTCCAACTGGCACGACAACCGCAACGACGCGCCCGGCGACCCCCGCTGGCACGACACCCACACCAACCACCCCACCGACTTACACGCGCGGGAGCACACCAACGCAGACCGCGGCCCCGCAGACCACTTTGATCGGCCCGGCAAGCACGCGCAAAATGCCAGCCACCATCGGGAAAACGAACGTGGCCACCAGGCAAACGGCCACAACAACCGCGCCACCGACCCGAACACACGAGAGCACACCGACACGGGCCGGGCTGCACCGAGCCAATCTGACCGGCTCAGCCAGCACGCGCAAAATGCCGACCACCAACGGGAAAACGAACGTGGCCACCAGGCGAACGGCCACGGTGGCGACGACAGCACCCCAAGGAACGCCAACGATCAGCATGGCAGTGAGCGGCATGCCGCCGGCCACGCCATCGACTCCACGCATGCCGGTGTCGACCGGGGTCAGGCCGGTACTGAGCACGGGAGCGAGCAACCTCATGTGCTATCCGCTGGCACCAGGGGGCAGGCGGCGGAGCACCATGTGATGTCCGCTGAGCCAGGCGCACCCGCGCCGTATTCGGCAGCGGCGTTCTCCCCGGGGTTCTCAAGTCCAGTGACCAGCGGATCGGCAGGTCTGGCTCCGGCATTGGCACCCACGCTCAGCGAGCCGATGAACGCCGCGACGGCCCCAGCGAACGCTGCAATCGTCACCACGGCTAGTGCCGTGCCCAGCCAGCCGGTCACCACCACCCCGATGAGTTCGGCGGTGAAGTCTCACGCGACCTCGCAGCCGCTGACCACCACCGTGGAACACTCGTCGACGGCGAGCAGCGGAGTTGCGCCGCACGCCGACCTGGGCAGCCTGAGCTCTCCTCCCGCGAACTCATCGCCTGCTACGAACACCAGGGCCAGCAACGCCACCGGCGGGCACGGTACCCAGCACGGCACGGGATCGAGTACTGCCACGAGCCCGTTCCCGAACACCGGATCTGGCGCAGCGCCCGCCCACCCGGTGACGACGAGTTCCGCCACGGCGGGCAGCCAAGCTCCGACTCCGAGTTCAGGGACCACCCCGGGCTCCCACGTCCAGCACAGCAGCGACGTCACCGCGCTACGTTCGGCCCACCCCAGCGGTACGACCGGCTCCCCGGCTTCGGCCGCCGCGCCAAGCCTCCACAGCGGGGGGAATCAACCGGTCGATGGACACGGCGCGCTGCAAACGCCCGGTGCGTCCGGCACCGCCACGGTCGTACCGAACACTGCGGCAAGCCAGGCAACGCCGAACACCACCGCGGCACCAGCCGCCTCAACAAGCAGCCACGTAGCAAGCACCACCGCGGGAACACCGGCCTCCTCGGCAGGTCATCCCGCACCAAGTACCGCCCCGGCGAGCACAAGTACCGGCGCTGCGATGAGTGCACCGGCTGCGTCCGCTACCCCGCACGCAACATCGGTGACGAGTGCACCTGGGGCATCGACCACCAGCGTGCACCCGACGTCGGCGACCACGGACAGCGCCGGGACCGGGCTCACCTCACACCCGGCAACGACGAGTGTCGCCACGGCAACGCCGACGGACAGCGCTCACCCTGGGTTGTCGTCTACGTCGGACGGCCTGTCCAGCGGGCTCACTCCAAGCACCACTGCCCAGGACACTGCAATCCAGCACCCGACGACCGACCACACCACCCTCGTCCATCACTGACCACCACCGGCCCGCGCCTACGTCCGGGGGCGCGGGCCGGTCAGGTCGTCGAATGCTTCGCAACCAAGGAGAACCACCATGTCCGTGATGACCGATACCGCTACCCGTACTGACGCACACAGCCGATCCACCGCCGCGATGACCGAGCTGCTTGATCAGCTGCAAGCTCTCACCGACGCGGCACGACGTCCGGATCTCGGCGCTCGACTCGCTCAGGCCCGGACCAGGGTGACCGACCCGCGGCTGCGCATCGTGGTGACCGGTCAGACCGGCCAAGGGATGAGCATGCTGGTCGAGTCGATCATCGGTGCACCGGTGACCGCGGCGGTCCCGGCTGGTCTGGTCGTCGTGAGCTACTCCGATTCCGACTTCGTGCGGCCGATCGACGCGGACAGCCCCGATGCCGGCGCCGGTCCGGTGCCTCGTGTCGAGATCGGCACCCCCCATGATCTGCTGGCACAAGGTGTCGTACTCATCGATACCCCGGGAACGTCCGGGATGGACTCCGCCCGCGCCAGCGCGGTGCTGTCCCTGCTAGCAGGGGCTGATGCAGTCCTGTTCGTCTCCGATGCCAGCCAGGAATACACCGAGCCCGAGATCAGCTACCTGCGGCAGATTCAGCAGCTATGCCCCACCGTCATCGGCGTGATCACGAAGATCGACCTCTACCCGCGCTGGGCCGATATCCAACGGGCCAACCGTACCCACCTGACCAACGCGGGCCTGGACATCCCGCTGCTGCCGCTGTCGGCGTTGATGAGCGAGACCGCCCGGCGCTGCCATGACACCGAGCTCGCTGTCGAGTCAGGCGTGCCGCAACTGGTGGATTTCCTGCACCACCGGGTGGTCGGCGACGCCGATCTGGTGCTGTGCAACGCGGTCGCCAACGATGCCCGATTCGTCGCAGATCATCTGGCAATGGCGTTGAACGCTGAGCTGGATGCCCTGAACGATCCCCGCAACGGAGCCGAACTCGTCCAGCGACTACAGCAAGCCCGGGAAGCGGCCGACCAGCTACGCCAGCGCACCGCGAACTGGCAGGTCGTACTCGGTGACGGCGTGACGGAGCTGACCGTCGATGTTGAGCACGACCTGAGGCACCGGCTGCGCAGCGTGGTCCGCGAGGCGGACGCCAACATCATGACCTCGGACCCGGCCAGACGTTGGGAAGAATTCGGCGCCTGGATCAACGGTCGCATCGCCGAATCGGTCCAGGAGAATTTCGTCCTGGCGCACACCCGCTCCCGGGATCTCGCGGCGAAAGTAGCCGCCCGCTTCGCCGAAGAAGGCAACGTTGCGGTCCCGCAGCTCTATCTGGATTACACCGGTTCGATCCTCGACCCAGTCCAGTCCCTCGAGCCGCTGGACAACCGCAAGGCCGGCATGATCCAGCGAGTGATCAGCAGTATGCGGGGGTCTTACGGTGGTGTCCTGATGGTCGGGTTGATGACCAGCCTCGCGGGATTGGCGCTGGTGAATCCGTGGTCAATCGGCGCAGGCGTGCTGCTTGGTGCGAACACATTCTGGGAGGACCGCAAGGCGCAGACCGCCCGGCGCCAAGCCGAAGCCAAGGCCGCGGTCGCGCGCCTGATGGACGATGTGATCTTCCAGGTGGGCAAGGAATCGAAATACCGGCTGCGCGAGGCGCAGCGGATCCTGCGTGACCACTTCACCACGACAGCCACCGAAATGTTGCGCTCGACCGACGACGCGCTACGTGCTGCACACGAGGCCAACCAGCTCCACACCGAGCAACACGCCGCCCGGATCTCCGAGGTGCACAACTGCCTCAGCGAGCTGCGCCAGCTTCGCGTTCGTGCAGCCACCCTGGTCCCCACCCGGTAACGTCGATGAACACCATTGACCTCGTCCGGATGCTCATCCGTGACGCCCGCAGCGAACTGTCCGCCGATCCCCGGATCAGTGCTGACGCCGACGCGGAACTTGCCGCCTGCCAGCGCCGGCTCGATGAGCCGTTGCAAGTCGCGCTGGCTGGGACGTTGAAGTCCGGAAAATCGACCCTGCTCAACGCCCTGGTCGGCGAGGAAATCGCGCCGACCGACGCCACCGAATGCACCCGGGTGGTCACCTGGTTTTCCCGGTCGGTCACACCACGCGTCGACCTCACCCATGACGGCGGGCAGCACACCGCGCTGCCGGTGCATCGCACCGGGGGGCGGCTGCGTCTGAATCTCGGTCCGGTGACCGCGGAGCGGGTGGAGCGTCTCGAGGTCGGCTGGCCGTCCTCGCTGCTCGACCAGTACACGCTCATCGATACCCCCGGGACGTCGTCGAACTCCTCCGATGTCTCCGCACGCACTCTGGACTTTCTGACCCCTGATGAGGGCAGCTGCCAGGCCGACGCGATCGTCTACCTGATGCGTTCCCTGCACAGCGCCGACGTGGCACTGCTGCGCAGCCTCCACGAGCACGCCGGCACCGGGCGCGGCGCGCTCGGCATCGTCGGGGTGGTATCCCGTGCCGACGAAACCGACGGTGGACGCAGCGCCTCACTGGATGCGGCCCGGCAGGTCAGCGCTCAGCTGCGCACCGATCGCCAGCTGGCCGGCCTGCATCGGGATTTTATTCCGGTCTCCGGTTTACTCGCGCTACGCGGCCGCACGCTGCGGCAACGCGAGTTCGCCGCCCTTGCGCGGCTGGCCGCGCTGCACCCAGACGAACGTGAGGCTGCTCTCGTCTCCCCCGGCCGCTTGATGGCAGCCGATCTGGTGATCGCCGCGCCCGATCGAGAGCAGCTCATAGCCGCCTTTGGCATGGTCGGCATCCGCATCGCCATATCGCTGATCCGCGCCGGGGCCAAGGACGCCCCTGCGCTAGCGGCCGAGCTGGTCAGGCACAGCGGGTTGGAGCAGTTACGCGCGACCCTGAGTACCCGTTTCGGCAGCCGCAATCGGCAGCTGAAGGTGCACTCAGCGCTGCGCACCCTGCGCAGCATCCTGCTGCGCCACCGCAGCCCTCATACCGTGCGAGTGTTCAGATCGGTCGACCGGCTGCTCGCTGACAATCACTGCTTCACCGAGCTGCGGCTGCTCGCCGGACTGGCAGCCTTGCCGGTACCGGAGCCGACCCGCACTGCCCTGGATCACGTGCTCGGTGGTCGCGGTATCTCCGCCACAACCCGGCTCGGCCTGCCCCCTGATACCAGCCCCAACCACACCCGCGCCGTCGCCTTGCGCGCCATCAGGTACTGGCACGATCAGCTCGGCGAACCCCTGCTGGACCAGCCCACCACCCGCACCTACCAAGCAGCCATCCGCAGCTGCGAAGCCATCCTCGCAAGCTGACAGAGTGGGTAAATTCCGCTCGACTTGCTGACGCGGCCCTGATCTACGTCCAGTTTTTCGGTATGGCGAAGCTGACACAGAATGACGGGACATCCCGGGACATCCACTGTCTCAGTGGCGACATGCCGACGAGCCTGCGCGGATTTCCTTTTCGTCCGCGCCGGTCGGGGGACCCTTCCACTCCCACGGCTTCACCGCCAACTTCCTACCCCTTCTCGTCGAGGAAACGCCTGATGCGTTCCCTTTCCCGCGATCCGCCACGCTGAAATCTCCGTGAGGTTGGTACGATGCTCGGTGAAACGTTGCACGCCACCGCCATAACATTTACTTCATACGGAAACGTTTTTTATGCTTGCACTATCAGTTATGGCCGGGTGATATGAGAGCAAGCTACGCACAACCTCACAGTTGTCCGGGAAGCAATGGCAGTCAGTGATCCCGCGCCGTGCTGAGCTGGCGCAGTGCGCTGGCAACGCCAGCGCCGACCCGCGCATTGTTCAGCAGCAGCGCATGGTTAGCGGCGATCGTTCGTGGTCCCAATGTCTCGGTGACCGCGGCCAGAAGCCACGGAGTAAGCGGCTTGCCGGATACGCCCTGCGCCGCGGCGTCGCGGAGTGCTCGGGTTGTCGCCTCCTCAACCTCGGCAGGCTCCAGCGCCTGCTCTTCCGGGCAGGGGCAGGCGACGAGCACGCCGCCTTGCTGCGCCAACTGGTGCCACCGAATGAGACAGAACCGAGCGATGTCCTTGGGCTCCTCGGCGTACTTGTCAAGGGCGAGGCCGCTGCTTCGAGCGTAAAAGGCCGGGAACTGCCTCGTGCGCAACCCCACGACGGGAACGCTTAATGTCTCCAACGCTTCTAATGTTCTTGGCAGGTCCAGAATGCTTTTCGCGCCAGCTGCCACCACGGCCACTGGATACTGCGCGAGAGTGGGCAGATCTGCCGAGACGTCACCGGCGTCCCCGCGGTGCACACCTCCGATGCCGCCGGTGGCCACCACGTCAATGCCCGCCGATGCAGCAGCGAACACGGTCGCAGACACTGTGGTCGCTCCGTCCGCGCCCCGGGCCACCGCCCACCCGAGGTCTCCGGCAGCGCACTTCAGCACATCGTCAGACGTGCCAAGACGCTCGATCTCATCGGGTTCCAAACCCACCCGTATCCGGCCTTCGACCACCCCGATAGTTGCCGGTATCGCCCCAGCTTCCCGCACGACCTGCTCAAGCGAATGAGCTACCGACAGGTTCACCGGAGCAGGCAGCCCGTGGGCGATCACGCTGGATTCCAGCGCCACGATCGGATGGCCGCCAGCGAGCGCTGCGCGGATGTCGTCGCGGACGCTGATCACTTCCACTACGACATTCTGGCGGCCAGCACAACGGGCACCGTGCGGAGCACCACAATGGAAGCGTGCTGAGCGCCGGGCTGGTGATGCTGGGCGCCCTTGCGGCCCCGCTCACCGCTCTGTGGCTGCTGCAACGCCGGCTGATTTATTTCCCGGACACCACCATCCCGAACCCTGCCAGCGTCCTGTCGACAGCACAGGAGATCACGCTGCGGACCGGGGACGGGCTGGCACTGGGCGCCTGGCACGTCGCGCCCACCGGCACCGGCTGCGGCGTCACCGTACTGATCATGCCCGGCAATGGCGGCTCGCGGGATCTCCGAGCACCGCTGGCGCGCCGGTTAGCTGCCAAGGGCTTCGCGGTGCTGCTGCTGGACTACCGCGGCTACGCCGGCAATCCGGGCAGCCCGTCGGAAACCGGGTTGCTCGCCGACGCGCGCGCGGCACGCGCGTACCTGGTCGACCATGGGGTCGCACCGGATCGCCTGATCTATTTCGGAGAAAGTCTCGGTGCGGCGGTGGCCACCCGGCTCGCCGCCGAGCAGCCGCCCGGAGGCCTCGTCCTGCGCTCACCGTTCACCGATCTCGCCGCCGTGGGCGCCCGGCACTACCCATTGCTGCCGGTCCGGCTGCTGCTGCGCGACCGGTTCCCGGTGGCCAAGCTGATCAGCCAGATCCGGGTGCCGACGGCAGTCGTTTACGGCTCCGCAGACACGATCGTGCCGCCGGAACAGAGCGCGGCAGTAGCCGCGGCCGCGGCCGGTCCGGTACGCGTGATCGAGGTCGTCGGGGCCGACCACAACGACGCAGCGCTGCTCGAAAGCAACGAACTGGTCGCCGCCGTGGTCGACCTCGCTCAGTTATTGACGTGATCCAGCTTTTGTCGTTGCCGGTTACCTGAAGAACGGTCCCCAGCTGAGGAAGCAGCCACGGTCAAAATCCAGGTCGCCCGAGTTGCAGGTTGAGTTTGCTGAGGGATCGTCGCCCCCGGTCGGGCGCTTCTGATCAGCAGCGGCTACGCCGGCGGCGGCGAGAATGGTGCCGCCGAGCACAGTGGCGATCGCCACCGAACGAATGATGCCCAAACGCATAATGTTCCCCCAAGTTAAGTTGCTGGTGAAACTATCGCCCCACTGGTCTATCGGGCCCGGCTCCATGGTGTTACCCGACTGATCTCCGGCGTGACGGTCCATATGCTCAGTGGCATCGCCGCGACACCGGATCTGGAGAAAGGAGCCACGCCATGGGACGCATCACGGTCGGCGAGGAGAACGGCACTCCCCTGGAGCTGTCCTACGAAGACCGAGGTTCGGGACAGCCGGTAATCCTCATTCACGGCTGGCCGCTGTCTGGTCGATCATGGGAACAGCAGGTTCCGGCTCTCGTCGAGGACGGTCACCGGGTGATCACCTACGACCGGCGCGGTTTCGGTGCCTCCTCGCAGCCCTGGGAGGGGTACGACTACGACACTTTCGCTGCCGACCTGCACAGACTCATCGAGCTTCTCGACCTCACCGACGTGACCCTGGTCGGCTTCTCGATGGGCGGCGGCGAGGTGGCGCGCTATGTCGGCCAGTACGGCACCGAACGCGTCACCAAGGCCGTGTTCGCCGCCGCCGTCCCGCCGTACCTGTACAAAACCGCCGACAACCCCGAGGGCGGCATCGACGACGCTGCCCTCACCGGCTTCCACGACGGCATCCGAGCCGACCGCATCGCGTTCGTCGACGGGTTCGTCACCAACTTCTTCGCCGTGCGCGGCACGACGGACCTGGTCAGCGAACCGCTGCGAAGCTACAACGTCGCGGTCGCCGCTGCTGCGTCACCAAAAGGCACCCTGGACTGCACGACAGCGTTCACCAAAACCGACTTCCGTGGTGACCTGACCGCGTTTACCATCCCGACCCTGGTGATCCACGGCGACTCCGACGCGATCGTGCCGTTCGAGGTCAGCGGTCGCCGCACCGCCGAAGCCATTGACGGCAGCAAGCTCGTGCTCGTCCCCGATGCACCCCATGGACTCAACGTTACCCACGCCCAAACCTTCAACGCCGAGCTGCTGGCCTTTCTGCGCAGCTGATCATGACGAATGACTGAGGCATCTGCCGCACCGTTTGCCGGGCGCACACTCTGGGCACGCAGTCGCCAGATACCGCTGCGCGCCTTTCTGCGCACAGAGTCCGGCAGCGCCGCCGTTCTGCTGGTCGCCGCAGTCGCCGCGCTGATCTGGGCGAACGTCAATGCGGCTTCGTATGAGTCGGTGTGGCAGATGCCACTGTCAATCCGTCTGGGCAGCTCTGGTGTCTCGCTGACCCTTCGTGAATGGGTGAACAGCGGACTGATGACGTTCTTCTTCTTCGTCATCGGGCTGGAAGCGCGCCGCGAGTTTGACATGGGGGAATTGCGTGAGCGGCGGCGGGTCGCGCTTCCTGTGCTCGCGGGTATCGGTGGGATGGTCGTGCCGGTCGCGATCTACCTGGCCCTCAACGCCGGGCACCCCTCGGCACTCGGGTGGGGTATCGCGATGTCGACGGATACGGCTTTCGCGCTGGGCCTGCTCGCGCTGGTCGCGCGGCGGTTGCCGGACACGGTGCGGGCCTTCCTGCTTACCGTTGCTGTCGTCGACGATCTTCTGTCACTCATCGTGATCGCGACGTTTTACAGCAGCCACGTCTCGCTGCGGCCGCTCGCCATCACGCTAGCGATCTTCACGGTGATCCTGCTCGTGCGCGCGAGCCGGATCCGGTGCGGCTTGTTCTATGCGCTACTCGGTGCGGCTGCCTGGGTGGCGCTGTTGTTCTCCGGTATCGAGCCTGTCGCCGTAGGCCTGGCGATGGGGCTGCTGACCTACGCCTATCCACCCGCGCTGAGCGATCTGGAGCGAGCAACGGGTCTGTTTCGGCTCTTCCGCGAGCAACCGACGCCCGAACTCGCGCGCTCGGCAACTACTGGGCTGACGGCGGCGCTGTCACCCAATGAGCGATTGCTCCAGCTTTATCACCCGTGGACCAGCTACCTGATTGTGCCGCTGTTCGCACTGGCCAACGCCGGGATCGCGATCAGCGGTGAGTTCCTGTCCCGCGCTTACACCTCGCCGGTCACCCTCGGGATCCTGCTCGGCTATGTCGCTGGCAAGCCGATTGGCATCGTCGGCACTTCGTGGCTGGTAACCCGGCTCAATCCAGCCCAGCTGCGACCGCCGGTCGGCTGGGCCGCCGTCGCGGGTGGCGGCGCGATCGCGGGTATCGGGTTCACGGTGTCCCTGCTGATCGCCACGCTTGCCTTTGCGGGCACCCAGCTGCAGGAGGCCAAGCTCGGGGTGCTCTCCGCGGCGCTGTGCGCAGCCATTGCGGCCTGGGCCATCTTCGGCAGCACCAGGCTGTTGTCGCCTCAGGGGCGCATCCGAGCCCTGCTGGGCACCGCGGAGCCCATCATTGATCTGGTTGAGCCGGTTGATCCGGAGCGCGACCATATCCGCGGTCCGGATGAGGCGTTGGTGACCATGGTCGAGTACGGAGACTTCGAATGCCCGTACTGCGGTCAGGCAGAACCTGTCGTCCGCGAGCTGCTCGCCCAGTACGGCGAGGTGCGCTACGTCTGGCGGCACCTGCCCCTTACCGATGTCCATCCGCGAGCCACACTGGCGGCCGAAGCCTCGGAGGCGGCTGCCAGCCAGGACAAATTCTGGCCGATGCACGACGTGCTCCTCGAGCGTCAGCAAGATCTCCGGCCAGCCGACCTGATCCGATACGCCGGCGAGCTCGGCCTTGACGTCGAGCGATTCCGCGAAGAGCTGCTCGATCACACCCACGCTCCTCGAATCGCAGAAGCCATCGAATCGGCCAGCCTTAGCGGCGTCTCGGGTACACCGACGTTTTTCATCAACGGGCAGCGACATTACGGCGCCTACGACATCAACACCCTCACCGAGGCGGTCAAGACGGCCAAAGCCCGCGCCTTGCTGCTAAATAATGCTGTGGGCCGAGCGTAACTACTAGTGCTGGCATCCTCGCTGCTGGCATGATCGCAACCTGGCTGATGATCGCGAGAGGGGTGCGGGCATGTCGTTCGTGTCCCGCGGGTTCACTGGTCGGCGTCGCGCCGCCTCGCCTGGCCGGTTGCCGCCCGGCCAGTACGACGTCGGGGATGGGTTCCCGGTGCTGTCGGCCGGCCCTACCCCCCGCACCTCGCTGGACCGCTGGGATTTCCGGGTGCGGGGGCAGGTCGACGAGGAGCGCCGGTGGAGCTGGGCGGAGTTCCAAAGGCTGCCGCGGGAGTCGATCGTGGTCGATGTGCACTGCGTAACTAGCTGGTCCAAATTCGATACCCGCTGGGAGGGAGTGTCAGTGGACTCCTTGCTCGCCGATGTTGTCACTGCCGCGGAATTCGTGGCCGCGTTCAGCGATGGCGGGTACACGACGAACCTGCCGCTGACCGATGTCACCGGCGGGCAGGCGTGGGTGGTCGACACCTACGACGGCCAGCCGCTGACCCCCGAGCACGGCGGACCTGCCCGGTTGCTGGTCCCCCACCTGTACTTCTGGAAATCCGCGAAGTGGGTCCGCGGGCTTGAGCTCACCCTCGAAGACGAGCCCGGTTTCTGGGAAAGCTTCGGCTATCACAACTATGGCGATCCATGGCGGGAACAGCGATACGCCGGAGACTGAGCTGGCAGCGCGCCGAAGTCCTCGCCGTGCAGCGGGACACCCGGCGTGCCTACCGGCTCAGCCTCCGCCCGCCAGACTGGCCCGGGCACCTGCCCGGCCAGCACGTCGACGTGCGCCTGACCGCAGAAGATGGCTACACCGCACAGCGCAGCTACTCCATCGCCTCTGCCCCGCAGCGACCGGGGATCGAGCTCATCGTGGAGCGGCTGGAGGACGGGGAGGTCTCGCCGTACCTCACTGACGTGCTGCGCGCGGGGGACCTTCTCGAGCTGCGCGGCCCGTTCGGGGGTTATTTCGTCTGGCCCGCCGGCACCGACAGCCCGGTGCAGCTGATCGCCGGCGGCTCCGGTGTGGTGCCTTTCCTGTCCATGCTCGGTCATCATCGCGCCACCGGATGCTCGCGGCCGGTGCGGCTGCTGTACTCCACACGAACTGTCGATGATCTGATCGGCCGAGCCGAACTGGACCAGCAGCCGTCCAGTGTGGAGGTCGCGGTGACCCTCACCCGTGGAGCGCCCGCGGGCTGGACCGGGCTGACCGGGCGGGTCGACGCGACACTGCTGGCCCAGCACTCCGTCCCGCCGGCGCAGGAACCTGAGGTGCTGGTGTGCGGACCGACCGGTTTTGTCGAGGCCGTCGCCAGCACGTTGATCAACCTCGGGCACGACCCGGGCCGGATCAAGACCGAACGTTTCGGAGCTACCGGAGGCACCTGATGACCGATCCCGACGATGCGGCGCAACGGCGGCTGGACGCGAATGCGGCTGCGGGCCCGCTTGCCGAACTGTTCACCGTGGACCTGACGGTGGCCATGGCTACCTGCGCTGGCTGCGGGAACACCGCGCCGCTGGCTGCGCACCCGCTCTATGCGCACGCACCCGCACTGGTGGTTCGTTGCCCGAATTGCGCCGCTGTGGTGCTGCGCTTCGCCAGTGGCGGCTGCCGGTTACGGCTGGATATGACCGGAACGCGGCTACTCACCGTCTCGCTTGCCGGTGCCGCATGACTCGGGCTAAGCCTAGTCCGTAGATCACCGTTGCCCGGCAGGAGAGTCCGTGGAGCTTTCCCGACATGCCGTTCGGCGACCGATCCGGTTACCCGGGAAGCATATTCCTGGGACGTCATCAGCTTCGGTTTCTGGTTTGGCGATGAGACGTTCCCAAAGCCAGCGTTCTACTCCTACACCACCCCAGAACCCAGTGGGTTAGCTGATGGGCCGCTACAGCCACCAGCCGCCCGCTGGATCGAGCGCAGTAACAGCCATCTGGCGACGCTGCGTTACGCCGAGGTCCGAATCTTGCCGGACCCACGGGTCGCGGTGCTCGATTTCTACGAAGGCGCTTACCAAGCTGGCGCCCGCCGCGCGGGATTGGACATCGCCCACTGGGTAAGCCCCGACGGCATTACCGACTCCCGCCTCATCGTCGAACGCGAAGTGCGGAGCGTGCACCTATAGCCGAGAACTAACGCCGAGCCGCCGGCTCGTGTCCGTTCACATGGGGGTTCCCCCTGGTGGTGGGCTCGTCAGGGTGACCAACGTCGCCGCCTGGAGCCAGCGGCCTCCCCGGTGCAGATACGGCCGACCGATGGCCACAGCTCGAATGATTGCTCGGTAACGTAGTCACCATGGCCACGGACGCGAAGCACGAAATTGTTGGCCTGCTCCGATTCCGTCATGCCATACCTGCTGACGTAGAAAGCATCGTAGCGCTGGTGAATGCAGCCTACCGGGGTGAAAATCTCGGAGGCTGGACAACCGAAGCTCATCTCGTTGGTGTGCGGCGAGCAGATGCTGAGATTGTCGAGGAAATCCTCGCTGCACCGGACAGTGTGATACTGCTCGCCGAGATGGGCAGCAGCCCTGCCGGTTGCGTCCAGTTGACCAAGCGCGATAGCGGCGCCGAGCTCGGAATGCTCGCGGTACAACCCGAACTCCAAAATCGAGGCATCGGTCGCTCGATCATGGGCGAGGCGGAACGGATCTGCCGCAATAAATTAGGAGCAAAAGAAATCCGCATGCACGTGCTCTACATGAGAAGTGACATCATCGCCTGGTACGAGCGACTTGGCTACCAGCGCAATGGCGAACGCGCCCCGTTTCCCTATGGTGACGAGCGTGTCGGAGTTCCGCAACGGGCCGACCTAGAGTTTGCCGTGCTTACCAAGTCGCTGGACTAGCGCCCCTACCGCTGAACCCCACCGCGATCATGGGCTGAACGGGGCGTGCCGGCGCGGGCAATCTGATCAATATGCGGGCAGACCACTGATGATCCTTTCAAGGAACGGGCAATTCTCCTTAACCAGGCAAGTAATGCCCAAATACCGGCTTTCTACGGCGGTGTTAGGGTCCGCCGCTGCCAGCGGTCCGTCGATATCACCGTGGTAGGAGGACGGAAATGACAACAGGAAACTCGTCGCCTCGGCGATTTGGACCCGGCACGCAGGGGCGGGCGGGTGCGCACCGTGGCTCGACGATGTCGGCGAACTCCGCGCCTGCTGCGAGCACCTTTGCCCGGTTTCTGTGGATTTTCACCACGTTCGGGATCATCGTGATCGTCGTCGTGATCGGATTTCTGATCGGCATCGTGCGCGCCCTGGAATCCATCGACAACGGCCTGTTCACCTCCTCCAACCTGGCCGCCAGCGCCACCGGCAACGTCACCCCGCTGCCCGACTACATCCACACCATCAACTCCGCGCTGACCGACATCGACACCGCGCTCAAACCCATCCGCGGTCAAGTCGCCGACGCCACCGCCTCGCTGGTATCCATCCGCGGCACCGCCCGCGACATCGACACCTCACTAACCGACACCTCCGCCTCGCTGACCTCGACCTCAGGCTCACTGGGCACCGTGTCCACCACGCTGACCGGCGTCACCGGATCAGCCTCCTCCATCTCCTCATCACTGATCGACACCTCCTCCGCACTGCTCAACATCCACGGCATCACCCAATCCATCGACGGCACCCTGGAAACCATCCAAAACACCGACAGCCGCGGCACCGCCCTGATCACCCCCCAAGTCACCGACATCAACAATTCACTCGTCGGCGCCGAACAAGACCTGGTCAACATCAACCTGCAACTCCAAGAAACCAACCGCCACCTCACCAACATCTGCACCTCCACCACCCTGTCCCTGCTCCCACCCTTCAAATGCCACCCGTAGCAAATTCGGTCGGCTCTCCCGCAACAATTTCCATCAACGGCATGCAGATCTATTCCGCAGGTCCCTCGCGAATCCTTGCCGGGTGATGTCGATGACCGAGGGTATCCCCAGCTTCACCGGTAAGAGCGGGCAGAACCGCTGGTAGTCAGGCTGACGTTTACCGGGGAGGCAGCGCAGCGTAACCGCCAGAGGCGGCCGGCGTTGTAGCAAAGTACGCAACATGCTGCGCAGCAGGCCGGCTCGGTGGAAAGCGGGACATGGCATTCACGACAAGTCGACGCTCCATGCTCATGCTGCTTATGACTCCGGCTTTGGCGTTGCTTTACGGCGACAGAGCTCGCGTTTCGGCAAAAAACATCATTGCCGATGCGCCTGGAATAGGCCCTGCCGGGAACTTCACCTGGGGCCGGCAAGGACGATGGAGCCAGCTTTTCGAATTGCCAAACGTAGCGATTCATACGCACGTGTTGCCAAATGGAAAGGTGCTTTTCTGGGGACGGCGAGATGAATCCAGGGGCTCGATGCATGCACATGACTGCACGCCGTACGTCTGGGACCCGATAACTGGAGAATCAGGTGCGACGCCACAGCCTCAACGTGCGGATGGCACCAAGGTGAACCTATTCTGCTCTGGCCATTCCTTTCTGCCCGACGGCCGGCTGCTGGTCGTGGGCGGGCACCTCACCGACGGCGATGGGCTCGACCAGGCTTGCGCTTATGACTACCGCACCAACACCTGGACGGCCCTACCCGCGATGCATCAACGCCGCTGGTATCCGGCGGTCACCGCACTGCCGGACGGCTCCGTGCTCGTGTCGTCGGGCAGCTGCAAAGACAACGGAAGTGTTGTCATCAACCACATCCCGGAAATCTGGGATGGGCGCCAGTGGTGGCAGGCTCGGCGCTTTGCTGATCTCCCGCCGTATCCGCGCCTGTGCCATGCACCGAGCGGGCAAGTGTTCGTATCTGGGTCGACTGCCAAGACATACCTGTTCAACGCTCGTGAGGGTGCCTGCACGGCCCTGCCCCGGCCGCGAGGAATGCCAAGTGGCGGGGAGCGCCAGTACGGTCCTTCGGTAACGTATGACGCCGGGAAGGTATTGTTCATCGGCGGTAGTGGTGATGAAGCCGACGATGTCCCGACCGCAGCCGCGGCGGTAATCGATTTTTGTGCCAATCCACCAGCTTGGCGTCAGATCGCTAGTATGCACTTCCCGCGCCGCCAACATAGCGCGACGATTCTCGCGGACGGGAGTGTCCTGGTGACCGGCGGGACGAGCGGCCCTGGATTCAACAACTTGTCCCCGGGAAGACCCGTCCACATCGCCGAATCCTGGGATCCGATGACAGACAAATGGACCAAGCTGGCCGCTGAGGATGTCGATCGCTGTTACCACGGCACCGCCGTGCTGCTACCGGACGCGACGGTGCTCAGCGCGGGAGGCGGCGAGTTCGTCGTTGGCAGCGAGCCCAATGATCCTCAAGACAGCCACCGCACTGCGCAGATTTTTCGCCCGCCCTACCTGTTCCGCGGCCCGCGCCCGCAGATCGGGGCAGCTCCGGATGCAATCAGCTACGGCGAAAGATTCGCTGTAGAGGTGCGCGGGCCGCACGTCGCAAAGGTCACCTGGATAGGACTGCCCTCGGTGACGCATGCGGCCGACCACAGCCAGCGCATCAACGTTCTCCACTTCCGCCGCAGCACCGGCGGGGTGACCGTTACGGCACCCGAACGACCGGAAGTCTGTCCTCCGGGGCACTACATGCTTTTCGTCCTCAGCGCAGCGGGCGTCCCCTCCGTTGGGCACATCATGCGGATCGCGCCACACCCGGCACACCCGGTTACACGTAGTCTCGGTCTATGACTGCGTTGAGCGACGTGTCGTATTCGGTCCCCAACGACACCGCCACAGTGAGACGGGTGACCAGGCCGGCAGCGGGCTGGCTGGTCACGCTGCTGGGCGTCGTGGTGCTGGCCGCCGGGTGCACCAGCTCGCCGTCCGGTCAGGAACCCTCTGGCGCGCCGAGCGGGCAAGCCCTGCCACCGCAGTGCACGCACACCGTTACCCAGTCCGGTGACGTGGCAGCAGCTCTCGATGGCGCGGCGCCGGGAGACACGGTGTGCTTTTCCGGGTCCGGTCTCGCTGACACCGACATGGTCATGACCCACTCAGGTACCGCCGCCGCGCCGATCACGCTGGCCGCCGACGGAGCCACCGTGCACGAGGTGCAGATCAAGGCCGATCACGTGACCATGCAGGGTTTCACCGTCACAGGCGGCGGTGGGGTGCTGCTGCAGGGCGCCGGGCTCACCGCGCGGAACAACATCGTGCACGACACCGAGCAGGGTGGGATCACCTGCGATCCATGCACCGACTCGACAATTGAGTCCAACACCATTACCCACGTCGCCACCAATGGTATCGACATCACCGGGCAACGGATCACCGTGCACGCCAACTCCATCAGCGAGACGGTGGTGGGCCGGCATGGAGGTGACGCTGACGGCATGCGGTTTTTTGGCAACGGGCATCAGATCACCGACAACACCATCTCCGACATCTCCGCCGAGGGCTACAGCCGCGGCGCGCCGCACCCCGACTGTTTCCAGACCCTCGACAACAGCAAGCCGCCTACCTTCGATGTGACGATATCGGGCAACACCTGCCGTAATGTGGATGCGCAGTGTCTGATCGCTACCGGTGACCAGGACGGTAACAGCCGAGCCCCATCCGGAGTGCCATCGATCACCTTCGTCAAAAACAATTGCGCAAACAATGGCTCGCAGGCGGTCAACGTGCGGCACTGGCCGAATGTGGTGGTGGAACAAAACACATTTTCTGGTCCAAATTTGACCCGGGCAGTACTGATCAGTGAGGGCGCGACGGGATGCACGGTGGTCGGCAACACCACGACCGGCGATCGCCCCACCGTCGAGGTTGATGCCTCATCCCGGTCAGGAGCCCGCGTGGGAGACAACAGTCCGTCCTGACCGGCCAGGTACCGCTTCGCCGTGGTTAGTGCTGATGCAGCTGCGGAACGATGAGGTAGATGCTGTAGAGCACGACGATTGCACACGCCGCAAAGCACAGCAGTGCACCGGTGAGGGGAAGGGTGCCGCTGCTCCCGCTCTCGATGTCGATCTCGCGTTGGGACAGCGCGCGGACACCCAAAGCGAAGATGGCCACCACCCCGACCGCGATACCGATGCTGACCACAGCGACCTGACCGAGTGCGCTCCAGTCGATATGCATGGGATTCCTCGCTTAGCTGGCGGGGCTCAGGGCCTCGCGCTGAGCCCCGATCGGCCCGACATCGTTGACGTTGCCCGCGGTAACCGGCTCCCGGCGGGAGACGGCGTAGACCGTCACCCCGACGGCGACCGCCGCGATACCGATGATCACGACACCAACCGTTCCCTGGATGGCGATTGCGGCAGCGATCGCGCCGACCGCTCCGGCCGCGGGCAGGGTCAGCAGCCAAGCCAGCGCCATCTGCCCGGCTACGGACCAGCGCACCTGGGCCAGGCGCCGGCCCAAGCCGCTTCCCAGCACAGATCCGGCGACAACATGCGTGGTGGACAGCGCGAATCCCAGGTTGGCTGAGCTGAGGATCACCGCGGTGGAGCTGGCTTCGGCGGCGAAACCCTGGGGCGCGGCGATATCGGTCAGCCGGTTACCCATCGTGCGAATGATCCGCCACCCGCCGCTGTAGGTACCCAGTGCGATTGCCAGCCCAGCAGCGGCGATCACCCAGTAAGGCGGCGTCGCTCCAGAAGCTAGCGCTCCGGCGGAGATCAGCGTGAGGGTGATCACGCCCATCGTCTTTTGCGCGTCGTTGGTGCCGTGTGCCAGCGAAACCAGCGAGGCAGAGATCGTCTGACCGTGCCGGAAACCGCTAGTGACCGGCCCTTCCCTGGTTCGGCGGTTGATCTGGTAAGCCAGGTAGGTGGCGATCAGCGCGGCGATCCCGGCGATAAGGGGCGAAGCCACCGCCGGCAGCAGTATTTTGCTGATCACCTGATCAAAGTGCACACCGTTGACCCCGGCGCCGACCCACACCGCACCGATCAGCCCACCGAATAGCGCGTGCGAGGAACTCGACGGCAACCCGAGTAGCCAGGTGCCGAGGTTCCACACGATCGCCCCGATCAATCCGGCGAAGATGATCGCCGGTGTGGCCAGCTTGTCGTTGACGATGCCGCTGGAGATCGTTTGGGCAACCTTGGTTGACAGGAACGCGCCAGCCAGGTTGAGCACACCGCAGATGAGCACCGCAACTTTAGGTCGCAGTGCGCCGGTGGCGATCGAGGTGGCCATGGCGTTCGCGGTGTCGTGGAAGCCGTTGGTGAAGTCGAACGCGAGCGCCGTGATGATCACGACAATGACGAGCAGAGAGATATGGGTCATCTTCTGGCGCAATCACGTGGGAACGTGGACGACACCCTGAATACCCGATGCGAGTAAACAATCAGTGAACACGAACTGTACTCTCACAATGAGTAAAACCTCTCCCGGGCTCGCGGCACCATCCGATCACCCAACCTAATGACATACACGCACCAACCGTTCACGCACGGTACCCACCCGCAGTCTGGATGCAGACTGCGGAAATGGGAGAGACTTGGCTGGAGGGAGGGACGATGAAGCAGGGTCGGGATGGTCACGTGCAGCGATGGCGTGACTTGCTCAACAGCGAGCGGGAAGCTGCCGCCCTGTACGCGCGGCTGGCGGCTGCGGAAACCGGTGAGCGGCGCACCGTCTTCGAGGAATTGGCAGCCATCGAGCGTCGCCACGCCAGTCATTGGGAAGGCAAGCTCCGTGCGGCAGGGGCGGAAGTTCCACCTCCGGCACGACCCAGTCTGCGAACCAGACTGATCGGTCTTGCCGCGCGCCGTTTCTCCACCACAGCGGTCCTGCCGTTGATCGAACGTAGCGAACGCGCCGATGCCGGGATGTATGACGACGAGCCCGACGCCGCACCGGGGATGGCGGCCGATGAACGCCGCCACGCCAGCACGGTTGCCAAGCTCAGGAACGGGGGCCGACCCAGCGCGCAGCAGCAGATCGCCCGCACCGAACCCTGGCACCGCGGCGACCGCTCCGGCAGCCTGCGCGCTGCGGTATTCGGCGTCAGCGACGGATTGGTGTCCAATACCGCGCTGGTGATGGGCTTCGCCGGCTCGGGTTCGTCTCGCAGCGCGATCCTGCTGGCCGGGATCGCGGGTTTACTGGCGGGCGCGTTCTCCATGGCTGCTGGTGAGTACGTGTCGATGTCGAGCCAACGTGAGATGTACCAGCGCGAGATCGCTCTCGAAGCGCAGGAGGTGGCCGAGAAGCCGGAGGAAGAGCGCGCCGAACTGGTGCTGCTCTACCGTGCCAAGGGCCTAGACCGCCGCGACGCCGAGCGACTCGCGGACCGCATCATGGCCGACCCAGAAGTGGCCCTGAACACGCTGGCGCGCGAAGAACTCGGCCTGGATCCCGACGAGCTGGGCTCCCCGTGGTCGGCAGCGGCTTCGAGCTTGCTGGCCTTCGCCGGGGGTGCCTTTGTGGTGGTGCTGCCCTACCTGGTCGCGGGAGGCAGGGCGGCGCTGCTGGCTGCGATCGGGCTGGCAGTGGTCGCGTTGGTCGCGGTCGGTGCGGGGATCGGGATGCTCAACGGGCGCTCTGCGCTGCGCTCCGGGATGCGCCAGCTCATCGCCGGTGGTCTCGCCGCCGCCGTCACATTCGGCGTCGGACACCTTATCGGCACCGCCGTGTCCTAAAGACCGCAAAGGGTGTCTGCTGCAGAGATCGTCCGGTCGGTGCCGGTGTTATTTGGCACCGGCTGGAGTCAGCGTTGTCGGTCCGCCGGGCACTGGCAAGCCACCACTGCCACCCCCGCCGTCTTCGTCGGGGTTGGTCTGCACCCAGATCCGAACCCAGTGACCGCGGGCCACCTCGCTACCTGCCGCGGGATCCTGCGCCGCCACGACCCCCGGCACAGTTGGCGCGTGGCCTGGGTCCTGGTCGACGGCGAGCAGCTGCGCATCCAGCGCGACGTCATGCGCCACCACGGCCGTAAGGCCGACCAGTGTGGGGACGACGGCCGGTTCTTCGCATTGTTCTCGTTGTCCCATACCCCACGGTATCGCGGATCTGGTCGCTGTCACCTTGACGAGCAACTGGTGGTTCGGTGGTAACCGCATCGGGTATCTCGAAGCTATGTGCAAATTCAGCGGTCCGGCGGGGTAATTGAGGGCCCTCGAAAGGACAGCCGGCATGGAGTTAGTAGCCGAGACGCCGTACCGGTTCCGGATCGACCGATACGGGGACATGCGTGTTCCCGGAATTGTGTTTGCATCCCAGAGCTTGCTGCCAGACACGAGTGTGGACCACGCGCTGGAGCAAGTAGCCCACGTCGCCTCGTTGCCCGGCATTGTGCAGGCGTCCTATGCCATGCCAGACATGCATTGGGGTTATGGCTTCCCGATTGGCGGGGTCGCTGCCACCGACGTTGCTGCTGGTGGTGTGGTGTCACCAGGCGGGGTGGGCTTCGACATCTCCTGCGGGGTGCGGCTACTTGCCGTCGAGCTTGACCGTGCCGAGATCCCGGTGAATCAGGTGATGGATGGGCTGGACCGGGCCATCCCGCGCGGCGCCGGTCGAGGTGCGGTGTGGGCGCTGTCCAGCCGGGCGGAATTGGAGCGGGTGCTGCTTCGTGGATCGCGGTACGCGGTGGAGCAGGGCCACGGCGGGCCACGGGACCTGGCCCGTTGCGAAGACGGCGGCGCCGTCGATGACGCTGACCCGGCGCGGGTCAGTGACCGCGCGGTGGAACGGGGTCTGGGCCAAGTTGGGAGCCTGGGGTCGGGCAACCATTTCCTCGAGGTACAGGCAGTGACCGAGATCTACGACGCAGCAGCTGCGCAGGCCTTCGGGCTGCACCAGGACCAGGTCTGCGTGATGATCCACAGTGGGTCGCGCGGGTTAGGCCACCAGATCTGCGCTGACCACGTCCGGGCGATAGAGGCAGCTATGCCCAGTTACGGCATCAGCGTCCCGGACCGGCAGCTCGCCTGCGTTCCCCTCGATTCCCCGCCGGGAAGGGCGTATCTCGGGGCGATGGCGGCGGCAGCCAACTACGCCAGGGTGAACCGCCAGTTGCTCGGCGAGGCCGCCGCTGGAGTGTTCCAGCGAGTGACGGGCCGCGCGTGCGAGCTGCTCTACGACATCTCCCATAATCTGGCGAAGATCGAGAACCATGAGGTGGACGGCGAGGCGCGCAGCTTGTGCGTGCACCGCAAGGGAGCGACCCGGGCGCTGCCACCCGGGCACGCCGAGCTGCCGGACGATTTGCGCGCGGTCGGCCAACCGGTGCTGATTCCTGGCTCGATGGGCACCGCATCCTTCGTGCTCACCGGTGTGGTGGGCGGCGGCGCGTTCTTCTCTACCTGTCACGGTGCCGGGCGGGTACAAAGCCGGCATCAAGCCGCCCGGTCGATCGGTGGCGAGCAGCTGCGCCGTCGCCTGGAGCAACAGGGAATCGCGGTGCGCGGTTCCTCGGTCCGCGGCCTGGCCGAAGAGGCTCCCGAGGCCTACAAGGACGTCATGGCGGTCATCGAGGCGGCCGAGGGCGCCGGGCTGTGCCGCGCGGTGGCCCGCCTGCAGCCGCTGGGCGTGGTCAAGGGATGAGCATCCGAGCCCGGCAACAGCGGCGAGGACATCGCACCCTGCCCCATGCCGCCGATCTGCGCATCGAGGCGTGGGCGCCGACACGCGAGGCATGCATTGCAGAAACCGTGGCCGGCCTGGTCGACAGCTTCGCTGACACCACGGGCGCCGTTGCGGTACAGACAATGACGACCGACCTTGCCGCCACCACAGACGAGGATGCACTGGTCGCGGTCCTGGACGAGGTCATCTACCGGCTCGACACCGAGCACGCCGTCCCGTTGACCGTCGACCTCGAGTCGCGCCGCACCGGCGTGTGTGTCCGCCTCCAGCTGGCCGCCGTGGACGCTGTCGAACTCACCGGCGCGATACCCAAAGCGGTCACCCTGCACCAGCTACGCCTTGCCCAGGGCCCCGACGGCTGGTTCTGCGCGGTCACCGTGGACGTCTGAGCAATGCTCGTGGCCATCGTCGGCGACACGATGCTCGGCCGGGGCGTTGCCGAGGCGCTGACCGCCGTAGCGCCGGCCTCGCTGGTGGAACCGGAGATTGCGGCGATGCTGCGGGAGGCCGACGTCACCGTGTTGAACTTGGAGTGCTGTATCTCCGACCGCGGCGCACCGATACAGCTCCCAGGTAAACCGTACTTCTTCCGAGCCCCGCCCCACGCTGTCGAGCTGCTGGTCCACCTCGGAGTCGACTGCGTGACTCTGGCCAACAACCATGCCCTGGACTTCGGGGAAGTCGCGCTGCTCGATACGTTGCACCACCTGCAAACGGCCGGGATCTCCTGGGTGGGCGCCGGCGCAGACGGGGTTCAGGCTCAACTTCCGGTCACCCTCACCGCAGGCGGTGACGAGCTCACCGTCATCGGATTTACCGATCACCCTGCAGCTTTTGCTGCCGGTCCAGCACGACCAGGCGTGGCGTACGTCGACCTGCGCACCACGCTTGACCCGTGGTTGGTAACCGCGTTATCCGAAGCGCAGCAAGGTTGCCTGCTCGTAACCCCGCATTGGGGACCGAACATGACGACCGAACCCAACAGCGACATCCGCCGTGCTGGTGAGCAACTGATGCGCTGCGGTGCCGCTGTGGTGGCAGGGCACTCGGCGCACGTGTTCCATGGCGTTCAGGGGGGCCGGCAGGGCACGGTCTTATATGACGTTGGGGACTTCCTCGACGACTACCGCGTCGACCCGCTGTTACGCAACGACCTGGGTTTGCTGTTTCTCATCGATCTAGCCGACGGCCGGCCGCGACGGCTGCAAGCGGTACCGCTCAAGCTGGAATACTGCTACACCCGGCGGGCCACCGGCACCGACGCCCGATGGATCACAAACCGCTTTCAGCGGGCATGCGCGGCGTTCGGCCACGACGTCTCCGTCGTCGACGGAAGGCTCACCATCACCTGGTGAGTCGATGTCCAGTGGGCACCGCGCGCCAGTGCTAACGGGTGGGAGTCGGAGCGCCCATCCAGCGCAGCACCCGGCTCACGTCAGACGGCGAGACGATCCCGACCAGCGCCCCATCGGAGAAAACCAGGGCGCGTCCCTCGGCGCATTCGCTGAGCCGGGGAAGCAGGTCGGCTGCGGGCTCGTCCGGCCGTGCCTGGGCTACCTGGTCGAGCGGGCAGGCGATATCGCGCAGCCGGGTGCTCGTCTGCTCCTGCGGCGGGACCCGCCGGATCTGGTTGAACGTGACCAGCCCGGTAACTGCTCCCCGATCGTCGGTCAGTGGGAAGGAGGAGTGCCGGTGTTTGATCAGTTCGCTGCTGAGCAGGCCCTCGACCGTCATCGACCCCGGCGCGGTCTCCGGGTTGGGGGTCATGACGTCCCGGATTGCCATCTCGCCGAGTTGACGGCGGACGGTGGCCTGCTGATTTTCCGCGGTGGCCGCACCGACCAGAAACCAGCCGATGAGCGCCAGCCACAGCGCACCGAAACCGTCACCGGTCAGGAAGCCGAACAGACCCAGCGCCACAAGCCCCCAGCCGAAGACTTGACCCGCCCGGCTGGACCACCGGGTCGCTTTGAGCCGGTCGCCGGTGCGCCACCAGATAATCGAGCGCAGCAGCCGGCCGCCGTCCAGCGGGGCGGCCGGGATCACGTTGAACACCGCCAGCGCGATGTTGATACCACCCAGCCACGCGAATCCGGCCAGCATGAGGCCGTCGTAGCCGCCGGCTCGCAGCAGGGCAGCCGCCCCGAGGAACACCCCACCCAGCAACAGGCTGACCAGCGGGCCGACCCCGGCGATGCGCAGCTCGGCGCCGGGGTTGGAAGCTTCCCCTGACAGGCGGGCTACCCCACCGAACAACCACAGGGTGATGTCCTGGACATGCAGGCCGTTGCGGCGTGCCACCAGCGCGTGGGAAGTCTCGTGGGCCAACAGCGAGATGAAAAACACCACTGCGGTCAGCACCGCGGCAACGATGTAGGCACTGTTGCTGTATTGCGGGTAGGTGGCAGGGAAACGCGAGGCCGCCAAACCCCAGGCGATCAGCACGAAGATCACCAGGACGCTCCAGTTGACGCCGACCCGAATCCCGGCGATGCGCCCCAGCCAGAAACTTGCCCTCATGCTGGTCAGATACCCCAGGATTCGGGTATCTAGCCTGGACTACCCGGTAGATCGCAGCAGGACTGAAGGCCGGAGGCGGTCAACTGCAATGGGCGGCCCTGCATGCCGCCAGCGATCAGTTCAGCATGCCGGGGCGCGCCGGGTGATCTTGCAGCGTCTCCAGGAAGTGATCGTCGAGCACAGGGAACTGCTCAACCTCGGCGTCGGTGTGCATCGCCGCGTCCTGCCACTGCGTTGCGGCGGCGAACAGATCGTCGGCAGTCATCTCGCCTAATTGCTCGCGGGTGATCCCCATCGTCGTGAGTAGATCGTCGAGGCGAGGTTTGCTGGTGGAAGGAAGAGAGTTATCGGTCATGGTGATCTCCTTGTGGTATTCCCCGTGTGTAATGCAGATGTCTCACACGGCGCGCCGGCCATACCGCCCTGGGCAGCGGGTGAGCTGATCCCGCGCAGCGATGCACAGTGGCTAGCGACCCGGAAGTAAACCATGGCCCCGCCGGGCAGATGGGCCCAGGTGGCTGGACCCCCACCCGAGCACGATGGATGAATGCACGGTTAACTAGGGACGAAATGGTAGGCCAGTAGGGGTATTTCGCTACTGTCGGCATCGTGAAACGAGGGGTTACACCCGATCGAGTGCCTACCATCGGGGGCTGTGACATTCGTAGCTGTGTCCACTGCGATCGACGCGCTGGTCCTGGTTGGGCTAGCGGTGAGAATGCTGCACGGTCGGCCTAGCGAAGTCGGCGTGCTCTGGCCATCGCGCGGCCTCGTGACCGTCACCAAACCCATCCGGAGCATCACCGGTGCCCCGCCGTCCAGTACCAACCAGGCGCAGCACCCTGATCCCACCTTCGGCACGGAGCCGATGCACCAGCAATGCAAGGACAAGCGCGAGCCGGAGGAAGCGGATCCAGGCTGGCTCGATGAGATCCGGCAAGACTTTGTGGCCGACGTCAGCCATGAGCTGAAGACTCCGGTCGGCGCCCTGGCGCTGCTGGCCGAGGCCGTGCTGGACGCCGCGGATGATCCACACCAGGTGCGCCATTTTGGTAACAAGATCCTCCGTGAGGCCAACCGGCTGGGCACCCTGGTCACCGAACTGATCGCGCTGTCACGGCTACAAGGCGCCGAGCGACTCCCCAAGCTGGCCACCGTCGACGTTAACGAGGTGGTCCGCGAGGCGCTTGAGCGCTGCAGGCTCGCCGCGGAGTCGGCCAACATCGAGATCGCCGTGGACTCGCCCAGCGGGTTGCAGGTAACCGGAGATTCAGCACTGCTGGTGACTGCGTTATCGAATCTGATTGACAACGCGGTGGCCTACTCACCGCCGGGAAGCTCGGTGTCGGTCAGCACGCGGTTGGCCGACGGTTTCGTGGAGATCGCTGTGACGGATCAAGGCAGGGGCATCGAACCCGAATATCAGGATCGGGTATTCGAACGCTTTTTCCGTGTTGATCAGGCGCTCAGTCGTTCCACCGGAGGGACCGGATTGGGCCTGGCGATCGTCAAGCGTGTTGCGGTCAACCACGGCGGCGACGTCGAGCTGCGGAGTAGGCTCTACGCTGGGTCGACCTTCACCGTGCGGATTCCAGTTGATCAACAACACTGTGCCGCCCCGCTGACGGCACAGCATGCCTAAGGATCACCGTGTTGCGCAGCGCACTTATTTGCTGCTCAAGCTGGCAACCAAGTTGATCGTGGTGGCGAGGATGCCGGTACCGAACAGGTAAGACAGCAAGGCGTGGCGCAGCGCGGTGTGCCGGATGACGGCGCTTCGCAGTGACGTGTCGGAAACCTGGAAAGTCATGCCGATGGTGAAGGCCAGGTAGGCGAAATCGGTGTAAGTGGGGCGGTCGGATTGGTTGAAGTCAATGCCGCCGACTTCTCCGTCGTAGTAGAGGTGCGCGTAGCGCAAGGTGAAGATGATGTGCACCAGCGCCCAGGAGACTACGACGGACACGAGCGCCAGCCCGACCCGGAAAAGCTCCCCCGGACCCTGCATCTGTGCCGCTCGGACCAGGATGAATCCGACCGCGACAAGACTCGCCACAGCTGCACTGAGCAGAAGCAAATCGGTGACAGCACGGTCCGGGTCGGTGGTCATGGCGCGTTCTGCGGTGGCATGTGCATTCCGGTTGCGAATCGTGACCCACACCCAGGTCAGGTAGACCAGCGAGCCGAAGTCCCAGCCGACCAGCACACCGATCAGCACCGACACTGTCACCATGACCGGCACTCCCGCGGCCAACCCGATCAGAGCTGAGACGGCCACCTCCGTCCGTGCGGAAACCCCGTGGCCCGCAGCGGGTGTAGCCGAGCCGTTAAACCGAGCCGTCACGGGATCATCCTCTCCCGGCAGCCCCAGCCCACACCACTGCAGTACCACAGCGACCCTCAGCGCGTGCGTGAATGCGGTTATCCAGCAGCTGCCGGTGGTTACAATGCTCGGTTTCTCAGCAATGCGCGGACGTGTGCCAGCAGCGCGTCGGCCTCAGCCCGGGCCCATTGGTCGGCGTCCCAGTGGACCGCATCAACATCAGTTCGGGCTGGCGGTAAAGCTGCGTGCGGTGGCGCGCGATCAGGGCGGAGGCCAACAAGTCGCGGAAGGTGTCGTCCAGGACGATCCGGTGGGCACTGGCCGGGTAAGCAGCACCAGAAAAATAACTCATGATAATCGCTTGGATCTCTCGCTGAGCTGACCGCCTGGTATCCGTAGCAGTAATGAGTACGCCTCAGACATGACTTGCTACGAACCCGCGCGCGAACAGATGGCGAATCAAAACATGTATCGTCGGTACACCAGGCGACCTGACATCACCACGGGGCGCTGCCACTGCGCGCAAAATAACGTACCGCGGTACGCGCCACTCCAGACAACAGACAACTGATTCCCACGCCGATAACCACGTACAGCACCGATGTCGCCACCTGTTGCTCCGTGGTTCCCCCCACAAGGAATACCTGGAGCACCAGAATGGCGACGACGATCGCGCAAATTGCACCGAAGAACGCGGTTGGTCGCGGGGTGGTCAGTAACAGCAGGTGTAGCAATGCGGTGGCCACCAGCGCGGCCAGCGCCGCCGAGATCGGCACGACTGCCATCGCCTGGTCCACCAGCTGGCCCTTCGCCGACAAGATCGGGATGCCCAGCAGGCCACGGATCAGCAACACCCCGACCACGCCGATGCCGGCTGCCACTACTGCGGTTGCGCCGCCACCGGCCCACAACCGGCGCGCGGACACTTCCGTGTCCTGGCTGTCTGCGCGCGTCATGGGCGGCGGCGCATGGTGCGGTTGCTGGACCGGCAGTTCCCATGTGTTCTCCACGCCACGTCTTCGCCCTCGAGCAGACAGCGAGTTGGGCGGTTCACTGGGCGGAGGCTGTGGAGAGGTTGGCGGTGTCATCGCTATACCTTTCTCATACTCAGCGGGTACCGGCTGCAGGGAAAGTGTCAGCGGACAGTTGCTACCTCCGCTGTCCATGCCACCGCTTGTGCATCCCCTGTTCACCCGCACGAAAAAACACTCAAGCTACGCGTGGTGCACAACTGCCGCTTAGCGCGCAACTTACCGCGATCATCACGATTTGTTGACCACAAGCCGCGGTTTGATTTCGCACGGCTACGCACGCGGCAAACCAATGGAAAAATAGTCTCTCAAGTTTTCGTTTATCGATTTTTCATCTCCCGGAGCATTCCACTTGGCCACCGGAAAGCGTCACGTTCAGCGGCTCGCTAGCGCCATGCGCGACACGGACCAAAGCGCATCTTCGCGCGGGTTAACAAGGGACGTATAAAAAGAAGCAGAGGCAACAAAAGGTAATAGCAGCCCGCTCGGGTGGGATAACTTCGAGTGTGATTCCCCGAGGAGGATTGAGATCATGCCTTGCGAACGCAGGGGACATAGATCCCTATCAGAGCAGCCCGAGGAGTCCCTCAGCTGGGCAGCACTCGGATCGGATGAGCAAGAAGGGTGCTGCCCGGCCTACCTGACCGGCACACAGCAGCAGGCAACAGCCAGGCTCTCCGCTGCTGCCCGGCTAGGGCTGTGGGTCAAGGGAAAAGCCCGGGAGAACCGGCTGCGCCAGCTGGCCAGGCGGCAAGGCCTCCGGTTGAGTAAGACTCGACGCTGCGCCGCAGGTGCCGCCGGCTCCCTGTGCTATGGGCTGGCCACCGCGGGGGCAGGCCGGCCGGTCAGTTTTGCCGAAGGAATGACGCTCGATGAGGTTGAGAAATACCTGGTGTACGGGATGGCCAACGCCGAAGTCATAGCGTACCTCAGCCAAACCTATGGCTCAGTATTCGTCGGCGATCTGATCAAGCACCTTCCCAGCAAGGGCCCTCAACCCCGATATGAAGACATGTCGGGGTTAGCGACCCGTTTGTGACCCCGATATGTCTCAATATCGGGGTCAGGAAGCGGCGAAGCGGCTAGTCGACGGCTCGGCGACGGAAGCCGATGAGGCCGATGATGCCGAAAACGGCGAGCGAGCCGATCAGTGCTAGGACGCAGATCCACCCTGGGATATGCGGGATGCTCGGCACCAGGGCTGCCCGCATGCCCTCACTGACGTAGGTGATGGGGTTGGCGGCGGTCACGATCTGAAACCAGCGCAGGTGCGTCAACAACGGCCATGGGTACTGAGTAGCGCCGGTGAACAGCAGCGGGGTGAAAATCAGCGAAAATGCCATACTGATCTTTGTGGGGGGCACGAATGTGCCGATGGTCATGCCAATGCAGGCGCCGACCAGGCTGCCCAGCAAACCGATCCCGATCAGCAAACCCAGCCCGGCAGCCCGGTACGGAACCGAACCCAGCACGCCGATGCCGATCGGAAACATCACCGCCGCAGCGACCATCGCCCGCAGCGACGCGAAGAGCAGTTTCTCTGCGGCCACCACCCATAGCGGTAGCGGGGCCAGCAGCCGGTCTTCAATCTCCTTCGTCCATCCGAACTCCGCGACCAGTGGGAACGCCGTCGCTTGGATCGCGGTGACGGTGGCTGTCAGGGCGACCAAGCCTGGGAACAGGAGGCTGGAGAAATCACTGCTGGTGTAGCCAAGCCCGGTCAGCAGCTTGCCGAAGACGAAAAGAAAAAACACCGGCTGCAGGAACACCTGGGCCACGAAAGAGACCAGATCCTTGCCGGTAACCACGACGTCACGGCGCAGCAGGGAGCCGAATGAGCGCGCCATCAGCGCCCAGGTCGGTCCCTGCACCACCTCGGTGGCACTCCTGACCCGTCCTGGAGTGGTGGTGGCGGTCACCGCAGCCTCCTCCCGGTCAGCTCGATGAACACGTCCTCCAGGCTAGATTCCCTGATCTGCACCCCGATGAGCCTGCTGCCGGCGTCCGCTATCGCCGCGACAACGCGTGCGACTAGTGCGCCCGCATCCCCGGTGAGGTGCAGCCGGAGAGTGCGTACCTCCCCTGCGGTGCCGACCTGCTCGCACCGCTGCACCCCGGGTAGGCCACCCAGACGGGCCAGTAGCCGAGCCATCCCGTGCTCGCCGGCGGTCTCGACCGTCACCTGTAGCGTGGCCCCGCCGGCTAACCCGCGGACCAGGGCAACCGGGCTGTCCAGCGCAAGCAATCGGCCAGAATCAACGATGCCGACCCGATCGGCGAGCGTGGCGGCCTCGTCCATGTCATGGGTGGTGAGCACGACTGTCACACCGGCATCACGCAGCTCGCGGACGCGATCCCACACGAACAACCGGGCGGCCGGGTCCAGACCTGTGGTGGGCTCATCCAGGAAAAGCACGGTCGGGTCGTGCATCAGTGCCCGAGCGATCATCATGCGTTGGTTCTGGCCACCGGAGAAGTACTCCGGCTTGTCGTTGGCGCGCTCGGTCAACGAGAACTGTGCCAGCAACGTATCGGCCCGCGCGGTACGGACGGCCTTGGGCACCCCGTGATAGGCGGCGTGGAACAGCAGATTCTGCCGGACCGACAGCGACCGGTCGAGGTTGTTGCGTTGCGGAACCACCCCCAGCAGGCTGCGCACGGTGCGCGGCGCGGCCACCACGTCGACACCCGCGATCAGCGCCTTCCCTGCGGTCGGCCGGACCCGGGTGGTCAGCACCCCGATCGTGGTCGATTTGCCGGCCCCGTTCGGGCCGAGCAGCCCGAAAATCTCCCCGCGTACCACCGCGAAGCTGAGTCGGTCGACCGCGTTAGTCCGCGCCTTCGGGTAGCGCTTGACCAGGTCCCGGACCTCCACCGCGTTCGGACTGATAACCGAGTCGACCATGTCCTCACTAAGATCGCAATCGGGGTTCCTGTTGTTACCACCATATTACATTGTCGGCGTTCTTGATCTTGCCGTCCGCAAATAAATCTCACTGTTAATGAATACGGCACCGGGTGTCTATACGGTTGCAAGACGCCGAATGCAAGACAGTAACTGTGCAGCTTTCCCGAAGCCGGCACCGTGACGCCAAGGTTTTTTATCGGAGCTACCTTTCACTGACATCGAGCGTGTCCAGCTGTTGCGCCGACGACCTCGCCCCGGGCAGGCTTGGCTCGAACACGAGGGGGTGTGCAAATGGTGGAGGCCTACTCAGGAGTGGTCCCGCAGCCGGTGCTGAGTCCACTGACCACGGCCGCGATCTTCTTGGTGATGACGATCGATCCGGGCGGAGAGTCCGTCACTCGCGAGCTGCTGGCCGACCTGGCAGGTCTGCAGCGGTCAGTTGGTTTCCGGGTACCGGAAGGCCGGCTGAGTTGCGTTGCCGGAATCGGGTCGCAGGCCTGGGATCGTCTGTTCAGCGGGCCGCGCCCGGCCCAGCTCCATCCGTTCCGCGAATTGGACGGTGCCGAGCACCGCGCGATATCCACACCTGGGGATCTACTCTTTCACATCCGGGCCACAGAAATGTATCCGTGCTTTGAACTGGCCAATCAGATTATGGATCGACTGTACGGCGCGGTAACGGTCCACGACGAGGTGCATGGATTTAAATACTTCGATGTACGTGATCTGCTCGGATTCGTTGACGGGACGGAAAATCCCGTCGGCCCTGCGGCCCCCGCCGCGGTCCTGATTGGCGACGAGGATCCGGACTTCACCGGCGGAAGCTATGTGATCGTGCAGAAGTACCTGCACGACCTGCGAGCCTGGAATGCCCTGCCAGTAGACGTGCAGGAAAAGGTGATCGGACGTGCCAAGCTGTCCAATATCGAGCTCGACGATGCCACCAAACCCGACAACTCCCACGTCGCGCTGACCACGATCACCGATACCGACGGCACCGAGCGGCAGATCTTGCGCGACAATATGCCCTTCGGCACGGTGGGCAAAGGCGAGTTCGGCACGTACTTCATCGGCTACGCCCGCGCTCCCGACGTCACCGAAAAGATGCTGGAAAACATGTTCCTCGGGAACCCGCCAGGAAACTACGACCGGATCTTGGATTTCTCCACGCCGGTGACTGGCACGCTGTTCTTCGTACCTTCCGCCGACTTCCTTGACGACCCTCCCAATCCACCTGGTTCCGGCACCGCGGGCCCCATACCGCAGACACCTCGCAACGGTGGCTGAAAAACAGCGGGTGAACGCCGCGTGGACGGCAGTCCCGTTCGAGGACAGAATGTGATCTGTGGTGGACACCATGCTCCTGCGCGAGTTCCTCCGCAACCCCCTGGGGATCGCGGCAGTGACGTCCAGCTCCCTCGCGATGGCCACCCAACTGAGCGTGGCAATACCGGAAAGCGGTGAGCCGGTGGTAGTCGAGCTTGGCGCCGGCACCGGTGCGTGCACCGGCGTGATCCAGCATCGCCTCAACGGGCGAGGCCGGCACATCGCGGTGGAAGTCAACCCGACTTTCGCGAAGCTGTTGAGCAAGCGATTCCCACGCGTGGACGTCGTGTGCGGGGAAGCAAAGGACCTACCCAAGTTCTTGGCCGATCGAAGGGCGCAGGCCGCGGAGGTGATCATCAGCACCCTGCCGTGGGAGCCCTTTGCCCCGTCTTCTGCGCAGCGGCCGCTGCTGGAGACACTGGTCGAATCCCTGGACCGCAATGGCGCCTACACCCAGGCTGCCTACACGGTGACGCGGTGGGCGCCACCAGCCCGCCGACAATTGCGCCAGCTGCAAGCCAGCTTCGAAGAGGTAGTGGTCAGCGAGACCATCTGGCGCAATGTGCCGCCTGCTCGCGTCTATATCGCCCGCCGTCCCAGGAACGACCTGAGACTGCACTGAAAGCAGCCGATTTGACGCAGCAACCCACCGAACGGCGGCGCAGCTACGACGACGTGACGTGGCGGGCGATCGCCACCGCGTGGTCGGCGAAGCGCTCGTAATAGCGGCCGATCAGCGCGGCATCCACCGCCGGTTCGACACCGTGGGACCAGTCCTCGGACAGCAAGACCTGGAAGATTTGCCGGCGTAGCGCGTCGACCTCGTCGTCGACCTGGGCCAGCCGGGCAGCGGATATGGGATCCCGGCTCTCGATGGCTGCCGCCGCGTTTTCCGCCAAGCTGGACGCGAGCACGCCCATCCGCAGCGACACCGGCCGGACGTCGGCGGGGATCGGCTCGATCGGATGCTTCAGCCGTGCGATTTCCGCGATGTGCTGGGCCAGGTTGCACATCCGCTGCAGGTCCTTCACCGCGTGCATGGCGGCGACCACCATGTGCACGTCCGTGGTCACCGAACGCAAGATAAGCAAGTTACGGCAGCGCTCGTCAGCGTCCTCGCACCGCACCTTGATCTCGTCCGCCTCGGAGATCACCAACTCCGCGAACTTCAAGTCGGCCTGGTGCAGCGCCACCGAGGCGTTGGTCATCAGCTGCCCAGCCAGCCGGACAATCGTGGCCAGATCGCCGATAAGGCTGTCCACTTCGGCGGGGCTGATGCGCTGTCTACCCCGAGTGGGTTGGGTGAGCTGCTTCCAGGTCGCCCGCGCGATTCCCGCGATATCGACTCTGTGGTTGGACCGGAAGCTGCGGCCTGCGGCCATGCTGCCAGGATCACCCTCCCCAGCTGTGCTGTCCACGCGCTGTCACAGAATTCACCAGTAGTTCGCGTGTGCTTTCACGCCGTCAACTGTCGCCTGGACCAGCCGATCGAAGATCACTTGGTTTTCGCACAGTTCACCCAGTCTTTGTCCAGAGTTGTGCCGACAGAGATCGTATGGGCAGGCATGTTGTCATCCATGGTCGTGTGCCCGCCGGGGGAAGTCCCGAACGTCGGTGTTCCGCCACGCCTGTCGCTGGGGATGACCGTTGTCGAGCAGCAGGAATGGTTGCAGGGCTTCCTGCGCAGCCGCCGGGTCAGCCGGCGATCTGCGCTGAAGGGGGGAGCGAGCGTGCTGGCGGCGCTCGGTCTGGGCAGCGCTGCGTGGGATTTAGCCGGATGTGGCTCAGCGGGTCGAGCTCCAGTCACTCCACCGCAACTCACGGTCGTGGGGCGGCACCTGTCCTTTGGGGTGGACCCGGCCACGACCATGGCGATCGCCGGCGAGCTGACCGGTAAGCCGACCGGCACAGTGCTCGTCGATCTAGGGACCGGTCGGGACTACGGGCACTCGATCGAGGCAGAGGTTCGGGAGTTGGTCAGCCTGGTGCCGCAGGAGGACGGGAGCATCCGCGGTGCCGATCAGTTTTTCGTCCACGCGCTGGCGGCTGGGCTGCGTGCCGGCACCGCCTACCACTACCGGTTCCGGCTGCCGGACGGTTCGACGACGCCCGACGCGACGTTTCGCACCGCGCCGGCCGGCAACGACGTCGGGCCCTTCACCTTTACCGCGTTCGCTGATCAGGGCGTCAACACCGGCCCGCCGGATGGCCAGGCGGGATTTGACGACAACTACTACAAGGCTGACGACACTCGGCGGTCAGCCACACCGGCGGACTCACTCGTGCAGTTGATCGCCGCGCAGCGGCCCGCTTTCCACTTGCTGGCCGGCGACATTTGCTACGCCGACCCCAGTGGCACCGGCCAGCCGGTCAAGAACAACGCACCGCGCAGCGCCGGCAGTGGGTTCAACAACTTCGATCCCACGCTGTGGACCACTTACTTCGCCACCATCGAAAAAAGCGCCGCATACACACCGTGGATGTTCGCCACCGGTAACCACGACATGGAGGCGCTCTACGACAACAACACCGCACCCGGAGGTGCCACCCACGGTTATGCCGGACACGCCGCGCGGCTCGACCTGCCGGCCAACGGACCCAGCCGCTGCCCGTCGGTGTACTCGATGGTCTACGGCAACGTTGCGGTGATCAGCCTCGACGCCAACGACCTGTCTGCCGAGATCCCCACCAACGCCGGCTACAGCGGCGGCCAGCAACTCAGCTGGCTGACCGACACGCTGACCAGGTTCCGGGCAGATCCTGCGATCAACTTCATCGTCGCCTTCTTCCATCACTGCGCGTTTGCCACCAGCAGCACGCACGCCTCCGACGGTGGCGTGCGTACCGCGCTGGCGCCGCTGTTCGACCGGTTTTCCGTCGATCTGGTCGTGCAGGGTCACAACCACCAGTACGAGCGAACCAACCCGATCCGCGATGGCAGATCAACCATGCAGGCACCCGACCAATCCACCGTCTGGCCAGCTAAGGATGGCACCACCTACATCTGCGTCGGTTCCGGTGGACGCCCACGCTACGGCTGGCAATCCGACGAAAGCGACCGATACCGCGGCGGTCCCGATCCCAACAGCGGTACGGTGGTACGCAGCTACATAGCCGGTCCAGACGGGACGAAGACCCCGGAGACGGTGGACTGGTCACAAGCCCGCTACCTGGATTACGCCTACCTCAGCATCGCGGTGCATCCGGCACCGCCGGGCGGCATCGCCTCCATGCAGGTGACGGCGCGCAGCGACCTCGGCCAGGAAATCGACCGGGTGGAGCTGCTGCGCGCGCATCCCTCCCAGCCCCAGTAACGGCCGAGCCACCCGGGAAGTCCCGGGTGGCTCCGGATTGGTCAGTGATCGTCAGTGTCGCCGGCCGTTGGCGCCTTCGTGGCCCGGTCGCCGAGGGGGGCGGGGAACATGTGGTGCTGGGGAGACGGCATGGGCACGTTGGCGCCCTTGACGCTGGCCCACGTGGCCAGGTTGAACTGCTGCATGTTGATCTGATCCTCCTTGGTCAGGTCCTGCTGCTCGGACTGCGCCGCGAACGGGGCATTGACCGGGTTGACCTCGTGAAAGTTTTGGCTGGGCCGTTGTGCGGTGTAGGGCGTGAGGTCCGGTTTGTTGGTGAAGGCAGCCAGCATCGGGGTGGCGTAGGCGTCGAATTGGGTCAGCGGGTGCAGGCCCACGATCAACTCGATGGTGCGCAGCATGGAGGCAGTGCTGTAGAAGGTGGAGTCAACGCGTCCAGTGTGGGTGTAGGGGCTGATCACCTCGGCGACGGTGCGGTGTGCGTCAACGTGGTCAGGTCCGTCTTGGGCGTCGTCTTCGGTGACGAAGATCGCGGTGTTGGGCCAGTACTTGGAGTGCGAGACAGCATCGACGACCTGGCCTAGTGCCCAGTCGTTGTCGGCGGTGTAGGCCCGCGGAGTAGGTGCCCCGACGGTGGTGCCGGAGTTGTGGTCGTTCGGCAGGCGGAGCAGCTCAACGGTCGGCAAGTTGTTGTGCTTGACGTAGTTGTCGAATTCGTTTTTCCACTCGGCGAAGCGGGCCGGACCGCAGTTGGCTTTGCGGGGGGTGAAGCTGTTCGGGCTGTCCGGGCAGGCAAGGTCAAAACCGCGGAAATGGTGGTCGGTGTTGGCGTCAAGCACTGGATCGGTGGCCTTTGAGCTGCCATCGGGTTGAGTGTTGACGTAGAATCCGTAATTGCGGAAGGAGATGTGCGCGGCGGCGAGGCGGTCCCAGATGTAGGCCTGCGCAGGATCCCGGTTCGGGGCGGTTGCAGGGTCGCTGCTTTCAGAAGGGTAGGGAGCGCCACGGTCGGAGTAGTTACCCGGCCAGACCTGCTCTGCGTACGGATTGGAATTGGCCGCGACAGTCCAGTTCCAACCCTGAGCGCTGACCTCGGCGTCGGCGTAGAAATTGTCCAGGGTGACGTAATTGCTTTCCAGCGTGCGGGCGTTGGTGGCGGACTCCTGACCGAAGAGGTTCAGCGTGGGGTCGCCGTTGCCCTTGCCCAGGCTGCCGAATTCCTGGTCGTAGGTGCGATTTTCCTTGACAATGTAGATGACATGCTGGATGGGGCTGCGCTGCCCGGCGTTGCCCGGCACGATGGCCGCGTTGGGCCCCTGACCGCGGATGTCGCCATGAGAGTCGAACCCATCGTTATGGGCGACCTGCTCAGTCCACTTCGTCAGCTGACCGTTCCTCACAGGAATCGGCACCGTGGACAGCGTGCCGACCATCATGGAGCCGGCGTACTGATTTTCGGTGGGCGTGTTGGGGTCATAGGGATTGGGGTGACCCGGTCCGTTATTGGGGCCGGCGCCCAGGCCCTTGCCATTGGTGATAAACAGCGCCCGGTCGGTGGCGACCAGCGCGGTGGGATACCACGCCGTCGGGATCAGCCCGGCGACGTGTCCCGACGCCAGGTCGATGACGGCAACGTCATTGTTACCGGCGTTGGCGGCATAGAGCGTGCGCCCGTCGGCGGACAGCGCCAGTGCATCCGGGTTGCTGCCGACTTGTGCTCCTGGGTAGGGAGCCAGGCTGATGGTGCGGGTCACCGCTGCCGTGCCGGCGTCGATCACGCTGATCTCATCGGAGTCGCCGTTGGCCACGTACAGGGCGCGCCCGTCGGCCGAGGCGACCGCCTTGTTGGGATGCGTGCCCACGGTAATGGTTTTTTGCGCGGCGGGCTCGGGGCCACTCAGGTCCAGCACCGAAACGGTGTTGGCGCCCTGGTTGGTGACGTAAGCACTGTGCCCATCTGCCGAAGCCAGTACCGCATAGGGACGGTGGCCGGCCGCGGCAGTGTGCACCACGTTGGTGGCTAGATCGACCACTGACATGGCGTCGGCCTGCTGGTCGGCGACGAGCAGTCGCTGCCCGTCCGGGGTCAGCGCGATGCCCGCCGGCAAGGGGTTGATCGGCGTTCCAGTACGACCGGAGACAGGCGGCAGCATGATCGGCTTACCTTCGGTGAGCATGCCGTCGTTGACGGTGTAGCGGCGGATGAGATTGTTGCCGCCCCCGCTGGCGTAGAGCGTCTTGCCGTCCGGGGTGAAGGCCAGGCCAACGAAAAGCGCATCCGGGGCCCGGTAGGGCAATGTCTGGGTCACCGCGCTGGTTGCGGTATCGATGACTTGCAGCGACTGTGTCCCTTGCCCGTTGTTGCTCACCACGAGCCAGCGGCGATCCGGCGAGCTCACCGCTCCCAGTGGCAGGTCACCAAGATTTGTCTGCTGCCCTGCCGGTGTGACCGCGAAGCCGATCGGGGTCACACCCGTGCCGTCACCTGCAGGCCCGGCGTGCGTCATCCCCATTGCTAACGCGGTGCCTGCTACCCCGAGGGTGGTGGCCAGCACAATTCCCCCCGCGATCCGCCAGCGAGGCTTAACCCTCGACCGTGTCATCAGCCCGTGCCCTCCCATGCAGTCGGTGACACTACAGGTTTCATAATGTTATGCAGAACGAGTAACCAGAACGTCTCGACAAGATGCGATGACATTAATTCCAGGCCATGATTTTGGAAACGGCAAATCTGACGATCCTGCGCTAGCCGATTCATTGAGCATCTGGAGCTGTAGCACATTAATGCTGCGGCGTGTTCGAGTTGGACAGCTTTCAACTCGCGGGTTGAGCTCGAGCGCGCGCAGGATGTGAGAGCAATCTGGGTGGTCTCAACCGGCGATTGGACATTCCGGTCCGAATCTTCGACGCCGGTACCAGCCAGGACAACGGACACGTTGCGGTCATGCGGGTCAGCCTCGCCGTGTCCGGCGATCATTCCCTTGCCGCCGGCGTAGACCGCGCATGCTTCACGATCCGGATCAGATCCGCAACCCGCGGGTCGCTATGCGAAACGCCGAGGAGTTTCGCTGCTACGCCGCCCGCATAAACGGTGAGCAAGCCCGAGGCTGCGCAAGGCTTGGGACAGTCATCAATGTCATTACCCGTCCCGGGTGGGTAGGCAGGTATTTTTTGCGAAATCGGCCGCAGCCTGGGAGCGGTCGGTCAGCCGCAGCAGCATCGCGTCGTCATCGGTGGACTGCGTGACCAGGTTTGGCGCACGGGGATGGGCGGCCGTCCAGGCCGCGTTGAGGCCTTGGAGTACGGGGCCGTCGGGAATTCGAGTGAGCGCGGTGGGCTGGGCCGGGGACTGGCCACGCTTGGCCGACAAGATGATGACGGCGCTGTTCTGCAAGTGCCGGGTGCGGGCGACCGTGGCAGGCGCGATGACCACACCGGTGAGCAGGGCGAAAAGATACTGGCGTGGCGCGGTACGCCGCATGGCGGCTGGCCTTCCGACGGTGACGGCTAGCTGGGTGTCACGAATGGGTCTCGAGCGCAAGCAGCGTGCAATGCACGTGCACGCGAAACCAGGAACGAACACGACAGCAGCGAGAGGTCTCCCGACGATCGCACATTCCCAGCAAACTTTAAGGTTGCGCCCAGGGTACTCGCACCCACCCAGGCCATATGTTGAAAGCGCGGGTCCGTAATCAGACCACTGCCCAGAACACGGTGGTGGTCAAAATCTTAGGCTGGTGGATCCCGATGGTAATTGGAGCACGGCAGTGAAAAAGTCACCACCGCTGATTCCTGAACCACCACGGCAAGTTTTTGCAAACCATGCTTTCGAGCTGCGGTGGATGCCGGGCAGCGGTCCGTCCTGGTCCGCAGCGGAGCAGATTCTGGTTGCAGTTGAGTTGTGTGAACACGCCTGCCAGCTGTGGCGTGACACTCTCGGAGATGATCACCTCTACACGCTGAACTCGGCGCACACGCTCGCTTTCCTGCTGCGCGCATCGGGTCAGTACGAGCGTGCGCGCGACGTCGACGAAGATACCCAGGCTCGTTTTCGCCGGGTGCTGGGTGACGACCACCCGCATACCCTGATCTCGGCCAGCAACGTGGCCACTGACCTGCGCGCGTTGGGCGAAAGCGAACAGGCCCGGCTTCTTGATGAGAAGATCCTGAGCCGCTTTCGCCAGGTGTTGGGCGACGATCACCCCCATACCCTCATCTCGGCCAACAACCTGGCCAGCGACCTGCGCGCGCTCGGGGAGTGTCAGCAAGCCCGGGAACTCGACGAAGACACTTTGGCTCGCTTTCGCCGGGTCCTTGGTGGCGATGATCCTCACACTCTGGCGTCGGCCACCAATCTGGCTAGCGATCTGCGCGCGTTGGCTGAGCCCGAACGGGCCCGGGAACTGGACGAAGACGCCCTGGTCGGCTTTCGCCGGGTCCTCGGTGAGGACGATCCCAACACGCTTATCTCGGCCAACAACCTTGCCGGTGATTTGTACATACTGGGTCAGTACGAGCAGGCCCGTGACCTTGCCAACGACACCCTGACCCGGTTTTGCCGGGTACTAGGCCACGACCACCCCGACACCCTCGCCTCGGCCAGCAACCTCGCCGGCAGCCTGCGCGCGCTGGGCGAATGGGAACGCGCCCGCGACATCGACGAAGACACCCTCATCCGGCTTCGGCGGGTACTAGGCGACGACCATCCCGACACCCTCGCCTCGGCCAGCAACCTCGCCGGCAGCCTGTACGCGCTGGGCGAATGGGAACGCGCCCGCGACATCGACGAAGACACCCTCATCCGGCTTCGGCGGGTACTAGGCGACGACCATCCCGACACCCTCGCCTCGGCCAGCTACCTCGCCGCTGACCTGCGCGCGCTGGGCCAGCACCACGAAGCCAGCCAACTGCAACAGTGGATGGAATCTCAGTGCTGGGCATGACTGCGCTAGACAGCAGCGTTCCCATACCCAGGCGTAAGGCATTTTTCAGATTTTCGCGGTCTACTGGACACCGAAAGGCCCTCTAGAGGTTTCGGAAGGAGAGGGCAGTGAGCGAGTCCGATCGCCCGGGCTACCCGCCAGCCGGACCAGCATTTCCTCCGGGCGGTTTCCGGCCCCCGCCGCGCCCTCCGCGGAACCCGCTACTGACCATCTTGCTCTGCGCAGCTGTAGTCTTGGGGCTGGTCATCGGCGCGGGTCAGACTGCCTGGCAGACCACGTCACTGCTGTCATCTCTGTGGGGGCATTCCGCGGCCCCGCCCCCGGCGCACGTGTGGAGCCCGTCAAGTGGGCCAGTCGACGCTTCGGCCCTGGACACCGGTGTGGTGGATATCGACACCCAACTCGGTTATCAAAACGCTCTCGGCGCCGGTACCGGGATTGTGCTGAGCCCCTCAGGGGACGTGCTGACCAACAACCACGTGGCTAATGGCGCCACCAGCATCAGGGCAACCGATGTCGGTACCGGACGAAGTTATCCAGCGACAGTGGTGGGATATGACCGTAGCCACGACATCGCTGTCCTGAAGCTGCAGGGCGCCTCGGGTTTACCGACTGCATCGATAGGAGACTCCAGCACAGTCGCCGTCGGTGACCCGGTCGCGGCGGTGGGAAACGCGGGTGGCGTGGGTGGCCCCCCGAGCGTCGCGTTGGGCACGGTTTCTGCTCTGCACCGGACAATCACCGCCAGCGATGGAAATGGCGGTAGCGCTCAGCGACTCACCGGCCTGATCCAAGTCACCGCGAACGTGCAGCCAGGTGACTCCGGTGGACCCCTGGTCAACACCGCCGGGCAGGTGGTCGGTATTGACACCGCGGCCACGACTGGCTTTCGGTTCGAGTCCACCCGTGGTCAGGGCTTCGCAGTCCCGATCAACGACGCAATAGCCATCGCCAAGCAAATCCAGTCCGGTAGCGATTCTCCGGCTATCCACGTCGGACCAACCGGCGTGCTGGGTATCGCCGTCCAGGACTCCGATGCCCTGCCCTACCTCGGTCCCTGGAGCAGGTTCGGCACGACCTCCTCGGGTGTCACCGTGGTCGGGGTGCTGCAAGATTCGCCGGCCGAGCAGGCGGGGCTGGCCACGGGCGACATCATCCTGGCCGTCGACCACAAAGCGATCGATTCCGCCTCGACACTGACCAGCGTGCTCGATCGCCATCATCCTGGCGATTCGGTAGGGATTACCTGGATCGACCGATCTGGCCAGCAGCAAGACGCCACAGTGCACCTGGCGCCCGGCCCACCTAGCTGAAACCTCCCCGCGCAGTCTGGATGCAGACTGCTGTAAAAGCTGCCCTGGAAACAGCAGTCTGCATCCAGACTGCGCGGGGGTGGGAACTTGCCGCATGGCGTGGAGCCCCGGGCAGTGGGGCTGCGCAGGTCGCCGATATCCTTGGCCGAGCATGCTGGCGCTCATCGATGCCTAGGCACCCGGTCAGCAAGCATGCGCTGTGGAAGCGAAAAGGGCCTGACAAGCCAAGGTTGCAGTTATGGCAGCAAGCACTGACTGATGTTGGTGAGATACGGCAGTGTGTCAGATTGCTCCTTTTTCACGGTAGCGCATAGGAGGACATCGACGTATACCGGGCAACTCCACTGACCCGGTGTGACTTTGCCGGCGGTCGGAACGGATGTCGGCAGATGCGTCTGGGGTACTGAGTAAGCGAACTTGACACATCACATATCATCGTTCGCGAACATTCCCCTTCGATACGAGGAGACTGTGCTGTGGCGCAGAAGGTAGTGCGCGAGTTCATCGATGACATCGACGGATCTCCAGCAGAGCGCACGTTCACGTTCGCCGTTGACGGAGTGGTCTACGAGATCGATCTGTCGAGCGACAACATCGCCGAGTTTAAGTCGGCTATCGGCGGTTTCATCGAAAGTGCACGCAAGGTGAAGACCGCCGCTGGCAGCAGCCAGCGTCAACGTGGTGCGTCGACCACTGACCTGCGGCAGCGGCGCGAACGTCTCAACGAGGTTCGCGAATGGGCAAGGAACAACGGTTACAGCGTGTCGGACCGCGGGCGCGTCAGCGCCGAAGTGTTGGCTGCATTCGATAACCGGAACTCGGCGACCGCGGCAACGGGCTGAGCGAAGCATCACCGTCTGCAATCGCCAATAGCGCGGCACCTCGAGCACGTTGGACGGTCGCCTGATGGTCGACGGTGGGAGTGGAATTTCTGGATTGATGTAGCCGTCGTCAAGAAGGCCGCGTTGTGCACCACGTTGTCCAACGCGGCCTCTTGCTATCTGAGACGACGGCCGTCAGCGGCCGCTGAAGCCATCCGCGACGGCGGACAGTCCCAAGGTCATGCGTCCAGCTTTTATGAAGCCTTTGGGGAGCGCGACACCGATCGTGGAGCCAGCTGTGAAACGTCGCGGATACGGCACGGCCACCCTCACCGGGTTGATGCCGCAGTTCCAGTTCCTGGAGTCAGGCCGTCCAGCAAGGTCGATGACGCGCTAGGGGGTGGGTGCACACCCACGGCGTGGCCGGGCTGGCCGATCGCCGTCATCCTCATATCGTGAAGGTCCTGGAATTATTCATACCGCTGCGGCTGTCCGACGACGTGCGGGAAACCGGAGACCTCACCGTCCATGACCAAGAGACTTACCCGTCGACAGCCTCATCTGGCAAAGGCACCAGGCAGCCGTGCACCTTCGCGCGGATCACAGCCACCGCAGTTCCGCCAACTCAGCCGACCTCATCCCAACCCACGCCAAGCCGCTATAAAAAGCATTAGATTACCTCCGTTATCACCGGAGGCGACCAGCGCCAAAGTGTTCCAACGTGACCTCACGGGCACCAGCAACAAACCGTATTCATCGTAGCCAACGATTCCATGTCGATCTATTTTCTGACATGCGCATCGAACCATCACCACGGTCCACGACACCTACGACGTCATCTTCATCATCACAAAGTTGACATCCCTCTGTGGACAACATTCAGTGTCGTTACGTGATTTCATCCAGCTTCGTAGCCAGGACAACTCTGGGCGACTTCGACGGACCGTCGAACTGAGCCCCAGGTCAGACCGGGCACGTACGTCACCGAGGTAAGATTCACCAACTCATGCCTCACTACGGCCAAGCCCTGGCCGCCTTCAACCAAGCTCCCGAGCTACCGCCAAAAGCAGGCTGAGTCGTGGGCGAACGAGGCGAGACTACCGACTGATGGATCGCTGCGACGATGACCTGATCGATTTCAACCTGGTCATCGAACCGGGTCCGGAAGATCGGCGCGCCGACCGCGGTACACCTACTGGTTGATGACCCGCTACGACGAGGCGCTAGCCGACGTCAATCTGGCCATTGCGTGATGGGTCAGATGCAGACGAGATCGTCGTCAAACAAGGCGAAAGCTACCAGAAGGTCAGTTTTCGAATTGGCCGTAGAATCTAAACGGACTGGAGGCGACCCGAGGCATGAATCATGCTAAAGATGGCATGCGTGACGTTGCCGGCTTGGGACGGCGTGCTTACCAAAAGCGCTGCATCGCAGCCCGCCATTGAAACCCGTATAGCATCTGTGCGTGCTTGATGACAGTTGGTCACTACATCTCATGGCAATGCACGGTTTAGCTTCTCGCCACCGGTCATCGTCACAATATCGCACGCCTCGTGGCGCCACAGTCGCAGCCCGTGCAATTTACAATCTGTTAACCTTCGACTTAATGCATTCAGGTGATAAGTGCTGTGCCGGTTCGAATAGAGCCTTACCATAGGGATGCGTCATCGATGTGATCCTCCCTCTCCCGGAAAACAGGCTGGACAACTCCCCCGTCTGGCGACGCCGTTGCCGCAGCGGATAGCCCCCCACCCCGCTGCGGCGCGTCACCGGGCCGTCGATCTGCCGAACGGTGAATAGTGCAATCGGCACGCCGTACACAGCACCCACTACCGGAATTAGCCTACATAATGTCCGGACTTACCCTGGTGCCGCCGAGTTAAAGCACTCAATGTTCACTACGGTGCAACCGGGCCCGTCGAGAGGCTCATCGCCAGATACTCCCTACGCCGCGATAAGCAAGCCAGTCAACCGCGGCATCGACGCGTGTCCCCTGTGCATTCTGAGGTCGCCCACCGGCCGCCGCGCGTAGGGTGCCACGCCAATACGGCCATGGCGCCAACACTGCTGCGACGTTGTGGAGAGCTGATGGTGGCATCGACGCCCCGGATCCGGGTCAACACGCGACGGGTATATGCCTTGGGCGCGTTGGCGGCGGTGCTGTTCGGTTACGACGGAGGCATCATCGGTGCCGCGATCTTGTTCATCCCGCAGGAGATTCCGCTGCCACCCTGGCAGCAAGGTGTTGTGGTCGGCGCCATGGTCTTCGGGGCGATGCTGGGCGCGCTGGGCAGCGGCCCCGCCGCTGATCGCGTGGGACGGCAGCGACTCCTGCAGATCGCCGGGGTGATATTCGCTGTTGGCGCCTTGGGTAGCGGCGTCGCGTGGACCGTGGCGATGCTGGTGCTATTCCGATTCATCGTGGGGTTGGCCATCGGCATCGCGTCGGTAATAGTGCCGCTCTACCTGGCCGAGATGGCACCTGCCCGGGACCGCGGTGTGATCACCTCGCTGAACCAGTACATGATCATCGTTGGCACAGCGCTCTCCGCAGCCATCGGTTACTTGCTCGCCTTCACCGGTTCCTGGCGGGCGATGTTGCTCATCGGCGTGTTCCCTGCGGTCCTGCTCCTGATCGGCATGCACGCCATGCCGGACACTCCGCGGTCGCTGGTACGACGTGGACGCAGCGAACAGGCACGCGCAGTTCTGGCCAGCTTGCGCGGCGACGCCGCGCTGGCCGAGCATGAGCTCACCGAGATCACCGAACTCGAGCGCCAACAACATGACACGCAGATCGGCGCCCGCCTGTCTGCGCCCTGGGTGCGCCGGTTGCTGCTGCTTGGCATCCTGCTGGCCATCTTTCAGCAGGTCACAGGAATCGGCTCGATCGTGTACGTGCCAACCGTGCTCGCCGGCTTTGGGATGTCCAAGATCACCGCGTTGCTGTTCGGCTTTCTCAACGGATTGCTGAACATCGCCACCATCGCGGTTGTCGTCCGATCGAAGATTGTGGACCGCCGTGGCCGCAAGCCGATCCTGCTGACCGGTCTGGCCGGGATGTCGGCCAGCTGGCTGGCCGTCGGTATCGCGGCGCTGCTGCTCCCGGCCAAGTCGACAGCGCTGTTCGTGATCGCCGTAGCGGCGTTCGTTCTGTTCACCAACACCTTTTCCGCCACCTGGGGACCGGTGCTGTGGGTCATGCTGGCGGAAATCTTCCCGCTGGCCATCCGGGGATCGGCGATGGCGATCGCCACCCTGTTCAACTGGCTGACGGCGTTCCTCGTGGGACTGACCTTCCCCGGTCTCACCGCGCTCGCCGGAGCAGGCGCCGTCTACCTCGCCTATGCCGCTGCCTGCGCGGTGATCATCCCGATCGTGTGGTGGATGGTGCCGGAAACCAAGGAACGCAGTCTGGAGTCGCTCGAGGCGCAGTTCCGGCACGGCTGACTGACCATGCGCACCACCACCGGCCGGGAGGCTGGCCGTACCGACCGGTAGGGCCAATATCCGAGGCTGCGGGTCAGTTCGTGGATCGCTTGCGGGAACGGCTGCGGGGAATGGGTTCGGCGAACTCGACGACAAACCCGTCTGGGTCAGCGATGTGCAGAGTTCGGTGGCCCCAGGGCCGGTCCGCAGGCGCGCTGAGCACGTCGACACCAAGGCTGGTCAGGCGCAATGCCTGCGAATCGACATCGTCGGTGACGAACACCACTTGACCGGCGGGTCCAGGCGCCGGACGCATTCCGGTAAGCCATGCTGCCCGGCGCTGTTCGTACAGCGCAAACCGAGTCTCTCCGGTGGCAAACTCGGCGTACCCGGCATCGGTGAACTTGTGGCGAAGTCCTACGACATCGCGATAGAACGCCACGGATATGGGCAGGTCAGACACATACAAAATCACATAACCCAACTGGTGCACACCGACAAGACTAGAACGAGACCGCTTCAGCGATTTACCCGAACGGCCTGGTGCCGGCTATCGGCGGCAATACCGAGGTGACACGGAATCGTCATCCCTTAGCAACATGACGACCCGCGCTGCCATGATACCGCTACTGCCGGATACTTCGGTCCGGCTGTACCGAATACCGATGGAAATGCACCGCTCAGCAACCCCGACCCGGCCAACTGCTGACCTGGTCTATATCGTTCGGCCCATGAGCGTAAGCAGCGACGCGCCCGCCGACATTAATCTGCGGGCAGTCCAGCACAGTCCCGATGCTCGCGTGGTCACCGTAGTAGGCGAGGTCGACACGCGAGCTGCCCTGGCGCTGGCCAACTTTTTGGTCGCGCAACTGGCCGCCGCCCGAGTCGTCGTTGTGAACCTCGACGGTGTGTCATTGTTGGGACCTGCTGGGCTGTCCGCACTATTCGAGGCGAGCGAGCTGGCTAGCCGCCAACATCGCGCCCTGCGAGTGGTGTGCAACTCCTCCACTGCCAACTGGGCGCTGGCGGCCGCCGGGCTGCGGGACTACTTCACCTTCGCCGACACCGTCCCCGGTGCTGTGAAAAACCCAACATGCAGGCACGGTGGTGGCGATGTAGCACTTGCCCGGCGACGTTATCGGAGCCGCCGGTCAGGACGGCGCGGCAGCAGACCCGTAGCTCCAGCAATCTGAAGGTTCGTCCAACAAAGAGGGATGCCCCCTGGGAGTCGGGGATCGATGGCGAGGCGGCAGAGTACGCACAACGTCGCCGATAGCCAGGAGGTCGCCGATGATCAGCGCTAGCCAGCTACATGCGTTAATGCGCGATGCCAATCGATGACCCGGCACGCGGCAACGACTGATCACGGACCGCGGCGGGAGATCCGCACGCGCCACGCTGTGAAACCTTCCTGCATCACCGTGCCCGGGGCACATCACCGTGCGCGCTCCGGGAGCATGTCCCGGATGGGTACCGACTTGCGCACGGCGCCAAATCCTCACGCTTACGGTAGGCGAGCGGCGCGAGGATTGCGCCACTCATTATCTCCGGTGAGCGCCTTGGTGTTCACTATGATGGGTGATCGGGTACTTTCCGTAACCGATCCGCACGAGAGAAAGTGAGCGCTGCGCTCGTGCTGAGATACCTCCTCAGGAAGTCTCTTGGCTGGTTGCTCATGATCGTTGTGGCGACCAACCTGACGTACTTCATCGCGAACTTCTTCCTGGACCCGCGCGCTAACTACCTCCAGCTGCGACCACCTCGCACACCGGAGCAGATCAGCCGTTCGCTGGCGCAGTACAACCTCAGCCGGGACACGCCGTTGCTGGACCGCTGGTGGCACTGGATCAGCGGCATCGTCCTGCACTGGAACTGGGGCTACTCGCCGGTCGGGGAAAGCGTGAACTCACAGATCAGCTTCCGGATCGGGGTGAGCGCCCAACTCGTCATGGGGTCGCTGATCCTGTCCACGCTGATCGGGATCAGCCTGGCCGTGTATACCGCCGCTCGCCAGTACCGGTTCGCTGACCGCTTCTCTCAGGGCGTGTCGATCGTCACGCTCAACACCCCAGTGGTCGTCGCCTCGCTGGCGGTGGTACTGCTGGCAATCGCGTTCAACCAGTCAGTGGGCAGCACGGTGCTGTTCGTCGCAGGTGCCCAGTCCCCCACGGTCAGCGGATTCTGGCCACTGCTGCTGGACCGGGTGCGGCACCTGATCCTGCCGACCGTCTCACTCACCGTGATCAGCTATGCCGGCACCCACCTCCTGCAACGCTCCCTGCTGCTGGACAACATCAACTCCGACTACGTGCGGCTGGCCCGGGCCAAGGGGCTGACCCGCCAGCACGCTATCCGCCGCCACGCGCTGCGCACGTCGCTGATCCCGGTGGCGATCACGGTGGCGTTTGCGATCCCGGCGCTGTTCACCGGAGCGGTGATCACCGAGACGATCTTTGCGTGGCAGGGCATGGGCCAGTACTTCATCCAGACGATCGGCAAGAACGACATCCATGGCGCGGTCGCGGTCGCTGCATTCGGCGCGCTGATGACCGCGATCGGCGCGATCCTGGCCGACATCGCTGTCGTGGCACTGGATCCGAGAGTGCGGGTGAGCTGATGACCACCAACCTTCCCCCGCTACAGCACACGGTCAGCCCCGTCGACAGCACGCCTTCCCATCCGATATCTCCGGCGGAAGAGCGGGTGGCCCGCCGGGGCGAGCGGCTGTCGCGCCGCCGCCTCTACACGCGGCGATTCCTGCGCAACCGGGGCGCGGTGGCCGGTTTGGTGATCTTGACCCTCCTGGTGGTATTCGCCCTTGCCGGCCCCCTGTTCACCTCATACAGCTACACCGACGTCGACTTCACCAGCCTGACGGCGGCGCCCTCGTCACAGCACTGGTTCGGCACCAACGGGGTCGGCAACGACACCTTCGCCCAGACTGCGCACGGCCTGCAGCGCTCACTGATCATCGGTGTGGTGGTGTCCCTGCTCACCACACTCCTCGCGGCGTTTGTCGGCGCAGTGGCCGCCTACCTGGGTGGCACCGCAGAGAAGGCGATCCTCGGGGTTGTGCACTTCCTGCTGGTGGTGCCGTCGTTCCTGCTGCTGGGACTTATCTCGCAGAAGGCTGGTGGCGACTGGAAGGTGCTGATCCTGGTGCTGGTGGCGATCGGCTGGACGTACGGGGCGCGGGTGGTGTACTCGCTGTGCACCTCACTACGCGAGCGTGAGTATGTCCAGGCGGCCCGGTTCATGGGCGTCGGTTCGCTGCGGATCGTGCTGCGTCACCTGGTTCCGAACATCGGTTCGCTGCTGATCGTCTCGTTCACCCTCGGCGTGGTCACCACGGTGCAGATGGAGACCGCGCTGTCGTTCATTGGGTTCGGCGTGAAGCAGCCCGACGTGTCGCTGGGTTCCCTGCTCGGCGACGGAGCCAGCACGATCACCAGTGCGCCGTGGTTGTTCTACTTCCCGGCCACCATGCTGACCCTGCTCACCGTTTCGATGGCGTTGATCGGGGACGGCCTGCGCGACGCGCTTGACCCGATGTCGCACTCCGCAGGCCGAGCATGACCGGGCCGCAGACCCAGCCCCAGCCCGGGTCGCTGCTGTCGGTCCGCAATCTCGCCGTCTCCTTCCCGTCGGAGGCCGGCCGGGTAGACGCGGTCCGCGGTGTCGACTTCGACCTGTTCCCGGGCCGGACGCTGGCCATTGTCGGCGAGTCTGGCTCGGGCAAGTCAGTCACCGCAATGGCGGTGATGGGACTGCTGCCCGAGTACGCCTCGGTGACCGGCTCGATCACCCTCAACAGCCGCGAGTTACTTGGCCTGGACGACCGGCAGATGTCCCAGATCCGTGGCCGAAACCTCGGCATGATCTTCCAAGATCCGCTGTCCTCCTTGACGCCGATCTTCAGCGTGGGCCAGCAGATCGTCGAAGCGCTCGAAATTCACCAGAACCTGGACCGCGACGTGGCCTGGAAACGGGCCGTCGAGCTGCTCGACCTGGTCGGGATTCCCAAGGCGGCCGAGCGGGCCCGTTCGTTCCCCCACGAGTTCTCCGGCGGGATGCGGCAGCGGGTGGTGATCGCCATCGCGATGGCCAATGATCCGCAGATCATCATCGCCGATGAGCCGACCACCGCGCTGGACGTGACGGTGCAGGCACAGATCCTCGACGTGCTCCGGCTGTCCCAGACCGAGACCGGTGCAGCACTGATCATGATCACCCATGACCTGGGCGTGGTGGCCGGGATTGCCGACGAGGTGCTGGTGATGTACGCCGGGCGGCCGGTGGAGCGCGCACCGGTGGATGAGCTGTTCGCCCGGCCCCGGATGCCGTACACCATCGGCCTGCTCGGCGCGGTGCCCCGGGTTGACATTGCCGAACGCCGGCCGCTGGTGCCGATCCGGGGCAACCCGCCGTTGCTGGTCGATCTGCCCCCGGGCTGCCCGTTCCAGCCACGCTGCCCGGTCTCGGTGCCCGAGTGCGGTGACCGGGAGCCGGACCTGGCCGTGGTTGCTGGCGCGGCGGTGGACGGGCACAGCGCGGCATGCATCCGGGCCCACGAGATACGTGACGGCCAGATTGACGGTCGCCCGGTCTACCCGGTTCCGCTGGCGCCGGACGTACCGGCGGCCCGGGTTCCCCGGCAGCAGCGTCCTGCCGTGCTCGAGCTCACCGGTCTGTCCAAGACGTTCCCGCTGCTCAAAGGCGCAATCTTGAAGCGCCGGGTGGGTTCGGTATACGCGGTCTCGGACGTCGACCTAGACATCCGGGAGAGTGAGACTCTCGGTCTGGTCGGCGAATCGGGCTGCGGGAAGACCAGCACCCTGCTGGAAATCATGAACTTGCGCCCGCCGCAGCACGGCAGCATCCGCATCGCCGGGGTCGACATCGGCGAACTGCGCGGACGGGATGCCGAACGCCAGCTGCGCCGCAAGCTGCAGATGGTCTTCCAGGACCCGATGGGGGCGCTGGACCCGCGGATGACCGTATTCGACATTCTCGCCGAACCGTTGCAGGCGGTCGGTGAGGCGGACCGCACGGCGATCGCCGCCCGGGTCGACGAGCTAATGGACCTGGTCGGACTCAACCCCGAACACAGCGACCGGTTCCCGATCGCGTTCTCTGGCGGGCAGCGCCAGCGCATCGCGATCGCCCGCGCGCTGGCCACCAACCCATCGCTCGTAGTGCTCGACGAGCCGGTCTCGGCGTTGGACGTCTCGATCCAGGCCGGCGTGATCAACCTGCTGAACGAGCTCAAGGTCAAGCTCGGCCTGTCTTACCTGTTCGTGGCACACGACCTGTCAGTGGTGCGCCACATTTCCGACCGGGTGGCTGTGATGTACCTTGGCCGGATCGTGGAGATCGGCGCGGTAGACCAGGTGTTCGGCGCTCCGCAGCATCCATATACCCATGCGTTGCTTTCCGCGATCCCGGTACCCGACCCCGTCGTGGAACGGACCCGGGAGCGGATCGTGCTGCACGGCGAGCTGCCCAGCCCCACCGACTCCGCCCCCGGCTGCCGTTTCGCCAGCCGGTGCCCGCTGTACCTGACGCTGGATGTGACCCAGCAGACCCGCTGCACCAGCGAGACACCGGAACTGACCGGGAGGGGGGACACCGACCAGCGGAACGCGTGCCATTTCCGCTGACCCCCTACGGGCGTTGTGTCAATGACGATGCAGCGCCATGGCGCACCCGGAGGAGAAAGAACACGTATGTCTGCGGTGACGAAGCTCGGTGCTCTCGCGGCAACCGCCGCGCTGTCGATGACATTGGTTGCATGCGGCGGCAGCCCAGGATCAGGGGGGAACGGCAACAGCCGTGACACCGCACAGTCCCTGGCCGCGCAGACCCAGTACAACCCGCAGGCCTATGACAACCTCAGGGACGGCGGCACCCTCACCACAGCGCAACCCGAGATCTCTCCTCAGTGGAACATCTTCCAGGGCAACACGACCGCGTACTCCCAGGCGGTGTGGAATTGGTACAACCCCATCCTGACCACCTCGTCACCGGACGGGAAACCAGCGTTCAACCCGGACTACCTGACCGACGTCAAGGCTGACACGGTCAGCGGCAATACCCGCATCACCTACACGATCAATCCCAAAGCCACCTACAACGATGGCTCGCCGATCGACTGGACCGCATTCGAAGCCACGTGGAAGGCCAACAACGCACAGAACAAGGCCTACATCGTCAACTCCAGCGACGGCTACGATCGCATCGCCTCAGTGACCAGAGGCGTCGACGACCGCCAGGCAATCGTGACCTTCAACGGGGCCAACGTGTGGTGGCAGGCACTGTTCGGCAGCCTGCTCAATCCGAAGGCTCTCGACCCGCAGGTGTTCAATCAGGGCTACGTTGACAACCCGCATCCGGAGTGGGGCGCCGGTCCCTATACCGTGCAGAAGTTCGACAAGCAAAACGGCACCGTCATTTTTACCCGTAATCCGAAATGGTGGGGCAAGAAGGGCAAGCTCGACGCCCGCACCTTCCTGGCCATGGAAGACGTGGCCAGCATCAATGCCTTCAGAAATGGCCAGCTCGACTCCGCACCTGTCGGCACCAAGGACCGGCTGGCCCAAGTTCAGGGTATGACCGGGATCGACATTCGCAAGGGCATCTCCCTGCACAACGACCTGTTCACCCTCAACAGCAAGTCGCCCATCCTGGCTGACCCGCAGATCCGTAAGGCGGTTTTGGAGGGTATAGACCGCAAGCAGATCGCTGACATCACCTTCCAAGGCCTGAACTTCACCGAGACTCTGCCCGGGTCGTTGACCTTGTTTTCCTTCCAGGACGGCTACCAGGACAACTTCTCCAAGGTGATCACCTTCGATGCGAACAAGGCGAAGCAGGATCTAGAGGCCGCCGGCTGGAGGGCCGGCCCAGACGGGATGCGCAGCAAAAACGGCCAGCCGTTGGAGTTCAGCTATGTCAACACCGGTGACGACCCGGTCGGCAAGGCGATCGCCGGCGCTGTGGTCGCGATGTTGAAGAACATCGGGATCAAACTCGACATCCAGCAGGTAGCCAGCCGGGACTTCTCCACCATCATCAGCGGACGGAAGTTCGATATTTTCTACTCCGGCTTTCTCCAGAGCGATCCGTTCGGTATGGCCTACATCTGCCAGCTTTACTGCTCAGACAGCCAGCTCAACCTATCCGGGACCAACAATCCGGCGTTTGATTCACAGGTCAAGGCGGTGAACACGCTGGCCACTGCCCAGGAGCAATTCGCCAAGGGCAACGAGGTCGAGACCGAAGCATTCAAGACCTACGGACTCATGCCGACGTTGACCCTGCCAGCGATCATCGCGGTGAAGCATGGCCTGGCCAACTACGGCAGCGGGCGCTTCTTCAGCACCACCCCGGAGAACATCGGCTGGCAAAAGTAACCGCGGAAATCTTGGGCTGGCGTGGGCCGCGTACGGTTGCGCGCATGTCGACCTTGCCTACCGCCCCCGTCGTCGCCGCCGGCCTCATCGGCGGCTTTGCCGCCGCGCGCTACACCGGCCGCCGGGAGCTCGGCGGTGCCGTGCTCGCCACTGCCGGAGGGTTGTGTGCCCGGTCGTGGCTACGCTCTTCGGGTCCCGGCGTGATGGGCTTGCTTCTTGGTGTGTACGCCGCCGCGTTCGGCGGCTCCCATCCGCTGGCCAAAAAACTCGGTGCCTGGCCGTCGGTGCTCACCGTGACGGCGGTGGCTTCCGGGGTGACCTACGCTCTCGCTGACCGCAGCTCGGCCCGCTTTTGAGTCAGAGTGGACCTACCTGAGGTCATGCTATGGATGCTTCCGTGCTGCGCGTTCCCACAATCGAGGCGCCGCGGAGCCCGGTTAGCGAGCGTTGTCATCCATCACTTGGACCCCGTGTGACCGCAAGCTCGTAAGGTTACCGACGGGCGTCCCGGAGGCACGGTTTCCGGCATCCCAGCAATCCGGTCAAGATCCTCGCGCAATCCGTCGAGCCACACCCGCAGGTCGGCAAGGGAGTAGAGAGCCTGGCCGAGATTGGTGGGCCACTCGGTTGCGGGAGGCCTGGGCAGTCCTGCGGTGACCGCGCTCCGATCATGGCGCAATAGGCGCTCAGCAACCCGTTCGAATCGGCTGGCGACATCGTCCACCAAGTCGGCCAGCGAAGCGACGCCTGGCACAAGCCCACCGGTCGGGTAAGTACGCAACAGTGCCTCGGCCCCGCGGACCGCGTGATGGCCCGCGAGCAACGTCGCTTGCCAGTCCAGAGCGGCTGGCGGGTGACGCTCGGTCTGGTACAGCGCATATGACGCCTCAGCAAGGTGACCAGCCGCGCGGGCCCGGGGCAGGGCATCACCGACCGGGGCGACTGCTGCCTTGCTGGCGAGCGTCGCCACCGTCTGGCGGACAACCCCGGCAGCGGCCCCGAGGAAAACACCGATCGCCCGGTGTAGCTCTCCCGAGCCACCGCGTGGCCACGCCAGCAGCCCGATCAGTACTCCGACAGCAGCGCCGACCAGGACATCCACTACCCGGGCCTCGGCCAGTCGCCAGTCCACCGGCGAAACCTGCGCGAACACCAACGCGATGACCAGCGTGAACAGCGCCTGACCCCAGCCAGGACCGAGCAGCGGGCCGGCCGTGAAACCGACCAGCATCACCAGCGGCAAGATCACCGCGTACACCGTGTGAGGCATGCCCACGACAAGCAGTCCGGCAGCTACCAGTGAACCGAACACCGTGCCGACCAGGGCAGGCCGCAGTGCTGACCGGGTCTCAGCAGCCGACGTGCGCAGCACGGTCAGGATCGTGAGCAGCACCCAGAAGCCGTGTGACAGATTGAGCACACCAGCGAGAAACCGAGCCACCGCAAGTGCCGCGGCCAGCCGTAATGCGCCCTGGAAGTACACCGACCGCGGCGTCAGGTGCTCCCGCAGGCGTTCCCACCACAACCACGGGGTCTGTTGATAGGCGTACCAGAATGGCCCCGGCTGCGCGGACGCAGGTGTGGTGTCCGGCCCGATGGGAACCCCCGCCGCGATCCGAACGGCAACCACCAGCGATTTCGTCCACTCCCCCAGGCTCAGGGCAAGTGCGCCCAAACGCAGCCGTTCCGGTGGGATGCCGTCCGGCGACATGGCGACCCGCGCCGCACGGAATTCCGCCAACGCGGCAGCCATCTGATCGGTCTCTGGAACGTCCCCCTTGCCGTGCAACCACGCCGCGGCGGCCTCCGCGCAGAACGCGGCCTGCCGCAACAACGCGGCAGCGGCAGGCAGGTCGGCGGCATCGTGACCGTTGAGGACGTAAAGATCGACGGTACGACCCAACAGCAGCCGCACCGTCCCAGCCGCGGCGGTGAGCGCTCGGTCCTGCCGCGCGGCTGACGCCGGTCGCTGCATTGCCGGCAACCGTGACGGGCGTAACGCTTCGGCCGCGTCAGTGGCTTCAGGCAGCAGGGTGGCGAACCGGCCACCGGCGTCGGGGCGTCCTGACCAGCACTGGGCCACGGCAACCAGGCACCCGGCGAGGGCGGACACCGCGGCGGCCAGCTTGGCGGAGTACGGAACCGGAGTCGGGTCCGGCCAGACCACCAGCTCCGCGCCGGCCAGCAGCAGCACCGCCAGGGTCAATCCAGCCAGCCGCCAGCCCAACGACCCGGGATCATATGGCGGGAAGGACGGCAAGATGTAGAGCAACTGAGTACCCGCCGCGAGGCCCACCAGCCGCGGGCCACCTACCCCCACAAAGCTGACCACGAAGCCGAGCACGAACATCCCGGCAGCCGCCGCGGCATTGTTCACCGACAGCAACGTGCCCAGCGTCACCAGCATCCAGCCGACCGGCAACATCGCCAGCACTGTGCCGGCTCGCTGCGCTGGGCTGCCCGGTATCTGCGACAGCGCCCCGAGAGCGACGGCTCCGAACAGCGCATACGGCGCCATCTCCGCGTTGCCCAGGACGTACCGGCACAGGTAAAACCCAACGCACGCGACCACCGTGACCCGCACGGCACGGCGGACCGTCACCAGCGCCGGATCGCGGCGCAACAGCCACGCCAGCGGTGCGGTCACAACCAGCAGTCTCGCACGCCACGGACCAGATCCCCGCTGGCAAAATCGCGTAGCTGTGCGGCCGTGCTAAGGCTTGCGCGCCACAGCTCCGTAAGCGTCGATCGGCTCGACCCGGCCGACCGTGACGGTGTCCGGTCGCCAGTGCGTGATGGACACCAGGCCGGGATCCACCATCTCCAAGCCCTCGAAGCACTGGCGAAGCTGCTCAGGGCTGCGCAGGTTGTAAGGGACGGCTCCGCTTTCGGCCAGCTTCGCGCTTCCCGCCCGGACCGCTTCGCTGGTGTCGGTGCCATCCCACAGCGCCAGGTAGCTCCCAGCGGGAATGGCGTCGATCACCCGCGTCACGATGGAGCGCACCTCGGCGAAGTCGGCGACGTAACCCAGCACACCCATGAACATGACCGTGACCGGCCGGTTGAAGTTCAGCACGTTGTGGGCATCGGAGATGATCAAATCCGGATCGTGGAGGTCAGCGTCCACGTAGGTGGTCACGCCCTCCGGGGTGGTGTTGTGCAGCAGAGCGCGGGCATGCACCAGCACCAGCGGGTCGTTATCGACGTAGACGATCCGGGACTCCGGCGCGATCTGCTGGGCGACCTCGTGGGTGTTCTGCATCGTGGGCAGGCCGGTGCCGATATCGAGGAACTGGCGCATCCCGGCCTCACCGGCCAGGAAGCGCACGACCCGGATGAGGAACTGCCGGGATTGCTTGGCCATGACGACGATTTCCGGGTACACCGCGGCAACGGCATCACCGGTGACACAGTCCACCTCGTAGTTGTCATGGCCGCCCATCCAGTAATTCCATATGCGCGCGGCATGGGGCACATCAAACCTGATCTTGGCGGTTAGCGTGGAACGCGGATCGGGGGACCGCTCGTCGGCCAACGTTGAGGCTCCTCTGTCAGGGGTTGCCGTCCAGTTCATCGATGATCTTGCGCAGGAAGCTGATCGACGCCTCCGGTGACTGCGCCTCAACACACAGGCTATCGATGAGGGCGAGGTAGCCAACCGTGTCGCGCTCCTTGTCCAGGTACACGGCACTGGCGAGGTGTTCGAGGTAGACGACGTCCGGCACGCCGGGCGTGGAAAACCGCAGGATGGTGAACGGGCTACCCACCACGGCGGGACCACCGACATGGAACGGCACCACCTGCAGCGTGATGTTCGGCCGCTGCGCCAGCTCAATCAGGTGCTGCAGTTGCGCACGCTGGACTGCCTGGTCGCCTAATGGCCGGCGCAGCGCTGATTCGTCCAGCGCAACCCAGAGGTAGGGCGCTCCGGACTGAGTGAGGAACCCTTGGCGCGCCATCCGCAACGCGACACGGCGTTCGACGTCATGGGCGCTGGCCTGCACGTGACGCAGCTGAATGACGGCGCGGGCGTACTCCTCGGTCTGCAGCAGGCCGGGCACGAGCGCTGGCTCGTAGGTACGGATTACCGAGGCGGCCTGCTCCAGACCGAGATAGGTCTCAAACCAGTTCGGCAACACGTCGCCGTATTTGTGCCACCAAGCGGGTGCGTTGGCCTGGCGGACCAACGCCAGGAAGTCCTCTCGTTCCTGCTCCTCCGTGACGCCGTAGAGGGTGAGCAGGTCAGCGACATCACGTTCCTTGAATCCGACCCTTCCCAGTTCCAGCCGGCTGATCTTGCTGCTGGATCCACGGATGATGTATCCGGCAGCTTCCCGGGTGACTCCCCGGGCCTCCCGAAGCCGGCGCAACTTGCTACCCAACGCCATCCGCAGCACGGTCGGTTTACCGTGCCAGTGGGCCGGTACCGGACCGCGGTACAGGTCGCGATCGTTTTGAGCCGTCATCAGTTCACCTAAAGTAAGCGCGCTACACCGTCCACACCACCTTCCGCGAGAGTGTAACCGGCGCATCCCCAAGAAATCCGAATATTCTGGACATTCACGGCGGCGAAGCTGCGAATTCATGAGAGCGCGGCGAGCAACCGGTCGAGGAAAACCGCCTGGCCGCGCGCCAACTTGACCCGGGCGGTAGCGCAGTCGAACCACTCTGCCCGATCGATCTCAGGGAAACTGCGGATCCGGCCGGAACCCGGCGGCCACTCCAACTCGAAGGTATTGCTGTGGGGCCGCCGTGCGTCGAAATCTGCTTCGACGGCGTAGACGATGAGCCGCTTGCCGCTAGGCAGGCGGATCGTGCCCAGCTCGATCTCCCGACCGGACGGAAGCAGCGCACCGAGTTCCTCCTCGAACTCCCGGGCCGCCGCTACCCGGGGATCTTCGTCCGCGGCGTACTCGCCTTTAGGAATCGACCAGGCACCGTCGTCGCGGCGCGCGTGAAACGGCCCACCCATGTGGCCAAGCAGCACTTCCACCCCGCCCGATGCGGTGATGCGAAACAGCAGCGCTCCGGCGCTGCGGGCCATGGCCATCGCGAGACAGTATCCCTGCTGCACTCGATGCCCCTTCCCCGCGACGACTCTGGGAAGGTGATGCCGATGTCGAGGAGTCGTCCGGTCAGCACGGCTCTGGCGCAACGCTGGATCAACTGTCACGGGCAGCAGGCTCGAACGTGGCTGGAGCAGCTCCCAGCCATTGCCGGTGCGTGGGCGCAGCGGTGGCATCTCACGCTGGGAAAGCCACTGGAGGGTGGCACGGTCAGCGTGGTGTATTCGGTGGAGCGCCACGACGGTGATCCTGCGGTGCTCAAGCTTGCCGCGCCGTGGTCGCGCTGGTCTCAGCAGGAAGCGGCGGCCCTGCGGGCATGGGATGGGCATGGCGCCGTTCGTTTACTGGCCGCCTCCGACGATGCCCGCGCGTTGCTGCTGGAACGCGCGTGGCCGGGTACGCCCGCCCATGGCATGACCACCGCTGAACTCGCCGGCTTGCTGGTGAAATTGTCCTGTGCTGGCGTGCCGTCAGGCATGCCGTCGCTGACTGACGCGGTACACCTGCGCTTTGATCGAGCAGAAGAGAACCGCACTGGGCTGCTGTGCCCGGCACAGATCTGGCGAGCGCGGTGCGCCGCCGTCGATCTCGCCGGCGCGCATCGGGGATCATTGATCACCTGCCACGGAGATCTCTCCATCAAAAACATCCTCGTCTCTCACGGTCGAGGCCTGCTCGCCATCGACCCCAATCCGTGCGCCGGGTACCCGGCCTATGACGCTGCACAGTGGGCCGTCACGCAGACGCCGGTCGCGCAGGCCCCCCAGCGCGCAGCCGCCGTCGCTCCTGCGCTCGGCATCGCTACAGAGGACGTGCACCGATGGGTCTGCGTGCTGGCCGCTGTCGAGGTATGCCTGGCGTCGCTGCCCCGCGCGCAGGCGTCCCTGGAGTTGGCTCGACGCCTCAATGCGAAATGGCTCCGCAACGATCCTGCCGTCGATCAGTGCTTATAGCCAGCGAAGCTGTTGCACATCAGCGGAAGTGCCGTGAACTCGACAAGGCCGGCCTGTAGATAGCCTGGCAATGTAGCTAGCGCCGAAGAAAACGCCGCGCAACATCACGCGAGTTCACCGCGCAGCATTTACCTCAGGCAACGATAGCGCCTGCAGCTCGACCGGGCTGACGCGCATCGCCGCCGGCCGGAGTCGCTGGCAGAGGCTAAAGGCATCCCGAAGACAAACGGCACCCGTTGACCCAGCAGACCCAACAACGTCGTGCACGCCACGCTGGGCTGCATACCGCGTCAGTCAAGCACGGACCAAACGCACAGCGGGGGGTGAGGATCTCAATACCGACGGCGTGATCGTCATGGCAACTACGATGACTTGCTTCTTCCGTCATCACCCATGTCGCGGAATGCTGTACTTCATCGACCTTGACTGCTTCTGGTTCACAGCAAAGTGGCCAAACATCAGGAAAAAAGTAGACTTAACAGCTCCGGCCCGGCGCCCGCGTGTCCAGGTAGGGAACACCGGGATTAGGCGCCGGCTTCCAGAATGCTGTTGCAGGGCATTCAGTGGCCCGCCGGAAAACGAGTAAACCGGCATCGATTTCCATTCGGCAGATAACAGAATAAAGGCCCGCTTGAGGCCGCTCGTTGTGCACAACGGAAAGCAGACTAACCGCCTTGGTCGCGCAACTGAAAATGTCATGATCATCTGCGGGCGATGGGCCGGCAGTGTTCTCGCCGGAGCGCTGGTTTATCATGCCGCAGACATGCGTAACCCGTAACCATGCCACAGCTTTGTTTGCTTACTGAACTTGGAAAGGCTCGTTGAGATGCCCAGAGTCTACGTCAGTCTTATCCAATCCAATCTCGGACGGGGCCACCATGGTAACTTCGAAGCGGTCATCACAGAAGGAGAACAGCTGTGGTACTGGTACCGCGATAACAGCAATGCCGAGCTGGACTGGACTCCGGACAACAGCGCAATTCGTTTGCCGTGGATCCGGGCCCAACGCATCACGGGCGACCAGGATAAAGTGACTGGACCTGGTTGCATCATCCAATCGGCATCCAATACAGGTCTGCACGGCAACTTCGAAGTGGTCGTGCCCTTACGGCAAGCCAACGGCACCACCCAGCTGCACCACTTCTACCGGGACAACAGCGACGCACGACTACCGTGGATCCGCGGGCAACGCATCACCGGTGACCAGGATGATGTGGCCGGCCCTGGGTGCATCATCCAATCGACCTTCGGCGCAGGGCTACCCGGCAACTTCGAAGTCGTCGTGCCCTTACGGCAAGCCAACGGCACCACCCAGCTGCACCACTTCCACCGCGACAACAGCAACGCGCACCTACCCTCTCCGCTACGTCAGAGATTGACCATGAATGTGCATACACCCTGGATACGCGGGCAGGGCATCACGGGCGCTTCATATGATGTGGCCGGACCCGGTTGCATCACCCAATCGGCCTCCAGCACACGGCAGCGCAGTAGGTTCGACGTAGTAGTACCCATTCACCTCGAAGATGGCGCATTAGAGCTCCGCCATTTCTTTCAGGAGCGAAGCGACGTCCCCGGACCCTGGACCGCAGGTCGGTTTATCACGCAATCTTGCGCGGGATTTGGTGCTATCATCCAGTCCAGTTTCACCTCGGCAGATAATGCCGGATTCGAGGTCCTTGTCGACGAGCGTCGCGGCTCGGTCGTTCACTACTGGCATCCGAACGATCCGAGCGGGGAGGTTTGGATTCGAACTAACCGCTTCACGATCCTGGAGCGGCATCCCGTGCGTGCCCATCGCGCCCAGAAGGTCATCCAACTCACCGGAGAATTTGATCGCGAAGGTTGGAACGGAAAGGGTACGCCAAGATACGCTTTCAACCGCACCGAAAGCAGGTTCGCCATCATCGGCACCGACCTCGGCGTGTCATTCCCTCACCACGACCGTATGTATTTTCTGTTCGGCGACACCTGGCGCGTAGGCCACAGCATTCCGAACGACGATCTCGATGCAACCGCCTACTCCACTGACGAGAACGCTGACGGTGGCATCAGATTAACGTTTCTTCCCCGGCCGCCGTTGGTTCCCGGCATCTCTCAAGCTGCTTTCGAGGTGCCCCTCGACGGAGTCAGCTGGAACGGTAACATGTACGCCTTCTTCAGTACTAATCATCGTCAAGTGGGAAAATATGCTCAAATGGGCAGATCGATACTCGCTCGATCAAACAATGATGGCTTGGACTTCCGAGGCCTCTACGAGGTCTCCCATTACAAGTTCGTTAACGTTTCGACCTCGATTGTGGAGCCGCGCGAACATGGACTTCCCGGCGACGGCCCGCAACTTGTCGTCGTTGGCAGCGGGCGCTACCGCTCCAGTGATGTCTACCTTGCCGTTAAGCCGGCGGCCGAACTCGATGAGCCGGATGGTTTCCTGTTCTATGCCGGCGGGCTTGACAAACCCGCCTGGAGCCCTGATGAGGAAGACGCAGTTCCGCTTTTTGGTGAAGGTTGCCTCGGTGAATTGTCGGCACGCTGGAATCCTTTGTTGGGCGCTTGGGTATGCCTGTATAACGCAGACTGGCCGGCGGACAGATCAGCCGTGGGTGGGATCGTGATGCGCTGGGCGAGGCGTCCTTATGGGCCCTGGTCCCAGGGCGATCTCGTCTTCTCGGTAAACGACGGGCTCGGGAAATTCATGCACCTGCCCGGTGCCGACCATACACAGGAAGGCTTCGGCACCGACCGCAGCGCCGATTTGGGAGGTATGTATGGCCCCTACCAGATCCCTCAATATGCTCGCCGGTCAGGCAATGGAGTGCAGATTTTTTTCACCATGTCAACCGCGAACCCGTACCAGGTGATGTTGATGACCGTCAATATACCTACGCCCCTCAGTTAGACGCTGCGTGGCCACCACCGAAGGGACTGCAATGCCAGCGTTGCACAAGTGCCCGATCTCTCGGGGCGCTGTCTTGAGGTCATCGCGGCTTACCGCGGGGCTCATCACGCTAGCTGCGCTGATGTTGCCAGCCTGCAACCCTGGGCATAACAACGAAGTTCTGGGGCATAACCACAACCTTCTCGGCACGCTGGTTCCGCCACAGCAGGTTGCGCCAGCACCGCTCGGTATCAACGGCGCCGCAACGCCGGTGCTGCAATGGCGTAGTTGCGGCAGGTTATTCCAGTGCGCCGCCGCGACGGTGCCGCTGGACTACAACCAGCCACGCGGTGAAATGATCACGCTCTCAGTGATCAGATTGCCGGCGGCCGATCCGGCGCACCGCATCGGTTCGCTATTCGTCAACTTCGGTGGTCCAGGAATCGGGGGTGTCGGGGGACTCCGAAGCCTCGGCCCTTCTTACCCTGAGGTGCTGCGCCAACGCTTCGACCTGGTGAGTTTTGATCCGCGCGGTGCCGGGGGTAGCACCGCTGTGCGGTGCACCGGCAATACCACAGCCGCTGACGAGTTGGTGGGTTCGCCGGTCCGTCCCGAGCAGCAGGAACGGTTTTTCACCAGCAGCGCTGCACTGGGTCACAGTTGCGCTGCAGCATCCGGTGAACTGCTGGCACACACCTCGTCTGCCAACACGGCCCGCGATCTGGAGCTGCTACGGCAGGCCGTCGGTGACGACAGCCTGAGCTTTCTCGGCTATTCCTACGGCACCTATGTCGGCGCCAGCTACGCCAACCTCTTTCCGGACCACACCCGTGCCATGGTTTTCGACGGGGCGCTCGACCTGGTAGCCAACTCGACCGGAGCGCCGGGCCAGGAGCAGCTACCGGTCGACGTGCGTGCGGACACCGCACGCTCGCAAGCCCAGGAACTTGATGCGTTCTTTGACCGCTGCGCCCAAGCCGGGCCCCGATGCGCGTTTTCGGCCGGTGACCCACATCGCAAGTTCGCCGACATTCTTGCCAGGCTCAAGCAGGGTGGTGGCAGCGGGCGCACCAGCCTGGCCGCGGTATTGAATACCGTCTCTTACGGTCTGCGGGGCTCGGCACGATGGAGCAATCTGGCGGCGACGTTGCAGGGCGTCTACGACTCGCTGCACCCTGCCGGTGCCGCGGTGAAGGGTCAGCCACCGACTCTCGACCCGTACATACCGAGCAACTCCGGGTCGTTTCTCGCTGTCCAGTGCGTGGACAGCGACTATCCGCGAGACCCGCAGGCCTATCAACGGCTCATCCCGGCGGAAGATCAGCGTCAACCGTACTTTGGGTTGACTGCACTGTTCGACATGACGCAGTGCACGACCTGGCCTGCTGCCGACCATGACCGCTACCTCGGCCCATGGAACCGCCCCCGGCAGCACCCGATCCTGGTGGTGAACAACCGTTACGACCCCGAGACTCCGTTGTGGAACGCGCAAGCCACCAGGGACGAACTCGGGGACGCCCGCCTTCTGACCGTCGAAGGCTATGGCCACACCACGTTGAACGTGCACAGCGCCTGTGCCAGCGCCGCGGAGACCGACTATCTGATCACCGTCCAGCTGCCAGCTGACGGCACCACCTGTCCCGCAGACCGCCAGCCATTCGACTGATCGATGGATTCCCTGTCGTTGACCGAGCTGGGCGGCCTGCCATCAGGAGCGGGCACAGGGAAGGAGGCCAAGATGGGTTTTGGCCTCAACGATGCGTTTCTGGGCCTCGGTGATGCGCCGGGCGAATCCGGGATCGCTGGTTGCGGTCGACACAACCTCGTCGATCATCGAACCCAGGGTGGCCGGATCGGCAGTCAGCACAATATCTCCTCCAGCCCGGAGGAACCGCACCGCGCGTTGCCCGGGTGGCACGGCGGCGACCTGCTTGGCCCGGCCCAGATCGTCGGACACGACCAGTCCCCGGTAACCGATTTCCTCCCGGAGCAAGGTGGTGATGATCGTGGCAGAGAAGCTGGCCGGCTGTTCGGCGTCAATTCTTCGGTAGATCGCTGAGGACACCATCACCCACGGCGTTGCTGCCCTGGAGGCGTTGGAAAACGGCAGCAGGTCGGGATCGGTAGCGGTGGTCTGCTCATCCACCACGCCGCCTGAGAAGTCGGTGTTCTCCCGAACCCGACCGAGACCAGGGAAATGTTTGACCGTGCTGACCACACCAGCGTCACGCATGCCCCGGGCAAAAGCGAGAACGTGGTCTGAGACCACCGCTGGATCGGTGCCATATGCCCGGTCATAGCGGCCGATCGCTGCGTTGGCGGTGCCAAGCTCGGGGGACAGCACATCAGCAACGGGCGCAAGGTTGACGTTAACGCCAGCGGCCCGTAGCTCATGGCCCCAGCCGGTGGCGGCAGCCTGCAATGCCTCTGGCTTCCACCTCCCCTGAACCTTGGCGGTGGGCATCTGGGAGAAGCCAGGTCCGGACAAGACTTGGACGTGGCCGCCTTCTTGATCGGTGGCCACGAACATCCCGATTCCCCCGCTGGCGCTGGTCCCGGCTCGTTGGATGCTGCTGGTGGCGGCGGCAGTGGCGGCCACTCCTGCGGTGCTGCGGCCGGTGAGAAACACCCCACCGGGAGCCGACTGCTCGATCACCGGCGAGACTTGATCGGCAGCGGTCGCCGGTACCCCGAGTAAAAACAACTGACCCACCCGGGCCCGGGGAGTCATCACATCCCAGGTGGCCTGCGCGCAGGAAACCGGCGCCGGTCGTGCGGAATCCGTTGGGGTACCGACACAGAAGACCGCGACCGCGCAGGCCCCCGCCACCGCACCGCTGATCCAGAGCCGTCGAAGCATCGCGCTAGCTCACCACACCGCTTATCGCGGTCTGGATGCAGACTGCTGTTTTGGGGCCCCGGTTTACAGCAGTCTGCATCCAGACTGCGACAGGGCTGGGTTATGCGCGGATCAGAGGCATGACGACGTCATCGACGATCTCGATGACGACCCGATCGGGGATGCAGTGGTGTATCAGGAAGTGTTCGCGCAGCAATGCGGGGCCAATGCTGGCGATGCGGCGGGTCAGCGCGCTGGGGCGGACTTCGCCGCGCGCGGCGCCCCGGGTCATGACGCCGATGAGCTCGCTGATGGTGGGATCGATGAAGCGGACGCGGATGGCCTGCATGAGATCGGGGTCGCGGATGGTTTCGGCCATCAGACCGCGGATGGCCTCGCCGGCGGGGCTATTGAGTCTGTCGGCCAGCTGTCGTAAGCAGCCCAGCAAGTCCGCACGCACGCTGCCGGTGTCGGGAGTCTGGCTACGGCGGGGAAAGGCGTGCTCCATCGCGTCGGCCACTAGTTCGGCCCGGCGAGGCCAGCGCCGATAGATCGATCCCTTGCTGGCGCGGGCTCGGGCCGCCACGCGCTGCATCCTCAACCCGGCGTAACCGACCTCGCGCAGTTCGTCGAGTGTGGCCTCCAAGATTGCCGAGCACAGCACCTCGCCCCGACGCCGGGCGTGGCGGTGATCGACCGAACCGGCACCGGTCACGGTCGGTGCCTCTGGCCGGGATGCCGGGTGCTGGGATCTGGGATGCGCGGCGCTGGTCATGGCTTCAGTCGATGGCGACGGTGGAGCGGTCGGCGCTGTCGGTGGGAGCGGGGCCGTGGCGTAGGAACAGGGCCAGCAGTGCAGCGATGACCAGCAGGATCGTGATGACCAGGAAGATGTTGCTGTACGCGCTGGCTTGCACTTCAAGGTTGGTGCGCTGCCACAGTGGATACAGACCGAGTGGGCCTTGTTGCTGCAGGGCGGTGACGCGCGGATCGGTGGCGGTGAGGGGGTTTAGCAAGCCGGATCGGTCGGCGAGGTCTTGGGCTTGCAAGGTGGTGGCCAGGGCGGTCAGCCCAGCCAGGCCGATGGCTTGGGAGACACGCTGGACGACGTTGTTCAACGCGCTGCCGGAGTTGATGATGTCGGCGGGCAGGGCGGACAGTCCGCCGGTCATGATGGGCATCATGGCCAGGCCGATGCCCAGCGCCATCACCATAAGCCATCCGACCACCTCGGTATGGGTCATGTCGGCGTTGATGCCGTGCAGCAGCCACAGCCCTGCGGCGCAGATGGCGAGTCCGGTCACGGCGGGGATCCGGGGGCCGATCCGGTCGTACAGGCGCCCGGCGATGGGCATGCACACCAGCATGACCAGCGCTTGGGGTAGCAGCAGCAGCCCGGTGTTGAAGGCTTCCAGCTGTTGGCCCTCCTGCAGGAACAGGGGGACGTAGAACACCGTGGCGAACAGCCCGATGGACACGATCGTGATCAACAGTAGCGAGTTGATGAACGGCCAGTACCGGAACACCCGCAGATCCAGCAGAGGCTCGCGGACCTGCAGTTCGGTGACGACGAACAGAGCCAGGCTCAGGGCACCGATGGTGAACAGGATGAGGATCCGGTAGCCGGTCCAGCCCCAGTCGGGTCCTTTGGATACGGCCAGCAGCAGGGCGAACAGTCCGGTCGCGATGCTGGCGAAGCCGGGAACATCCAGCGCGCGTGCTGCAGGCTTGGCAAAGATCGGCAGTACGGCCAGCGCTGCGACGGCTCCGAGGATCCCGATGGGCACGTTGATGAAAAAGATCAACCGCCAGCTGACGTACTCAACCAGATACCCGCCCAAGGTCGGGCCGACCGCGGGAGCGACGACCAGGCCCAGCCCGTACAGGCCCATCGCGGTGCCGATCTTTTCTTTCGGTACTACCCGGTACAGCGCGGTCAAGCAGGTGACCGGGATGATACCGCCGGGGATGGCTTGCAGGATCCGGAATACGATCATGCTGTTGAGGCCCCCGGCCAGCCCGCACAGCGCCGATGCCGCGGAGAACGCGACCAGGGTGATCACGTAGAGGCGTTTGAGGCCGACCCGGTCGCCCAGCCAGGCGCTGGCCGGCACCACCACGCCCAGGCACAGGGTGTAGGCGGTGGAAATCCACTGGATGTCCTGCGTGGTGGCGCCGAAGTCGTTTTGCATGGTCGGGATCGCCACATTGACGATGCTGGTGTCCAGGATCGACATGAACATGCCCACGATGAGCACCGCCAGCGGCGCACCCCAGCCGGCTGCGGGTACGCGAGTCGCCGCAGGGGGCGCGGGTGGTCGAGGGGTGACCGTGGTGAGCTGACCAGCGGCGGACGCGGTCGCCGGTGGGGTGGCCAGTGAGCTGGTCATCGGGTGGTCCTCCCGTCTGCGGCGCGGGATCAGTGCTTGTGAATGTGGACCGTGACGTTCATGCCGGGGACGAGATCGACCGGCGGGAGGTTGGTCAGCGCGATCTTGACCGGGATGACCTGGGTGATTTTCTGGAAGTTGCCCCCGCTGTTGCTTTGGGGGAACAGGGAGAACACGCCTGCGGCGCCGCCTTGGACTTCGACCACGCGTCCGGTGATGTGGGCATTGGGGTAGGCGTCGACGTCGATGTCGACCTGCTGCCCCAGATGCACCGCTTTGACGTCGGTTTCGTCGACGCGGGCCGTGACGTAGATGTTGTTCAGGTTGTACGCCACGGCAAGCTGGGTGCCGGTGGTGACGTAGGTGCCGACCACGCCGTTGTCCACGGCGACGGTGCCATCGCCGGGTGCCTTGATGGGCATCTGCGGCGCCGCGAACCCATTTTGGATCTCGATACGGCCGACGCTGCGACCTTTATGGACGTCAGCGCCCTGGGTAGCGGTCCAGTCGAGCAGGGTGCCGGTGGCGGGCGCGTTGATGGAGATCTTGTCTCCGTCAATTTGGGCGTTGTCGGTGCTGATGTAGTTGCGGGCGTTGAGGAAGTAGCTCACGCCGAACGCGCTGCCGGCCAGCACTGCCACGATCGCGATCACGATCACGGCGATGCGGGTGGAGCGTTTCAGGCCACGCCGCGGCGGTGCCGGCGGGGTGGGCGCGGCGCCGTTGGTGGGCAGATCGGTCGGCGCGGGGGGCGCCAGGGTGGGACTGTCCATTGCTCACACCTCCCGGTGGTGGGAGACTTACCTCCCTATAGAGTACGACTCGTACCGTATCTTAGTAAGAGCCTTACCGTACTCTATTCGGGTGGACTGTCCAGGGTGTTCCTGGCGCGGCTCACGGACCTTGCCGCGCGTGGCTAGCAAGCTCACTGTCCATCCCCGTCCGTTCGCGCAAGTCCCAGGAGGCTGCGTAATGACTGTCACGAGGGTGTCCGCGAATGTCCCGGCATTTGCCTGCCCATGCCGCCACGACCAACGCCGCGGGGCTCGCCGGCCCGAACGTCATCGAGAACTTCACCAGGGTGACGACCTTCGGCGAGGCCCAGAACCACTGGGTGAGCGCCACCATCGACGCCAACGACCCCAATGTCTTCACCTTCCACCAGCACCTGGTGACCGCGAACCTGCCCACTTACACTGCGCCCCCCGCCCCCTGACCCTGCTGTTCAGCTCCCTACTCGCTCGATGCGAAGAGTGCACACCGGCCGAAATAAAAGTTATACCCTCGGATCATCACCAAATTTGACGGCAGTTGCACAAATTCCTACAAACTTAAAGGCGAGTACCGGCCGTTGTTTGTTTGTCACCGGCGCAGATCCGGCCTGACGGGAGTACGTCTTGGAGCTCGGAGTCGATGTTGAGCTGTCGGCGCTAGGGTAGTGCAGTGGTTTTTCGAAGACGAGACACCGGCGTACTCGTTCGTCATTATCGACGGGGTCGCCGAGCTTTCTACCTCGCCGGCTAAGCCGGCGTCCCGCTCGGCGCGGTCGGCCAGACCCTTGCGACGGCGCCCGACAGGTGCACCCGGCGACCCTCTCGTCGGGGAAGGCGTCTCGCTTTACCCGGGTGGCGCATCAAGCTGGCAGGGGATAACGGATGTCACAGCAGGACCAAACGCGCCGCCCAGTAGCGCTGATCACTGGAGCGGCATCCGGGATCGGTGCGGCGTGCGCCCACATGATCATGATGCAGAGTGGTGCTGAGCTGGTCATGATGGACCGTGACGGGGACGGCCTCACCGCGGTGGTTGCCACCCTTCCCCAGCCCCAGGACGTGCTCACGATCACCATGGATGTCACCGACGAGGCTGCCTGGGCAACGGCTACCGTCAAGATCAAGGATCGTTTCGGTCGGCTGGACTGGGTGGTAGCCAGTGCCGGCGTCACCTTCGGTGCTGCGATCACCGAGACGCGGCTGGAAGACTGGCGCCGCGTGCTGACGATCAACCTCGACGGCGTGTTTTTGACGCTGCGCGCGACATTGCCGGTCATCCGCGCAGGCGGACAGGGTGGCGCAGTGGTCGTCGTGTCGTCTGCGGCTGCGGTAAAAGCCGAGCCCGGAGTAGGCGCCTACGGGGCTTCGAAGGCCGGCGCGTTGCAGCTGGCCAAGATCGCCGCCAAAGAAGGCGCACCCGATCGCATCCGCGTCAACGTGCTGCTGCCCGGCGGGGTCGAGACACCGATGTGGCGCACTCTGCCAATGTTTGCCCAGCTCGTCCATGAACACGGCAGCGAACAGGCTGCCTTCGACGCCCTAGCCAGACTCGCCACTCCACTGGAGCGTTATTCCACCGCCGAGGAGATGGCCACCCTGGTGCTGTTCCTGCTCCGCGATGCCCCCACGGTGACAGGAGCAGCTCTTGTGGCCGACGGCGGCTACACACTTTGAGCAAATCGTTGTTAACCACTAGCTCCGACGCGTGGCGCGGGGCCACGATGGTATGGACCGCTGACGACCGGGACAGAAGGTCTGGTCATGACCACCCCGCCCAATCTGGCTAGTACCTCTGTCACGCGCGCCCAAAACGTGCCGACCCGTCGCCTGTCGTCCCCCCAGACCCAGCACCTCGCATCCTCCGACCTGGAGCACCCATGGTCCCGTCACCATCCCCCGCCGGGCGTCCCGACCAGGACGACCGGCCCAGCATCAAGATTGGCGTAGCCGCATCGATGCTGCGCCGCGGATACCAGCCGCTCGACATCGCCAACGCCACCGATGTGCCCCTGGCCCTGGTGGAACTTATCGCCACGGAACATCAACTCGACCCACCCGAGCGCCCGGCATCAACGCCGCCCGCAGGAGCGGCCAGTTCGATGCTCATTGAGCCTCGTTCGGCATCCGACGACAATCCAGTCAGACCGGATTTATCGGCACCGCCCAATAAATGGGGTAGTTCCCGGTGGATAGCCGCCATATGTTCTGCCGCGGTGCTGGTCATCCTGGGAAGCGTCGGCTTGGCCGCCGTCGCGGACATTACGCACAATTCCACCTTTGCCATAGTCGGGGTAGTCATTACTCCGCTGCTTCTCACGGCCCTGGGGTTGTCCGCGATCGCCTGTACTTACGCCGGCCGTGGTGGATCATCGCGACCACATTGAGCCGCATGGGCGGATCCTCCGGTTCAAGGGGCTCCAGACAGGCTGAAATCCCCTGCCCCATGGGCCATGATGGTGGGCATATTGCAGTCAGTGTCTGCGGTCCTACGGTAGGTGGGTGACGAGTGACCAACGGGGATTCGCCGTCAGGCGGGGGATAGACGCGGTAGCCCGCGCAGCACGGGCGCTGCGCGATGTCGTGGCCGCGATAGATGCCGGCGAGGTGCCCGATGCGGGGGCGCTGCGTAACTATTTGGTCGGCGTCGTGGTGACACTTGACATGCTCAATACTGAGCAGACCCAAAAGGGTGCACCGTAAACCGTCATGGTTGTAGTAGTGAGGCGTCGCCTCGGACCGCTGAGCGGGGTGGTTGGGGTGGTGTGGTCGCTGCGGTGAGCAGATGATCGCCTGCGTAGCCATGGATGCGGGGAGGCGTCATGGGCACGCAGGTGGTAA
>Ga0213875_10000105_pt1 | contig 96051 bp, 81 predicted proteins | sample BarmaccomBMRX_R8_FD_160105 | JGI IMG/M metagenome (GOLD analysis project Ga0213875, IMG submission 160105) | Root-associated microbial communities from Barbacenia macrantha in rupestrian grasslands, the National Park of Serra do Cipo, Brazil - RX_R8 | ecosystem: Host-associated > Plants > Roots...
CCGGAGAGCTCCCTCTCATGCGCCCCCATGCGGATCAGCGCGCCCCAGCCGCCCGGGCCGGGATTGCCCTTGCACGCGCCGTCCGTGAAGATCTCGACATGGCTCAGTTCGGTCATCGAAAGAGTGCCGTACCATGCTGCGCATAGTGATCGAGGCGCCGGACATAGGCGAGCGGATCCTTGCGGACGACGAGCGCATCGGCCGGCGTGTTGAGCCAATCCCAGGCGCGGGTCAGCGCGAAGCGGATGCAGCCGCCCATCGCCAACACCGGCAGCGCCGTGCGATCCCCGTCCGCAAGACCAAAGCCTGCGGCGTAGCCCTGCAGCAAAGCTTCGCCGATCGCCGAATCATAGTGCTCGCCCTTCGCATCGAAGCACCATGATCCGTGCATTACCGCGAGATCGTAGAGCCGCACGTCGCTGCACGCGAAATAGAAGTCGATGATGCCGGTCACGCGATCGCCGAGCGTCAGCACGTTATCGGGAAAGAGGTCGGCGTGGATCACCGAGCGCGGCGCGGCGCGATCCCAGAGCGGCAGCACCGCGTCGAGCGCGCGGGAGAGCCGATCGTAGAGACCCGGCCGGATCGCGTCGAGATCGTGGCCGCACCGCGCCAGCAGCGGCGCCCAGGCGTCGGCGCCGAGGCTGTTCGGCCGCTCGAGCGGGAAATCCTCGAGCGCGCGGTGCATCTCACCCATTATCGTGGCGGCGGCCCGCGCCTGGGGCACGGTCGGGTGGCTGAGCGAGACGCCGGGCAGGAACTCGATCAGGCAGGCGGACCGCCCCGCGACCTCCTGGATCTGCACGCCGTCGCGGTCACGCAGCGCGCGCGGCACCGGCAGGCCGCGGTCGGCGAGATGGTCGATCAGCGCGAGGAAGAAGGGCAAGTCGGCCTTGTCGACGCGCTTCTCGTAAAGCGTGAGGATGTAACGATGATCCTCGGTATCGACGAGATAATTGCTGTTCTCGACACCCTCGGCGATGCCCTTGGCCGAAACGAGCGGCGTGGTGCCTTCATAGCGGGCGAGGAGGGCAGCGATCTCCTCCGCCGAGACCGGCGTGTAGACCGCCATCTAGCGCGACCTCGGCCGCATCACATCCGCTCGTCCCGAGCGCAGTCGAGGGACGTGCCACGAACGGGGCGCTGGCGTGTGTCGACTTCGCTCGACACGAACGGGTGAAGGGACTGCATTGTGACGAAGGCTCAGGCGGCGAGGCCGCGCGGCAGCTTGAACGCCATCTGCTCGACGGTGGTCGTGATCTCTTCCTCGGCGATCGTGTAGCGCTGGCCGAGCGCGTCGACGACCTCGCGGACCAGCAGCTCGGGAGCCGAAGCGCCGGCGGTGAGGCCGAGCGCGCGCACGCCCGCAAGCCAGGCGAAATCGATTTCGGATGCGTTCTGGATCAGCCGCGCGCGGACACCGTTGCGTTCGGCCACCTCGACAAGGCGAAGCGAGTTGGACGAATTGGGGGCGCCGACCACCAGCATCGCATCGCAGCGCGCCGCGATCGCCTTGACCGCCGCCTGCCGGTTCGAGGTCGCGTAGCAGATATCCTCCCCACGCGGTCCCTGGATCAGCGGGAAGCGACGCCGCAGCGCGGCGACCATCTCGGCGGTATCGTCCACCGAGAGCGTCGTCTGGGTGAGGAAGGCAAGGTTGGCCGGATCGGCCGGCGTCACCGCCTCGACATCCTCGACCGTCTCGACCAGCGTCATCGCACCATCCGACAGCTGGCCGAGCGTGCCGATCACCTCGGGATGGCCGCGATGGCCGATAAACAGAATATGGCGGCCCTGCTCGTGCAGCCGCTCGGCTTGACGGTGAACCTTCGAAACCAGCGGGCAGGTGGCATCGACGAAATCGAGCCCGCGCTCGCTCGCCTCCAGTGGCACGATCTTGGGCACGCCGTGCGCGGAGAAGACGACGGGCTTGCCGTCCGGCACCTCGTCCAGCTCCTCGACGAAGATCGCGCCCTTGGCCTTGAGGCCGTCGACGACATGCTTGTTGTGAACGATCTCGTGGCGAACATAGACCGGCTCGCCGAACTTCGCGATCGCGAGCTCGACGACGCGGATCGCGCGATCGACGCCGGCGCAGAAGCCGCGCGGCGCGGCGATCAGCAGCGTGAGCGGCGGCTTCGCACGCTCGTGGTTGTGCGCTGCGGCAGGGGCGGTCATCATCGCCGCCGCCCTCTACGCGATTGCTTGCCTGTGCGAAAGCCGCTTCCTATGATCCGCGCCCGTACCGGACCGGCCGATCGCTCGCGCCGGCAGCTCTTGATCGTTGAGGAAGCCGCCTGTGCCGAGCTTGTCGCGTTCCCTGTTCCTGCCGCTCGCGCTGATCGGCGCCACCACGCTCGGCGCCTGCAGCCACGAAGGCAATATCGAGCTCGCCAACGATTCGATCGGGCTCAAGATCACGCGATCGGCCTGTCCGGCGGTCGGCATCCCCGCCTATACCGGCGACGAGACGCTGTTCACCACGCCGGGCGGCCGCACCGCCAACGATATCGACGTCGTCGCCGAGATCGTGAACGTCACGCCGCAATGCGCCGACACTGGCACCGGGCCGCTCACGTCGAGCGTGAGTTTCACCGTCGAGGGCCGCCGCACCAGCGCCAGCGGCGCACGCGACGTGACCTTGCCCTATTTCGCGACGGCGATCCGCGGCGGCACGCAGGTCGTCTCCAAGCAACTCGGCCGGGTCGGCCTGCACTTCGCCGACGGTCAGCTCCGCGCCACGACCAGCGGCACGGCGACGGTGACGATCGACCGTTCGGCGGTCGCGCTGTCCCAGAAGGTACGCAACCGGCTGACCCGCAAGCGCAAGGCCACCGACGCCGACGCCTCGATCGATCCGATGACCGATCCGGAAATCCGCTCGGAGGTCAGCCGCGCCAGCTTCGAACTGCTCGTCGGCTTCCAGCTCTCGAACGACCAGCTCGCCTACAACGCGACGCGCTGATAGTCGTGCTTGGGGAAATGCCTCGGGAACGCCGCGCATATGAGGCGGAAGTCAGAGGCCGTTTGAGAAAGGCTTGAGCCAGCTTCGGCGCCGTGATTCAAGCTTGGGATGTGGACCCGAGCGAGCCGCGGCCGAATGGCCGATCTTGAGAAGCGTGCGAAGCGCTATCCGAGCGATCTGACCGATGAGGAGTGGTCGATCGTTCGACCGCTGCTGCCGACGCCGCCGAAGCGAGGGCGCAGGCCGACGACCGATCTGCGCGAGGTGCTGAACGCGCTCCGCTACATGGCGCGATCAGGTGGCGGCTGGCGGATGCTACCGAAGGATTTTCCGCCATGGCAGACGGTCTATTGGTGGTTCCGCCGCCTCATGCGCCGGCTGCTGTTCCGGACCATCCACGATGTCGCGCTGATGCTCGATCGTGAGCTCGAGGGCCGCGAGCAAAGCCCGAGCGCCGCCGTCGTCGACAGCCAGTCGGTGAAGGCGCCAGCCGCAGAAAAGCGCGGGTTTGACGCCGCGAAGAAGGTGGTCGGCCGCAAGCGGCATATCGCGGTCGACACCGACGGCCGGTTGCTGATGGTCAACCTGACCACCGCCGACATCTCGGACAGCGCTGGCGCCCAGGAGATCGTCGCCGGCATCCGCAAGCGCTGGCCGTGGCTTAAGCACCTCTTCGCCGACGGTGCCTATGATCGCACCAAGCTGATGGATGCCGCCGCCTATCGCGACTTCGTCCTGGAGATCGTCCGTCGCAGCGACGCTCAGGTAGGCTTCAAAGTGCTGCCGCGACGCTGGGTGGTCGAGCGAACCTTCGGCTGGATGACTCGTTGGCGGCGCCTTGTCCGAGACTATGAGCAGCGCCTCGACGTCTCCGAGGCGATGATCCACGTCGCCATGGGAAGCCTTCTTCTCCGGCGCATCGCCCATCCGTAAGCGTTCTCAAACGGACTCTCAGATCTTTGCGAGCATTCGCTGACGCGCTTCTTGGAGCAGATTGGGCCGAGAAATGGGTCGCCGAGCGACTTTGTTGGATGCGCAATCAAATTAAGCGATGGTATCGTGCGGAGCTACCCGCCATCGTCCTCGAGGTGATCGAGTCGCGAAATCGTACTCTTTATGGAGATCCGCTTGGTCCGCATGCCGAGCAGCAACGCTCGCGGTACAGCAACTGGGCCGAAGTTATTCAGGCGGCGTGCAGACCTAGCTCTTTCGTGAGCTGATCCTATTTTGGACGACAGCAGGTTGACGCGAGCAGGATCATTGCAGTGAACATCGAGAGCGCCCTCGCCAAGCTAACCGAACGTCAAAAGCAATGTTTGCGAATGTTGGCGTCGGGAAAGCGCTCGAAGACAATCGGCGCCACGCTTGGTCTTTCAAGTTGGACTGTGGAGCAACTTATGGAGAAGGCTAGGCTTCGCCTCGGCGTCGCCACCCGTTCACAGGCAGCCAAAATCCTTCTTGCGTTCGAGCGTGGCGCACCGCGCATCATCAAGTTGGGAAACGGCAGAAGCAGCCTTGAGTTTCGATCGCAAGAGGCTGAGCGCGTGATGAGGGCACTCCATCGGTTGGGAGGGCTTCGTCATATCGAAGGAGCGGACGCGCAGCTCATCGATGTCAAGGGGCAAACGTTTGTACGTCTGGGGGAGTGGGAAGATCATTGTATCATCTCGACATCAGCTGAAGGCGACGAGCTTCTCCAGGTGGCACTGACGAACCTGGCGATTGATGAAGTTGCATTAGCCTGAGGGTTGACTTGGATGCGGCAGGCCGAATAGCGAGGGGCGTCTTCCGGGGCTTGCCCCGGGCGATCGCGCGGGAGAGCGCGGCGGGTCTCGGTCTGCCGCCACCGAAGGAGCAACCGCCCCGGAAACTCTCAGGTCACCGGACCGCGCGGGCGCATCGGGACACTCTGGAAAGCGGGCGGCGGTCTCTCGACCGGATCGCCCCACCGAAGGGGTAAGCAGCGGATCCTGACCTCGGTCGGGAACCGGCGCGAATGCTCTCAGGTTCCGTGACAGAGGGGGCGGCAGACGCGGGCAGGAGCCCGTCTCTGTCCGCTGCCATGTCTTGAGGAACCCGCGATGAGCCAGGCCGCGCATGACGGACCCACCGACGATCGCACCGCGCGTGGGCTCGCGTTGAGCGGCGATCCCGCGCCCGAGGCGCCGCAGCCGCCGGAGACGCTGCCGCTCGATGCCTGGCATCGGAAACGCGGCGGCCGGATGGTGCCGTTCGCGGGTTACCTCATGCCCGTTCAGTATGACGGTATCATCGCCGAGCACCTCTGGACACGATCGAGCGCCAGCCTGTTCGATGTCAGCCATATGGGGCAGCTCTTCTTATCGGGCGACGGTGCAGACGTCGCGCTGGAGGCGCTGATCCCGGCCGACCTCGCGACCGTCAAGCTGGGGCAGTTGCGCTACTCGCTGCTGCTCAACGAGAAGGGCGGCATTCTCGACGACCTCATCGTCTCGCGCTGGCGGGACGGGCTCTATATGGTCGTCAACGGCGCGACCAAGTGGGACGATATCGGTTGGATGCGCGAGCACCTGCCCGACGAGATCGGCATGAACCACATGGAGGATCGCGCGCTGCTTGCGCTGCAGGGGCCGCAGGCGGCGGCCGCGCTCGCCCGGCACGCGTCGGGCGAACATAATCTCGCCGACCTCGTCTTCATGACGGGCGGCAGATTCTCGATCGCCGGGGTCGACGCGTGGATCAGCCGCTCCGGCTATACCGGCGAGGACGGGTTCGAGATCTCCATCCCTGCCGAAGCCGCGGCGCGCGTCGCCGACGCCCTGTGCGGCGAACCCGAAGTGAAACCGGCAGGCCTCGGCGCGCGCGATTCGCTGCGGCTCGAAGCCGGATTGCCGCTCTACGGCCACGATCTCGACGAGGGCACCACGCCAATCGAGGCCGATCTCGGCTTCGCGGTCGCGAATCGGCGGCGTGAGGCCGGCGGCTTTCCCGGCCACGCCCGCATCATGATCGAGCGCGATCAGGGGACGGTGCGCAGGCGCGTCGGGCTGGTGATCGAGGGTCGCCAGCCGGTGCGCGAAGGCGCGCTCGTGCTCGACGCGGACGGCAGCATGGTCGGCCGCGTCACCTCGGGCGGCTTCTCGCCCAGCCTCGAGCGGCCGATCGCGATGGCCTATGTGCCCGTCGCCGCCGCTGCGACGGGCAGCACAGTGCGCATCGAACAGCGCGGCAAGATCTTCTCCGGCACCGTCACCCCGCTGCCGTTCGTCCCCCATCGCTACGTCCGCTTAGCCCAATCCGCCCGAGGGAGTGCCGCATGAGCTATTACTATACCCGCGATCACGAGTGGATCAGCGTCAACGGCACCAGTCACGACACGATCGCGACCGTCGGCATCACCGATTATGCGCAGGCCCAGCTCGGCGACATCGTCTTCGTCGAGGCGCCGCCCAAGGGCACCAAGCTGAGCAAGGGCGGCGAGTGTGCCGTCGTCGAATCGGTCAAGGCCGCGTCGGACATCTATGCACCGGTGACCGGCGAGGTGGTCGAGCCGAACCGCGCGCTCGAAGGGGAGCCGGCGCTGGTCAACAGCTCGCCCGAGGACGATGGCTGGTTCTTCAAGATGACGCTCGCGGATTCGACCGAGCTCGAGGGACTGATGAACGCGGCCGAGTACAAGGCCTATGTCGCGAGCCTCTGACCATGGCTGACATCAACCAGGCGAGCCGCTGGAATGCGGCCGACTATGCGGCGAACGCCGCGTTCGTGCCCGCAATGGGCACACCGGTTCTGGCGCTGCTCGCGGCGCGGGCCGGCGAGCGGATCCTCGACATCGGCTGCGGCGATGGCGTGCTCACCGCGCAGATCGCCGCCGCCGGCGCCGAGGTGGTCGGCGTCGACGGCTCGCCCGAGATGATCGCAGCAGCGCGCGCCAAGGGCCTCGACGCGCATGTCCAGGACGCGCAGGCGCTCGGCTTCGCGCCGGAGTTCGACGCGGCCTTCTCCAATGCCGCGCTGCACTGGATGCTCGACAAGCGCGCAGTGGCGAGGGGCGTGTTCAACGCATTGAAGCCCGGCGGCCGGTTCGTCGGCGAGATGGGCGGCGAAGGCAACGTCGCCTCGATCTGGACGGCGGTGAATGCCGAGCTCGAGGCGCGCGGTCACGTCGTGCGGCGCCAGCACGAGTCGCATTGGTATCCGGATATCGCCGATTTCACCAAAACCTATGAGGGTGCAGGTTTCACGGCAATCGAAGCACGTTTGATCGAGCGACCAACGCCGCTTCCGACAGGCGTGGCAGGTTGGATCCGGACGTTCCGTTCGGGCCTGATGGACATCGATGGCATCGAGCCCGGCGAGCAGGAGGCGATCGGCGCCGCGGTAGAGCGCCGCCTCGAGGCGCAGCTGCGCCAGCCCGATGGCAGCTGGATCGCCGACTATGTCCGCCTCCGCTTCACGATGAGGAAGCCGGCGTGATGCGCTATCTCCCGCTCCAGGACGGCGACCGCGCCGCGATGCTCGCGCGGATCGGCGCCGGCTCGATCGACGATCTGTTCGTCGACGTTCCCGAGGCGGCGCGGTTCGAGGGGCCGATCGCGGACCTGCCGATGCACGCGCCCGAGATGGCCGTGGAACGCCAGCTTGCCGGCCTCGCGCGGCGCAACCTTGCGGCCGGAGAGGCGCCGTTCTTCCTCGGCGCCGGCGCCTATCGCCACCACATCCCCGCCAGCGTGGATCACCTCATCCAGCGCGGCGAGTTCCTGACCAGCTACACGCCTTATCAGCCCGAGATCGCGCAGGGCACGCTGCAGGCGCTGTTCGAGTTCCAGACGCAGGTCGCGCGGCTGCTGGGCTGCGATGTCGCCAACGCCTCCATGTACGACGGCTCGACCGCCTGCTGGGAAGCGATCGGCATGGCGCGGCGGATCACGCGGCGCGGCAAGGCGATCCTCTCGGGCGGGCTGCATCCCCATTATGTCAGCGTCTGCAAAACGATGGCGCGCTTCACCGGCGATCAGCTCGCGACCGGCGTGCCCCGCCTCGACGGCACCGCTGAGCAGGAGATCGCGCGGCTGATCGCCGCGATCGACGGCGAGACGAGCTGCGTCGTCGTGCAGAACCCGGACATCCTCGGCCGCGTCGCCGATCTCTCCGAACTCGCCGAGGCCTGCCATGCCAAGGGCGCGCTGCTCGTCGCGGTCGTCACCGAGCCGGTATCGCTGGGGCTGATCCGCTCGCCCGGCGAGATGGGCGCGGACATCGTCGCCGGCGAAGGTCAGTCGATCGGCGTCGGCCTCAACTTCGGCGGGCCTTATGTCGGCCTGTTCGCGACGCGCGAGCGCTACGTCCGCCAGATGCCTGGCCGTCTTGCCGGCGAGACGGTCGATGCCGCGGGCAAGCGGGGTTTCGTGCTGACGCTCTCGACACGCGAGCAGCATATCCGCCGCGAGAAGGCGACCTCCAACATCTGCACCAACTCCGGCCTGTGCGCACTCGCTTTCTCGATCCACCTGACGCTGCTCGGCGAGGCGGGGCTGCGCCGCCTGGCGTCGCTCAACCACGCCAGGACGGTCACGGCAGCAGAGCGGCTCGCGGCGCTGCCCGATGTCGAACGGGTCGCCGATCCTTTCTTCAACGAGTTCACGCTGCGGCTGCCGAAGCCGTCGCGGCCGATCGTGCGGGCGATGGCGGCGCGGGGCGTGCTCGGAGGCGTTTCGCTGGGGCGGCTCTATCCGGGCCAATCCGCGCTCGAAACCGGGCTCGTCGTCGCGGTCACCGAGACGGTGAGCGACGAGGATATCGCGGCGCTGGCCGATGCGCTCGGGGAGGCGCTGTCATGAGCATCAATGCGAGCGGCTGGAAGCCGAATATCGGCGATGGCCAGGGCGACCACGAACGACCGAGCTTCACCGGCAATCGCGCGCTCATGCTCGAGGAACCGCTGATCTTCGAGATCGGCGACACCGAGCGGACCGGCGTGGATCTCGCCGATGCGCCCGCGGCGAACGCCGTCGATCGCCTCGGCGCGCTGCTCCGCAGCGCGCCGATCGGGCTTCCCGGTCTCACCGAGCCCGAGACGGTGCGGCACTATACCCGTCTCTCGCGCCAGAACTACGCAATCGATCTCGGCCTGTTTCCGCTCGGCTCGTGCACGATGAAGCACAATCCGCGGCTCAACGAGAAGATGGCGCGTCTGCCGGGCTTCGCCGACCTCCACCCGCTGACGCCGATCGAGCAATGCCAGGGTGCGCTCGCGCTGATCCATCTCGTCGGCGAGTGGCTGAAGGCGCTGACCAACATGCCGGCAATCGCGATGAGCCCGAAGGCGGGGGCGCATGGCGAGCTGTGCGGGCTCCTCGCGATCCGCGCCGCGCACGAAGCGCGGGAGCGCGCGGGCGGTGCGGCTCGCCGCACCGTGCTCGTCCCCGAAAGCGCCCATGGCACCAATCCCGCCACCGCCGCCTTTTGCGGCTACGCCGTCGAGAGCATCCCGGCGACCGGCGACGGCCGCGTCGATCTCGCCGCGCTCAAGGCCAAGCTGGGGCCCGACATCGCCGCGGTGATGATCACCAACCCGAACACCTGCGGCCTCTTCGAGCGCGACATGATCGCGATCGCCGATGCCGTCCATGCCGCCGGCGCCTATCTCTATTGCGACGGCGCCAACTTCAACGCGATCGTGGGCCGGGTGCGGCCCGGCGATCTCGGCATCGACGCCATGCACATCAACCTGCACAAGACCTTCTCGACGCCGCATGGCGGCGGCGGCCCCGGCGCCGGACCGGTGGTGTTCTCGCAGGCGCTGGCGCCGTTCGCGCCGCTGCCGTTCGTCGAGAAGCAGGGAGACCGGTTCGTCCTCGTCGAGGAGGAGACCGCGCAGGCGGAGCATCATGGCGACGCCTTCGGCCGGATGGTGGCGTTCCATGGCCAGATGGGCATGTTCGTGCGCGCCGCCGCCTATATGCTCAGCCACGGCGCGGACGGGCTACGGCAGGTCGCCGAGGATGCGGTGCTCGCCGCGAACTATGTGCTGCGCAGCCTGGAAGACGTGCTCGAGGCGCCGTTCGCGGCGTCCGGCCCGTGCATGCACGAAGCGCTGTTCTCGGACGAGGGGCTCGCCGACGGCTTTTCGACGCTCGACATCGCCAAGGCGCTGATCGACGAGGGCTTCCATCCGATGACGATGTATTTCCCGCTCGTCGTTCATGGCGCGATGCTGATCGAGCCCACCGAGACTGAGAGCAGGGCGACGCTCGACCAGTTCATCGGCGCGCTGCGCAGCGTCGCCGAGCGCGGCAAGGCGGGCGATCCGACGCTGCAGCAGGCGCCGATCCATGCGCCGCGGCGGCGGCTCGACGAAACGCTCGCTGCGCGCAAGCCGGTGCTGGTGTGGCGCGAGCAGCCAGACGCGGCGGTGGCGGCGGAATAGCCGGGGCTGCCAGATGCAAAACGGGCGGGGATCGCTCCCCGCCCGCATGGTGAAGCAGCGCTGGGCGCTTACTTCCGCTTGTGATGCACCGCGTGGTGGCCGCTGCCGCCCTTTTCCACGCACTTGTCGGTCACGCCCTTGCCGCACGGCGGGTAGCTGTCGGTCGAGGCCGCTGGCGCGCCGCCCGAGGCGTCCCCGCCACCGCTCGGCATCGCGCCGGCCGAAGACGCTCCGCCCGAACCGGACGACATCGAGCTGTCCGGCGTGGACGGGGCGGGGCTGGCCGGCATCGTGCTGTCGGGCGGCGGTGCCGGCTGGGCCGAGCTGTCCGCCGGCGCGGGGGCCGGGTTGGCGGGCGCGGTCGCGTCCTGCGCGATCGCGACGCTGCCGGCGGTAAGGCCGAACGCGGCAGCGGCGAGGAGAATGGCTTTCATGGGTCTGCTCCCTTTCTGTGAACTCGAATGGCCAGCGCCGCCTGTAGGACGAAGCACGAGCGAATTTGTGCCGCCTCCGACACGAAACCAAATGAATTTTTCAAAACGCTTCACGTCGCTAATGGTGCCGCTGGACAGGAGCGGCGGCGGCCTGCACCGTTGTGCAGAGCAGCAAAGGGAGCGCCATGCGGCCGATCGGCAGGATGAGGAGCGGCGCGGCGCTGAGCTCGCCGATCCGCAACCTCGTCGCGATCCTGCTCTACGTCAGCTGCGTCGTGATCGGTGCCACCGCAGCCTATATGCGCGCCGGTTGGAGCTTCGCCGACGCCTTCTACATGGTGATGCTCACCCTCTACACGGTCGGCTACGGCGAGGTGCGGCCGATCGACACGGCCTATCTCCACGGCGTCACCCTCGCCACGATGATCCTCGGCTGCACCGGCATGATCCTGTTGACCGGCGTGCTCGTGCAGGTGTTCACTGAGCTCCAGCTCAGGGAGTTGTTCGGGGTGGATCGCGCGCAGGGCCAGATCGACAAGCTCGACAACCACGTCATCGTCTGCGGCTTCGGCCGAATCGGCCAGATGCTCGCCAAGGACCTATCATCCGGCGGAGCACGCTTCGTGATCCTCGAACGCTCCCCCGGGAAGATCGGCGACATCCGCGGCATGGGCTACCTCGCCATGGCGGGCGACGGCACCGACGAGGCGGCGCTGTTGGCCGCCGGCATCGAGCGGGCACGCGTGCTCGCGACCGTGCTCCCCGACGACGCCGCAAACGTCTTCATCACGCTCTCGGCGCGCAACCTCAATCCGAAGCTCGAGATCATCGCCCGCGGCGAGGTACCGTCGACCGAGAGCAAGCTCTTCCACGCCGGCGCCGACCGGGTCGTGCTGCCCACGCATATCGGCGCCGAGCGCATCGCCGAGCTGATCCTGCACCCCACCACCGCGCAGGCGATCCGCGACGACGAAAGCCTGCGCGAACTCGAGCGCTCGCTGCGCGATCTCGGCCTCACGCTCGCGATCGTACGCGCCGCGGATCGCGGCGGCATGACCGGGCTCTCGGTCGGCGAAGCGGAGCGAAAGGGCGGTGGCCTGTTCTTCGTGACGCAGACCGAGCGCGCTTCGGGCGAGGTGATCGTCAGGCCGGCGGCGTCGATCCGGATCGAGCCGGGCGATCAGCTGACGCTGGTCACGCGCGGCAGCCGCGTCACCGTCGGCGCGATGTTCGAGACCGCCGCCGAAACCGTGCGCGCGGGCAGGACCACGCTCCGGGTTTGACTTAGACCATCAGGCGCTGTGCCGCGCGGTAAAGCCCGGCACCGCGACCGGATCGGCAAGCGACGCCGCCGGCAATGTGCGCGACGTCTCCGCTATCAGCAGCGGCGCGCGCGGCCGCGTCGGCGCCGACGGCCGCGGCGCATAGATAAAGCCGTAGGTGCGGTAGGATTTGGTGCCGAGATCCTGTAGCGGCGCGTACCAGACCTTGACCTCGCTCCAGTCGTTGTTCGCCGAGGTGTCCTCGATGGTGACGTCGCGCTCGATCTGACCGCGATGGCCGTCGATCGGCGACCAGTTGGCATGCGTGACCGCGATGACCCGGTTGCTGATGATCTGGGTGACCGTGGCGACATGGCCGGCGCCCATCGCGTGGCCGGCACGGAACACGAGCACCGAGCCGAGCTGCGGCATCGCGCCCTCGGCATATTTGCCTACCGCCTGCTTCCACCATCCGGCGGCACGGCCGAACAGCTGAAGCCCCGAAAAGGCGCGCGCGAACGTGGCGCACTGCCAGCTCTGGGCGTTCGCCGGCGTCGCGACGGCAGCCGACGCCAGCACGGCGGCGCCGATCGCCGCCGTCCAATATTTCCGCATGTAAGAAGCCCGCTCGCTGTTGACCCGGTGGCGGCGAGATGGCGACGGGAGCCGCTGTCGTCATCCTGTAATCGACGAGTCGAGCCGCTGTCGGGACGATTTTCGCTGCGACGCAGCAAAGTTCGCGGAACTTTGCGCCGGGCCGATGCGTGGCGAGGTCAGGCCGTGAAGAGCGCGATGAGCTCCGCCATCATTGCGAAGCCGGCCGGCAGCGCGACGCCGAACAACCGCTGGCGGGGCGACATCGTGTCCCATCCGATCAGCAGCGCGAGCATCGCGGCAAGCAACGTCCAGAGATTGTAACGCAGGTCCGGCGCGACGCTGACCATGGCGTAACCGGCGCCATAGAGCAGCGCCGAAAGCGCGAGCAGGCGAGCCGGGACGCTGCCGGTGCACAGCAAGACGCCAAGCGCGACGACCAGCCACGTCGCCGGACGGCCGAGCGGCGACCAGGCAAGCCAGGTCGCGACATGATAGATGCCCAGCGTCGCCGGGCCTGCCTTGAAGAAGAGGCCGAGATCGTTCGGAGTGGTGGCGATGAAGACGGCGTCGTCCGGCACATGCGCGACGGCGAAACGCTGGTTGACGTTGAAGTGCGCGAGCCGATGCCTGGCGTAGGCGAGCGGATGATGCGCGATCGCGCCGAGCCAGACCGGCAGCGCGCCGCCTTGCGCGTCGTAGCGCTGATGGAGCCCGCCTTCGACCGTGTCGCAATCGGCCGCGTAGTGCGGATTGAAGCTCGCCGGCGAATAGCATCGTGCGAGCAACACCATCGTCGGCCGCGCCGCCGGCGGATAGACGTTCGTGCCGCTGCGCAGGCTGATGCCAGCAAGATCGAAATTGACGAGGCTGAGCATCGGCCGCTGGGCGCGCGGTTGCAACATCAGCTGGTTGATCAGCACAGCGGTCGCGAACAGCAGCGCGATCGCCGGCAGTGCCGCAACAATCATACAGATCGGTCCGCGCGGCGGCCGCGGCAGCGCGAGCAGCAGCACCGGCGCACCTGCAAACGGCGCGTTGAACCGCGCCGCCGCGGCGATGACGACGAGTACCGCGATCGCCACGCGCGCCGGCCAGCGCATCGTGCGGCCCTGCAGTGCGTGCCAGATCGCGATACCGCTCGCCGCGAGCAGGCAGGCGGCGAGCTGGCTGTCCTTGAGCACCGCGGCGAGCTGGCCGAACGGGATCGGCAGCGCGCCGATCAGGATCGGGAGCAGCGGCCACCAGCGCCGCTCCGGCCATGCGCGCCGCAGCCCGTCGGCGATCAGGCCGAGCCCCAGCCAGTAGAGCGAGACCTGGAGGAGCAGCATCGGCGCCGAGCCGAAGCGCGCCGCGCCCAGCCAGCGCCAGAGCCACGCCATCACCGGCGGATGCCAGTCGCCATAATCGCCGGACAGCGCTTGACCATATTGGACGACCGCGTCGGGCATGATCACGCCCCAGCGGAACGTCGCGATCTGGCAGGTGGCGAGCGCCGCGATCAGCGCGGGGATGAGCCAGGCAGGAAGGGCCGGGGCGGGAACGGGCGCGGCGGTCGGCTCAGGCGGCCTCGACACGCCCGCTCCGCTCGAGCTTGCCCCAGCCGACGCGCGGACCCCGTGCGGCCTGCGCCAGCGCCTTCAGCACGACATAATACATGATCTGGCGATAGCCGACGCGCTGCGGGATCATCAGCGCGAGCAGCCGCCAGCGCTCGTGTCGCTCGAGCGCGAAGGCGATCACGCCCGAAAGCACATCGATCATCGTGAACAGCAGCCAATAGATCAGCATCTTGTAGAGATCGGTCTGCGTCGCCGCCCAGCCATGCTCGTGCACCGAGATGTAGGTGCCGGCGATGTTCACGATCAGCGCGAGGTCGATCACCGGCGAGATCGCAGCGAAGCCGATCTGGAACAGGATCGCCTGCGGCAGGCCGATATAGGCGAGGCCCCGTGGCTTGCCTTTCGCCATCACCGCGCGATGCTTCCACAGGCATTGTAGCGTTCCGAACGCCCAGCGGAAGCGCTGCTTGGCGAGCCCGGCGGCGTTCTCGGGCGCCTCGGTCCACGCCACCGCATATTGATCGTAGCGCACGTCCCAGCCGGCGCGCTGGATCGCGATGGTGAGGTCCTGATCCTCGGCCAGTGTATCCGACGGGTACCCGCCGATCTCGCGCAGCGTCGCGGCACGCCATGCGCCGACCGCGCCGGGCACGACCGTCATCGCGCCGAGCGCGGCGAGCGCGCGCCGCTCGAGATTCTGCGCGGTGACATATTCGAGCGCCTGCCAGCGCGTGACGAGATTGATGCGATTGCCGACCTTGGCGTTGCCCGCCACCGCGCCGATCGTCGGATCGACGAACCAGCGCGCCAGCCGCGCGATCGTCGTCGGCTCGAACTGGGTGTCGGCGTCGAGCGCGATCACGATCTCGCCGCGTGCGAGCAGCAGCCCCTGGTTGAGCGCACGCGCCTTGCCGCCATTCTCGAGCGTGAGCAGGCGGACGCGCGGCTCGTCGGCAAAGGCGGCGCGGACGATCGCGCTGGTTTCGTCCTTCGAACCGTCGTCGATCACGATCACCTCGATCTCGACGTCGCGGCTGTCGAGCACGCGCCGCACCGATCGCTCGATCACGCGCGCCTCGTTGAAGGCGGGAATCAGCACCGAGACGAAGCGATCCGGATCGATCGGCGGGAAGACGGTGCGGTTCTCGCGCCGCGCCTGCCACAGCGCCAGCGCCGAGAGCAGCACCGAACGCGCAATGCCGACCGAGATCGCGATCGCGAACAGCCAGTGCAGCGCCTGGACGATGAAGCCGAGCGTGCTGAACAGCGCGAGGTTCATGCGCGCCGCCAGCCGGTCGCTCGCCGCGATGCGCGGCATCACCTGATCCTGCGTGAGGCCGATCAACTGCGAGGCGGTGACGAACTTGTAGCCCTTCGCGCGCAGCTGATCGATGATCGTCGGCAGCGCCTCGATCGTCTGGCGCCGGTCGCCGCCCGAATCGTGGAGCAGCACCACCTGCGCGCTGCGATCCGGGTCGTCGGAGGCGACGCCGTCCATGACGTTGCGGATGATCGCGGGCACGCCCGGGCGCTGCCAATCCTGGGCGTCGACATGGAGGCCGACGGAGAGATAGCCGAGCTGCTGGCCGCGCCACACCGCGTCGATCTCGTCCGCCGTGGTCGGCTCGGCGTCACCGAAATAGGGCGCGCGGAACAGCCGCATCGATCGGCCGGTGAAGGCCTGGAAGAGGCGCTGCGTGGCGTTGAGTTCGAGATCGGTTTCGCCGGTCGTCATGCGGCCGAGATTGGGATGGGTGTAGGTGTGGTTGCCGATCTCGTGGCCCTCGGCGACGAGCCGATTGAGCAGGCCGCGGTTGGTGAGCGCGTTTTCGCCGATGATGAAGAAGGTGGCGTGCACCCCCTTGGCCCTCAGAATATCGAGGATCTTCGGCGTGAAGTTGGCGTCGGGCCCGTCGTCGAACGTCAGCGCGACATAGCCCGGCCGATAGCCCGCGCGTTCGATCGTATAGGGCAGCGGAAGCTGGGTGAAGCGGAGGTCCGCGATTAGTCCGTGGTTGTCGAGCGCGACATCGCGGAAGCCCGGCACCGGCACCGAGCCGACGCGCAATATCTCGCCCGAGCCTTCGATGTCGACGTCGGTGCCGGCCGGGATCGCGCGGATCGTGCGTGGGTCGGCGCCGTTGGCATGGGCGCGACCGAAGAGCTCCCAGATCGACGGATCCTCGGTGCCGAGCCGCCACAGTGCGAAGCCTTGGAGGCCCGAGCGGCGCAGGATCGCCATCTCGTTGGCGATCGTCGCGGCGTCCTCGATCCAGACCTCGTGATGGACGCCGTTCTCGTCATAATCGTAGACCGAGTTGGCGCTCGCCTTGTCGAAGCTCGGGATGGTATTCGACTCGTGCGCGCGCAGCCACGCATCCTCGACCGAGAGCGTGTCGGTGTCGACGCCCTTGCCCCAGTCATAGGAATAGGAGCCCAGCGCGACGACGACCTTGTCGCGCGGCACGCCCTGCAGCGCATGCGCGACGGTCTGGATAAACCAGCCCTGGCTCGCGATCGGGCCGGGATCGCCGCTGTCGTCATGCTCGTCATAGGCCATCAGGAAGATCTTGTCGGCGATCGCCGCATAGGCCTTGAGGTTCCAGTCGGGATCCCCGACCGGCACCGCCACGGTGAGCAGCCAGCCATGCCGATCGAACCGCGTGTTCGCCTCGTTCAGCAGCCTGAGATAATCGGCCTGCGCGCTCGGCGGGATCGCCTCGATGTCGAAGCAGGCGCCGTCGGCGCGCATCCTGAGCAGCTGCTGCTCGAGCACATCGAGGAAACGCGCGCGGGAACGCGGGTCGTGGAGCAGCCCGGCGGCGTTCTTCGGATCCCAAGTACCCTGGATCGCATCCTGCACCATCGGCAGCAGCTTCGGGCGGTGCGTCGCGCTGGCGAGGATCTCGTGGGCGCGGACGTCCGGAAAGACGGTGAAGGTGAAACGCGGGCCGCTGACCGACATCCACGCCGGGATCAGCCAGTCGACATCGTTGACGTGGCGCTGCAGCGAGGCGGCGCTGGCATCGTCCCACGGCGCGTGGAAGGCGACGCTGAGCGCGGAGGGCGTCGCCGGCTTGCTGGGTGAGCCCGGCAGGAACCAGCCGGCATCGCGGATCACGCGATTGAGCCGCTTCTTGGCATCGTGCGCGAGCGCGCCGACCGGCCCGCGGGCGCCGTGGATCGGCGTGCGCTCCGCCTCGAACGGCAGCTGCCGCTGCGGCGCGACCTCGACGATCGAGGTCACGAACAGCAGAAGCGCGAGCAGGATCAGCGCCAGGAACGCGACCACCCCGATCGTGAAGCGCCGTTTGCGGCGACCGGACTGGTCGAAGAAGATCGGGCGCGCGTCGTTGCTCATGGTCTATCTGTGCCTGATCGGGACGGCGCTACCCGCAAGACGGCGGCTATGCACATGAAAAGTGCGGCGAGACCGCCCTCGGCGCTTTTTGAACCTTTTTCGGCCTGACTGATCCATCATTCCCCGCTCGCCCTGAGCGAAGTCGAAGGGCAGCCACAGCGCATGGGCTTCGATTTCGATCCGCAGGATCGAAATTCATCCTGAGCGCCTGCCTTGGCAGGCCGTCGAAGGGCTCAGCCCGAACGGCTGAGGCGATTCAGGTTGGTCGAATAGCGCTCTAGACGTCCTCGACGAGACGCCCGTAAAGCTCGGGCCGGCGATCGCGGAAGAAGCCGAACGCGGCGCGGTGCCGCTTCACGCGATCGAGATCGAGCGTCGCGACGAGCGCGCCGGTCTCCTTGGCGCCGAACTCCGTGAGCATGTCTCCGCGCTCGTCGCAGATGAAGCTGTGGCCGTAGAAGAGCTGGCCTTCCTCGTCGCCGATACGGTTGGCGGCCACCACCGGCACGACGTTGGAGACGGCGTGACCGACCATCGCGCGCCGCCACAGCCGCGACGTATCGAGCGAGGGGTCGTGCGGCTCGGCGCCGATCGCGGTCGGATAGAAGAGGATCTCCGCGCCCATCAGCATCAGCGCGCGTGCCGTCTCCGGATACCATTGGTCCCAGCAGACGCCGACGCCGAGCGGCACCGGCGCATCCTTCCAGACGCGGAAGCCGGTATTGCCCGGACGGAAATAGAATTTCTCCTCGTAGCCGGGTCCGTCCGGAATGTGGCTCTTGCGGTAGACGCCCTGCACCGCGCCATCCGGCCCGATCATCGCCAGGCTGTTATAGTAGTGCGGGCCGTCGCACTCGAAGAAGCTGGTGGGGATGTGGACGCCGAGCTCGGCGGCCAGCGCGCGCATCGCCAGCACCGACGGATGCCGCTCGGTCGGCTGCGCCGTCGCAAACAGTCCCTCGTCCTCGACGCGGCAGAAATAGGGCCCCTCGAACAGCTCTGGCGGCAGGATCACCTGGGCGCCGCGCGCCGCCGCATCGCGCACCAGCTCGGAGACGTTGGCGATGTTGCGCGCGACATCGTCCTCGAAGGCGAGCTGCAGCGCGGCGACGGTGACTTCGGTCATTGACAACCTTGCTCTCGCTCTAAAGTTCGTCATCCCCGCGCAGGCGGGGATCCATAGTCTCAACCGCTGTAGTGAAAGCTCGAGGGCAAGGCCTATGGATTCCCGCCTTCGCGGGAATGACGGCTGAATGTTTCAAGCGAAATGTAGATCGCGAGCCGGAGAAATCATCCCCCGACCGCCTTCATCGCATCGCGGGTCGGCAATTGCTGCGAGATGCAGTGGAAGCTGCCGCCGCCGGTGAGCAGATGGTCGCTGCGAATGCCGACCGCGTCGCGATCGGGGAAGAGCGCGCCGATCGCGTCGACCGCCGCCTGGTCGTTGTCCGCACCCCAGACCGGGATCACCACCGCCGCGTTGCCGATGTAGAAGTTCATGTAGGAGGCGGGCACGATCTCGCCGTCGCGCTCGACGCGGCCGGGCGAGGGCACGAGCACCACCTCGACCCCGAAGCGTTTCGCGCGCGCCTCGGCGGTGCGGAACGCCGCCGCGTTGGGATCGTCGCGCCCCGCCGGCGTCGGAATGGCGAGCCGGTTCCTGCCGATGAAGCGCGCGAGATTGTCGACGTGGCCATCGGTATGGTCGTTGAGCAGGCCGTCGCCGAGCCACAGCACGCGATCGATGCCGAGATCGACCGCGAGCCGCCGCTCGATCGCCTGCTTGGTAAGCTCGGGATTGCGGTTCGGATTGAGCAGGCACTGCTCGGTGGTGACGGCGAGGCCGGTGCCGTCGACGTCGATGGCGCCGCCCTCGAGCACCCATTCGCGCGTCACCAGCGCGAGGTTGGCGCGTCCGGCGAGGATTGCGCCGATCGTCTGATCGCCCTTGAGGTTGTACTTGCCACCCCAGCCGTTGAACGCGAAGCGGCGCGCGGCGCGGCTATGCTCGCCGAGCACCACGATGGGACCGGTATCACGCAACCAGACGTCGCCGAACGTCGCAGTCATGACATCGACGCCGACCGCCTTGGCGCTCGCCTCCGCCTCCTCGTTGGCGGCGACGAGGATCACGCGTTCGCCGCGTCCCTCGGCATGGACCGCGCGCGCGAACCCGGCGACCTCGCGGCGCGCGCGGCCGAGGTCCTCCAGCCACAGCTCCTCGTGGCTCGGCCACCCGATCCAGACGGCTTCGTGCGGCGCCCATTCGGGCGGCTGGCGGGCGGGCATGAGGGGAATCGTCTCCTGGAGAGTCGGGCTTGCCTATAAGCGCTGTATGACAAACGAAAAGGGCGGCCCGAACGGACCGCCCCCTTCGAAACAGAGCTGCCGCCAGGCTCAGCGCGAATAGAACTCGACGACTAGGTTCGGTTCCATCTTCACCGGATAGGGCACCTCGTCGAGCGCGGGCACGCGGCTGAACTGCACCTTGGCGGTGCCGTCCTGCACGACATAATCGGGCACCTCGCGCTCGGAGAGGCTCTGCGCCTCGAGCACCAGTGCCATCTCCTGCGCCTTCGAGCCGAGCTCGACGACGTCGCCGACCTTCACGAGCCGGCTGGCGATGTTGCACTTCACGCCGTTGACGCGGATGTGGCCGTGGCTGACGAGCTGGCGCGAGGCGAAGATCGTCGGCGCGAACTTGGCGCGATAGACGATCGCGTCGAGCCGGCGCTCGAGCAGGCCGATCAGGTTCTGGCCGGTGTCGCCCTTCATGCGGGCGGCCTCGATATAGGCCTTCTTGAACTGCTTCTCGGTGACGTCGCCGTAATAGCCCTTGAGCTTCTGCTTCGCCTTGAGCTGGATGCCGTAGTCCGAGGTCTTGCCCTTGCGGCGCTGGCCGTGCTGGCCGGGGCCGTATTCGCGCTTGTTGACCGGGCTCTTCGGGCGACCCCAGATATTCTCGCCCATGCGGCGATCGAGCTTGTGCTTGGCGCTGCTGCGCTTCGACATGACAGGTCCTTCAACTGCGTTCGCCGCGGCGAAATGCCGCGGCGTTCAGCCCGGAGCCGCGCTGTTCGGAAATCGGGAGAGATCCGGCAGGGCCACCGCTTCACCGGACGTGCGGGGCCAATTGCGAAGCGGCGCCCATGGCGGAAGCGGCGGCAAAGGTCAAGGCTCGCCTGGTACCGCTCAGTTCGGAGAAGGTCTTCGCAGCCAGGAAAGTTCTACACACGCAGCTCGCTCGGCTGCATCCGCAGTTTCGAACAGGCCACCGCCGGAAAGGATCGTCCAGAACCTCTCGCCGCAATCCAATTCCTCACCATGCTCTTCCCACGAGAAGAGTCTGCCGCGCTTCAGGATAACGACCGAGCGCTTTCGATCTGACCGCCAAATCTCGGTGACCAGCTGACCCCGCTTCATCGTGCAACCATCATGGCTCGAAGCCGCGCAGCAACTCGCGCTGGTCGGGTGCGATCGCGGCGATCGCCTCGCCGATCGGAAACCATTTGCGGCTGCGTTCGCGCTGCTCGGGCCAGTGGGCGAGCTCGGTAACGACTGCCAGCGGGAAGACGAGCACCGGATGCGGTCCGGCGCCCGGCTTCATCGTCATGAAGCGGCCGATCTCGCCCGGCGCGGTCTCGCCCTGGATGCCGGCCTCCTCATAGGCCTCGCGCGCTGCCGAATCGGCGAGGCTCTGGCCGTGCAGCGGCCAGCCCTTGGGCAGGATCCAGCGCCGCGAGCGGCGCGAGGTGACGAGCAGGATTTCGACGCCGTGCTCGCCGCTGCGGTAGGGCAAGGCGGCGACCTGCAGCCGGGTGCCGCCGGGCCCCGCGCGATGGTCGTCGATCGCGACGCCGATCCGCGTGAGCAGCCGCGCCGCGTGCCGCTGGAGCATCAGGAGCCAACCTCCGTTCACTAGCGCTTAGGACCCTCCAGGCGAGGCTTCGTTCCGAAACAGATGCGCAATGGTTCGTTCATCACCCAGCCGAGAAGCTTGCGGCAAGATGCTTCGGCATGGAGCGACCGGGCGCGTTCGTCCGTTTCGTCGCCAAGCTGTGGATATCTGCTATAGGATGAGGCCAATGGCCCGTGTGCTGCCCCATGCGATCGTCGACGAGCCGCCGCCGCAACCGGCAACGGAAGGCGACGGCAAAGAGCTGGAACTGAAGCTCGAGCTCGATTCGTCGGATGCCGAGGCGATCGTCGCCGCGCCGCTCCTGGGGTCGGCCGATATCGAGGTCCGCGACCAGCATGCCATCTATTTCGACACGCCGTCGCGGGCGCTGCTCAAATGCGGCCTATCGCTGCGCATCCGCCGCGTCGGCGAGACCCGCATCCAGACCGTCAAGGCCGAGACGGGCGCCGCCGCGGGCCTGTTCGTGCGGCCCGAATGGGAACGCGAGGTGGCCGACGATCGCCCGATCGTCGACGACTTCGGCGCGCCGCTGGGGGCGCTGGTCGACGCGCAGGAGCTCGCACGGCTCGCGCCGATCTTCGAGGTGAAGGTGCGCCGCCGGCTCGCGCAGATTCAGTGCGAGGGCGCGACGATCGAGCTCGCGCTCGACACCGGCGAAATCAGCGTCGCCGGCCGCACCACGCCGGTCAGCGAGATCGAGCTCGAGCTCAAGGAAGGCGATCCGGCGCTGCTATTCGATGTCGCGCGGCTGCTCGGCGATCAGGCGCCGCTCCAGCTTGGCGTGCTGACCAAGTCCGAACGGGGCTATCGCCTGCTCGACGACGAGCTCGACAAACCGCTCAAGTCGCAGCCCGTGCGGCTGACGTCCGAAATGAGCGCCGCGCAGGGTTTCCAGGCGATCGCGCGTGCTTGCCTGCGCCAATTCTGCGTCAACGAATCGATCCTGCGCCGCACCGGCAACGACATCGCGCTGCATCAGGCGCGCGTCGCATTGCGGCGGCTGCGCTCCACCTTCTCGATCTTCCGCGAGATCCTCGTCGACGATCATTTCGAGCATCTCCGCGGCGAGTTGCGCTGGCTCGCGGCCGAGCTCGGCGAAGCGCGCAACATCGACGTGCTGATCGGCCGACTCTCCAAGCGTGAGGGACGGCCGCTGAAGCCGGCGCGCCAGGCTGCCTATGCCGAGGTCGAGACGGCGCTTGCCTCGGAGCGCACCCGCGCGCTGATGGTCGATCTCGTCGAGTGGATCGCGCTCGGCGGCTGGCTCTCGGACAAGGCGAGTGCGGCGCTCCGCGAGGAGCCGCTTCCGATGTTCGCGGGGCAGGTGCTCGAGAAGTTCCGCCGCAAGGTGAAGCGGCGCGGGCGCAATCTCGCGCATATCGAGGACGAGGCGCGGCACGAGCTCCGCATCCAGGCGAAGAAGCTGCGCTACGCGACCGAATTCTTCGCCGAGCTTTACGCCCAGCCGAAGCCGCGCCGCCGTCACGCCGCCTTCCTCGCCGCGCTGGAGGCGATGCAGGCCGATCTCGGCGACCTCAACGATCTCGCCACCGAGCCGCTGGTGCTTGCGCGGCTAGGGCTGGAGGGCAGCCCCACCGCGACGGCGCTCGCCGCCGATCACCAGAGCCGCGACGCGCTGATCCGCAAGGCGGCCGAGGCCCATGCCGCGCTGATCGACGTCAAGCGCTTCTGGCATTAGCGCAAGCAGCGAGCCTGCCAGCCGAACGCTGCCCCAACGGTCTGCAGTCCGGCTTAGCCGAGCGTTTCCGCCAGCAAGGTGGTCAGCCGCGCGAAGTGCCGCGCGGAAGCGGTCGCGTCATAAGCCTGACCGTCGATCGTGAAGCCGTGCCTGGCGCCGCGGTAGAACTCGGTCGTGAAGTCGACATGGGCGTCCGCGAGCGCGCGATCGAGCCGCGCGATCTGATCGGGCGGGGCGGTGGCGTCCTCGTCGGCATGGCCGACATGGACGCGCGCTCTGATCGCGCCGACCAGCTCGTGGACGCTGAGCGGATTGCAGGGCTCGGCGAGGCTGCCGCCGTGGAAGGACGCCGCTGCCGCGACCCGATCGGGATGCAGCGCGGCGCAACGCAGCGCGAAGCTGCCGGTCATGCAGTAGCCGACAGCGGCGATCGGCCCGCGGGCGACGCCCGGCTGCGCATCCAGCGCCGCGATGAGGGCGGCGAAATCGCGCGCCTGCTCGTCGGGGCCGAGCGCATCCTTCCAGCCCATCAGGCGATCGCGCACCGCCGGATCGGCCATGCTCTCGCCGGCCGTCATCACCGGCGGCTTCGTCCATCGATAGAAGATGTTCGGCATCAGCACGGCGTGACCCGCCTCGGCCAGCCGCCGGGCATGGGCGCGGAATGCCTCGCGGATGCCGCGGATGTCGGTGAACAGCAGCACCGCCGGGCGCGGCGCTTCGCCGCTCAGATACAGCTCGGCGTCGATGCAGCCGTCGGCGGCTGCGATCTCGAGCGATTGCATGGCCATGACCTGCTCCCTCTCCAGGCGAGGGAGCGGATTAGGCGCGGATCAGTTTCGGCGGAAGAGCATCGCGGCATAATGGGCGACGACCGCCGCATCGAGCCGCGCATCGAACTGGATGCCGAAGCGATGGTCCTGCACCCAGTTCACATTGCCGGCGAGGGCGTGATCGTCACGATACAGCGTGATCGAATCGCCGACGGCCGGCACGTCGTCGGCGTCGAGCTTGGCGCCGCTCTCGGAGATGTTGAGGAGATGGGCGCGGTGGCGGCCGCCGCCGAACGCGATCTCGCAGCCGAGCAGCACGCGCTCGCGCTTGCTCTCACGATTGTCGATCACCTCATATTTCATGGCATCCAGCCCCTGTACGTGACGCTCGGACCGTTCATGCCACGGTAGCGCTGAAGGGAAGGTAAACGCTCAGATCAGGGCATCGAGGTCGAGCAGCGCGAGCAGCGCGCGGCGCGCGGTCTCGGCCTGCATCCACAGCGCGGGCGACGCGATATCTTCCAGCGCGATGCGCACCGGCCAATGGGCGGAAATCAGTGCGGCGATCGTGTCCAGCTTCGTTTCGTCGACGAGAAAGCGTCGATTCACCGCAGCGGGATCGGCGAGCACGCGCAACCGCAGGCAAGCGGGACCGCCGCCGTTCGCCATCGATTCGCGCACGTCGACGAATTCCAGCCGGCGGATCGGGCCGTTGCCGGCAACCATCTCGCCGAGCCACGTCCAGACGGGTGCCGTCGCGCGCGCCTCGCCGGGCAGGATCAGCGCCATTGCCCCCGCGCGCGCAGCGGAGGGATCGCCGGCGGGCAGCGTCACCAGCTGCGCGTTGAACATGTAGCTCGCGATCGCATCGGCGAGGCTGACGCGTGCCGCGGGCACCTCGACGATCTCGACCTCCGGCAGCAGCGCCCGCAGCCGCGCGAAGAACGCGTCGCGATCGGCGAAGGCCTGCTCATGCGCGAACAGGACATGGCCGTTGGCGACCGCGACGACATCGTTGTGGAAGGCGCCGGCGGCGATCGCCTCCGGGCTCTGCTCGACGAACAGGACACGATCGGGGTCAAGTCCATGGCGGCGCGCGACGGCTTCGCTGGCCTGGCGATGCTGACGCGCGGGAAAGCGACCGCCCGGCGCGCCGTAGACGAAGATCTCGACGCCGGGGCCGACACCGTGCGGCGAGGCCAGCCGCATGTGATTGGCCGCGCCTTCGTCGCCGAATGTCGACGGCACCGGCGGATGGACCCGAAAGGCAGATTCGTCGGCGAAGGCGAGCCGCAGCGCCGCGATCGTCTCCTCCGCTTCGTGGCTGCGATGCGGCATGGTGACGAGGTTGGCGACGCTGAGATGCGTTCGCCCGTCCGCGGTATCGGCGGCGGGCGACACCGTTGCCGCGTTCGCCGCCCACATCGCCGAAGCGGACATCGCATTGGCGAGCAGCCCCGGCGGCGCGCGTTCGGGCGTGGCGCCGAGTTCGGTGAGCCAGGCGCGTGCCGGACGGCGATGCGGCGGCAGAATGCCTTGCACGAGCCCGAGCGCGAGGTTGGCGCGCATCTTGGCGATCCCCTGCAGCGCCGCGGCGCGCGGGAAGCTCGGCTGGCCGGCGTTGCGCGTCGCGGCGAGGTTGCCGAAGCTCAAGCCGGCATAATTGTGCGTCGGCCCGACGATCCCGTCGAAATTGATCTCGGTGATCATCGGATTACCCTAACCAAGCAGCAACCCGTTCGCACTGAGCGAAGTCGAAGTGCGTGCCGTCAGCGAACCGGCTAGGGCACGTCCTTCGACTTCGCTCAGGACGAACGGCGCGCGAAAGGCGGGCGCGGCCACCTAGCGTGCGATGTGCATTACCGCATCGCCCTCGCGGAGGCCGAGCGCCTCGCCGTCGGCGGTCGCGAGCCGGATGCCGTCGGGATCGGGGCGCAGCATCGCGAAGCCGGCGCGGAAATGCTGCAGCCGTCCGGTCGCCACGATCGCCTGCAGCCCGCCGGGCACACGCGGCGAAAAGCCGGCGACGTGCGCGCGGCTCGCCTCGCGGATCGTGCGCAGCTTGTCGGTCGCGACCGCCATCGTCGGACCGCCGTCGAAGATGTCGACATAGCCGTCATGATGAAAGCCCTCGGCCTCGAGCATGCGCATCGCGGCACGGCCGGTGGGGTGGGGAAGGCCGATCACCGCGCGGGCGGTTTCGCTCAGCATCGCGAGATAGATCGGGTGTTTGGGCATCAGATCGGCGATGAACTGGTTGCCGTTGACGGCATTGAACTGGTCGGCATCCTGGAAATTCATCCCGAAGAAGCGTCCCGCCAGCCCATCCCAGAAGGGTGAGCCGCCCGCCTCGTCGATCACGCCGCGCAGCTCGGCGATGATCCGGTCGGCGAAGCGCGCGCGGTGCATCGCGATGAAGAGGTAGCGCGATCGCGCGAGCAGCGCGCCGAACCCGCCGGCGCGATCGCGCGGGTGCAGGAACAGCCCACCCACTTCCGACGAGCCTTCATAATCCGTCGTCAGGTTCAGCATCTCGGCGCGGAAGGCGCGGCCGAGTGCCTGGCTCGCCTGGCTGAGCGTGCCGATGCGATAGGAATAGAAGGGCCAGCGCTGGCCGATCTTGGAGAAGATCTGGGCGGTGCCGCGGACGACGCCGTCGCCGTTTTCCAGCACGAGCAGATAGAGGTCGTCGCCGGGCTCGTCGGCGTTCTTGGCGAAGGCGGCGGCGGATTTGGCGAGCTTTTCGTTGAGCGCGTCGCGGTCGGGCGGCAGGTTGGTGAAACCGCCGCCGGTCAGCTTCGCCATCTCATAGATCGCCTCGATGTCGTCGGGATGCGACGGCCGGATGCGCGCGCTCAAGGGCGACCTCGTTCGGCGAAACGGAGCAGCACCAGCGTCGAGAGCATGGCGCGCTCGGGCAGCGAATCGACGACCAGATATTCGTCCCTCGAGTGGATCGCGCCGCCGCGCGCGCCCATCGTGTCGACCACCGGCACGCCGCACGCCGCGATGTTGTTGCCGTCGCAGACGCCGCCAGTCGGCTGCCAGCCGATCTCCTGGCCGAGTTCATGCCCGCAGGCGCGCACCAGCCCGAACAGCCGCTCGGCGCCGGCATCGAGCGGCTTGGGCGGCCGCGCGAAACCGCCGTGGACATGGAGGCGCACGTCATGCTCGGCGCCGATCATCGCCACCGCGCCATCGAGCAGGCTCTGCGCGCGCGCCTGATCCTCCGGCGTCGCCGGGCGCATGTTGACGCGCAGCACGGCGCGATCCGGCACCACGTTGTTCGGTCCGCCGCCGTCGATCCTGGCGGGGTTCACCGAGAGGCGAGGGCCGGCCGCCTTCGCCAGCCGCAGCGCGAGATCGGCGGCGGCGACGATCGCATTGCGGCCGTCCTCGGGATTGCGGCCGGCATGCGCCGCGCGGCCCTCGATGACGATCGCGAAATTGCCGCTGCCCGGCCGCGCGCCCGCCAGCGTGCCGTCGGGCAGGGTGGAGGGTTCGTAGGTCAGCGCCGCGATCTTGCCGCGCGCCGCACGCGCGATCAGCGCCGAGGAACCGAGCGAGCCCGTCTCCTCGTCGCCATTGATCACCACCTCATAGCCGATGCGTGCCGCCAGCGAGCTCGTCTCGAGCGCGGTCAGCGCGGCGAGGATGATCGCGATGCCGCTCTTCATGTCGGCGACGCCGGGGCCGTTCAGCATGCCGTCGTCGCGCCACGCGAGCGACCGGAAATCGTTGCCGGGGCCATAGACGGTATCCATGTGCCCGGTGAGCAGCAGCTGGACGGGCGCCTGCGGCCGCACCCGGAGATGGAGCGAGCGTCCTGTCGGCACCGGGATTGCGCCACCATCGGCGGCGATCCGCTCGACCGGCGCCGGATCGACCAGGCGGAGATCGCCCGGCAGCCGCGCGAAGGCATCGGCGAGCAGCCCCGCCATCGTGGCGAGACCCTCAGCATCGTCGCTCCCGCTCGGCACCGCGCACCAGCGCTCGACCTGCGCGAGCATCGGCTGGGCCGAAGCGATCTCGAGCGCGCGGGCGTGATCGGATGCGGTCGCCAGCATCGCGGCAGACTAGACGAGTGACTAGCAACGGTGAACCCCTTGCTGCCCTCCCTCTCCCATGGGGAGAGGGTCGGGGTGAAGGGGTTCGTCGCCCTCGACAGGGCGGACACCCTCTTCCTGAGGGGGGACGGCTTTGTCGGTCAGAAACTATAGACCAACGCAGCGCGGCTGATCGTATCGAGGTTCTTGGCGTCGCCGATGGGATTGCTCTCGTAGTTCACGTCATAGCTCAGCCGCGCCTTCAGCGGCCCGAACAGCTTGGAATCGAGCGCGGTGGTCGAGACGACGCTGCTGTCGCCGCGTTCGACGAACACCGCGGTATGATGCTGCAGCTCGACCGCGGCGCTCGGCTTCCAGTCGACCGCGAGCGAGGCGCGGCCGGCCAGCGTGTTGCTGTGCGGCTCGTCCGAAGTGATCTCGCTGTTCGGCACGTCGATGAAGTCGGTGTGCCGGAAGGCGGGCCCGCCCTCGAGGTCGATCTTGAGGTGCGGCCCCCGCACGACGCCGTAGCCGGCACCGACGCCGCCGGTGTAGCGATCGTCGAGGCCTAGGAAGCGGTCATGGTCATATTGGGCCAGGCCGAAGACGTAGAGCCGATCGTCCAGCTTATATTGCGGCTGCCACTGCGCCGTGATCTTCTCGACCGTCGTCGTGCCGTCGGTCTTCTGATAGTCGGCGCGCGCCGCGAGATGCTGCTTCCACTTGAGCCCCTCGCGGTCGAGCGTCAGCCCGCCATAGAGCGCGAGCGTGTCGGAGTTGCCCGTCGAGCGCGAGCCGCCGATCTCGATCTGCCCCTTCCAGAGCGCGAGGAAGCTCGCCGAAGCGAGCCGGTCGGCGCGTTCGCGGGCCGCCGCGGCCGCCTTCTCGGCGACGCGGGCGTCGTTCTCGGCGGTGAGCGCGGCGATCTGCGCGGCGCCCTGCGGATAATTCTGGCGGGCGAGCGCGACCACGGCCTTGACCTGGGTCTGGTCGCCGCTCGCGATCGCCTTCTCGATGAGATCGCGCGCCTCCGGCGGCAGCGGCGGCACGTCGGCAACCTGCGGCGGCGGCGCCCAGATCACGACGACAGGATCGGGCGGCGCCGCCGGCGGCTCTAGCCAGACGATCGGCGGCAGCGCCTCCTCGACCTTTTTCTTCTTCTCGGGAATGCGATGCCGCACGGCGGCATGTGCCGGCGAAACCGCCAGCAGGGCGACGGCGAGCGCCGCCGCACAGGGATACTTCATACGCGCGTTCCAGACCACGGTCAGATCAGGTGCGCGAAAACCCTTAACACATTTTCGTACAGCGTACGTTTGAACGGCACGATCATGTCCGGCAATTCGCTCGGCTCGGCCCATTTCCAGGCGCGGAACTCGGGATGCGCGGTGTCGATGTGGACGTCGGCGTCGGTGCCGGTGAAGCGCATCAGGAACCAGGTCTGGCGCTGGCCGCGATATTGCCCTTTCCACAGCCGCGGGATCATGTCCGCGGGGAGATCGTAGAGCAGCTCCTCGGGCGCGGTGGCGATGATCTCGACATGCTCCGGCCGGATGCCGGTCTCCTCCTCGAGCTCGCGCAGCGCGGCCTGCTCCGGCGCCTCGTCGGGATCGAGGCCGCCCTGCGGCATCTGCCAGGCCTCGAGCTTGTTATCGATGCGCTGGCCGACGAACACCTTGTTCTCGGCGTTCAGCAGCATGATGCCCGCGGCCGGGCGGTAGGGAAGATGATCGTGGCTCATGCCGGCTCTTGCACGCCGATGTCGAGGCGCGCCGCCTGGGCCATTACCGCGTCGGCCTCGGCGGCGACGATCAGCGGCTTGAGCGCCGCCAGATCGCCGAGCAGGTCGCCCTGGGCAGAAGGGATCGCGCGGCGCATGTTGAGATAGCCGTGGATGATCCCCTTGGCCTCGCGAAAGATCGTCGCGGTTCCTGCCTGGATCAGCGCGGCGGCGAAGGCGCGGCCCTGATCGCGCAGCGGATCGAGGCTCGCGGTGCTGACGAGTGTCGGAGGAAAGCCGGCGAGGTCCTTCAGCATCGGCGATCCGCGCCAATGCTCGAGGTCCGGCGCATAGGCCTCGCCGAACCAGCGCATCGACTGGCGGGTGAGCAGATAGCCGGCGCCGAAGCGATCGTAGGAGGGGTAGCGGGTCACCATGTCGGTGCCCGGATAGATCAGCCATGTCGCGAGCAGGGGCAGCGCCGCCGGCGCATCGCGGAGCGCAAGCGCGGTGACCACCGAGAGCATGCCGCCGGCGCTGTCGCCGGCGAGCACGAGTCCGGTCGCGGCGCGACCCAGCATGGCGCCATTCTCCGCGATCCAGCGCGCCGCGGCCTCGGCATCGTCGGGCGCGGCCGGCCAGGGATGTTCGGGCGCGAGCCGGTAGTCCACCGCGACGACGGGGATGTCGAGCCCGCGCGCGATCTCGGCGCAGACCGGATCGTGCGACTCCAGATCGCCGACGACGAAGCCGCCGCCATGATAGTAGACCAGGATCGGCCCGGGCAGGCGCTGCTCGCGCGCATCATAGAGCCGCAGCCCGATGGCGTGGCCTTCCGCGCCCTCGATCGTCAGGTCGCGGCGGACGGCGAGCGGCCCGGCATCGAGATCGCTGAGGTCGCGCGTCGCCCGGATCTGCGCGCGCCATGCCGCCGCGCCGAGCTCGTGCACGGGCGGCCCCGGCAACGCGTTGATATAGTCGAGAAACTGTCTGACGTCCGGCCGCACATGATCTTCGTCGGGCACGCGAGACTCTCCTGCTTCGGCGGGTGGCTATAGCCGCTGCGTCGAGGCCTGCCATCCGCAACTTGCAAGCGCTTCGGCAGCCATCACATTGGGCGCAGCGATGTTCGATCTCGTCCACCATCCCGGCTACGTCTCGCCGGCCGCGCCGGGCAGCCGGTTCCGCTTCGACAAATACGGCCTCGTCATGGCCGCGCTGCGCGAAACGGGCGCAGCATTCCGCATACACGAGCCGGCGTTGATGCCGCGCCGTTGGCTCGAGGCGGTACACGATCCGGCTTATGTCGAGGAGGTGCTCGGCTGCACGGTGCCGAAGGCGAAGGAACGGCGCATCGGCTTCCCGATCACCGCGCGGGTGTCGGCGCGCGCGCAGCTGTCGCCGGGCGGCACCTGGCTCGCCGCCAGGCTCGCGCTCGCGAGCGGCTTCGCGGCGAACAGCGCGGGCGGCAGCCATCATGCGCTCGCCGATACCGGTGCGGGCTATTGCGTGTTCAACGATCTCGCCGTCGCCGCCCACCGGCTGATCGCCGAAGGCGACGCGCGCCGCATCCTGATCGTCGACCTCGACGTCCACCAGGGCGACGGCACCGCTGCGCTCACCGCCGGCCGCGAAGGCATCTTCACCTTCTCGATGCACGCCGAGAAGAATTTCCCGGCACGCAAGGCGCGCTCGTCGCACGACGTGCCGCTCGCCGACGGCCTCGGCGACGACGGCTATCTCGCGATCCTCGCCGGCGCGCTGCCGCCGATCCTCGATCGCTTCGCGCCCGACCTCGTTCTCTACCAGGCCGGCGTCGATCCCCACCGCGACGATCGCCTCGGCCGCCTCGCGCTCAGCGACGCCGGGCTGGCGGCGCGCGACCGCTTCGTGATGCGCGAGGCCGCCGCGCGCGGCATCCCGCTCGCGAGCACGCTCGGCGGCGGCTACGGCAGCGATCGGGGCGAGGACCGCATGGCGGTCGCGCGCCGCCACGCCGCGACGATCGTCACACTCGCCTCCGCCCATGCCGAGGCAAGGCAGGATCGGCGGCCCGCGATTTTTTCTTCTTTGAGCCGCTAGCCATCCGCGCCTAGAAGCCCGCCATCCCGCATTCGGAAGAAGGTCTCGCTTCGCGATGGCGACTGCCGTTCATGAACTTACGCCTCAGGAAGCCTCGGCGGAGCCCGTGCCCGAGGCGATCGTGGTGCGCTTCGCCGGAGATTCGGGCGACGGCATGCAGCTTACCGGCGGCCAGTTCACGCTGGCGACGGCGCTCGCCGGCAACGATCTCGCCACCTTTCCGGACTTTCCCGCCGAGATCCGCGCGCCGCAGGGCACGCTGTTTGGCGTTTCCGCCTTCCAAATCAACTTCGGCTCGACCGCGGTCGAGACCGCCGGCGACGCGCCCGACGTGCTGATCGCGATGAACCCGGCCGCGCTCAAGACCAACGCGCCGGCGCTCAAGCCCGGCGGCCTGATCATCGCCGACGAAGGCGAGTTCGGCCCGCGCAACCTCGCCAAGGCCGGCTACGAGGTCTCGCCGCTCACCGACGGCAGCCTCGCCAAGTGGCAGACGCTCGCCTTCAACATCTCGCAGCTCACCCTCGATGCCGTGAAGCCGTTCGGGCTCGGCAACAAGGAGGCGCTGCGCTGCAAGAACATGTGGACGCTGGGGCTCGCGCTCTGGATGTTCGACCGGCCGCGCGACGCGATCGTCGACTGGCTGAAGGCCAAGTTCGCCAAGGCGCCCGAGCTCGCCGAAGCCAACATCGCCGCGCTCAACGCGGGCCACGCCTATGGCGAGACCGCTGAGCTCGGCACCTCGATCCGCCAGCATTCGCTCAGCCCCGCGCCCGCCGAACCCGGCCTCTACCGCACCGTGACCGGCGCGGAATCGATCTCGATGGGCCTCGTCGCCGGCGCGCAGCTTGCCGGCGTCGACATGTTCTTCGGCGGCTATCCGATCACGCCGGCCTCGGCGATCCTGCATCATCTCTCGCGGCTCAAGCAGTTCGGCGTGACGACCTTCCAGGCGGAGGACGAGATCGCCGCGGTCGCGAGCGCGATCGGCGCCTCCTACGCCGGCAAGCTCGGCGTCACCTCGTCGTCGGGGCCCGGGATCGCGCTCAAGGGCGAGGCGATCGGCCTCGCGATCATGACCGAGCTGCCGCTGGTCATCGTCAACTCGCAGCGCGGCGGCCCTTCGACCGGCCTGCCGACCAAGACCGAGCAGTCCGATCTCTACCAGGCGGTCTATGGCCGCAACGGCGATGCCCCGCTGCCGGTGGTCTCCGCGCGCTCGCCGGCAGACGCGTTCGAATGCGCGATCGAGGCGATCCGGCTGGCGACCCAGTTCATGACGCCGGTGATGCTGCTCACCGACGGCTATATCGCCAATGCCGCCGAGCCCTGGAAGGTGCCCGACGTTTCGACCTTCGAGCCGTTCCCGGTGCAGTTCCTGGAGGAGAAGCCCGAGAGTGGCTTCCTGCCTTATGCGCGCGACGCCAAGGGCGCGCGGCCATGGGTGAAGCCCGGCACGCCCGGGTTGCTCCACCGCATCGGCGGCATCGAGAAGCAGCAGGGCACCGGCAACATCGACTATGCCCCCGCCAACCACCAGGCGATGACCGACGCGCGCAAGGCGAAGGTCGACGGGATCGCGAACCATATCCCCGATCAGGAGGTCACGCTTGGCGAGACGTCGGGCAAGCTCGTCGTGGTCGGCTGGGGTTCGACCTTCGGGCCGATCCACCAGGCGGTGCGCCGTGCGCGGGCGAAGGGCAGGGACGTCTCCCACGTCCATATCCGCCATATCTGGCCGCTGCCGAAGAATCTCGCTGTCCTACTCAAGGGCTTCGAGCATATCCTCGTGCCCGAGATGAACACCGGCCAGCTCAAGACGGTGCTGCGCGACGAGCTGCTCGTCGATGCGAAGCCGCTGAACAAGGTGTCGGGCCAACCGTTCCGCATCGCGGAGATCGAGGCCGCGATCGATGCCGCGCTGGCCGGCCGTGGCGGCGGTGCGGTGCCTGCGGACGACACGCAGCTGCCCGAGCCGCAGTCGGGCCTCGATCCGGGCCGCAACGCCGGTCATGCGGGCCATGTCTCGCCGCAATCGGCATGAGCGGCGGAGGGTCTCAGCCAACGGCGGGGTTCGTCGTCCATTCGGCACGGCCCGCCTGAGTTATCGCGCGACGTCGCGCTACCATTGTCACCTTCGGAAGTGATCGCATGAACGACATGACCCCCATCAAGACCGCGCCCAAGGACTGGGAGACCGATCAGGAGGTCCGCTGGTGCCCGGGCTGCGGCGACTATGCGATCCTGAAGGCGGTGCAGCGCACGATGCCCGAACTCGGCGTGAAGCCCGAGAACACCGTATTCGTCTCGGGCATCGGCTGCTCGAGCCGTTTCCCTTATTATATGGAGACCTACGGCTTCCACACGATCCACGGCCGCGCGCCGGCGGTGGCGACCGGGGTCAAGCTCGCCAATCCCGATCTCGACGTCTGGATCATCACCGGCGACGGCGATGCGCTCTCGATCGGCGGCAACCACACGATGCACCTGCTGCGCCGCAACCTCGATTGCCAGGTGCTGCTATTCAACAACGAGATCTACGGCCTCACCAAGGGACAATATTCTCCGACCAGCCGCGTCGGCACACGCTCGCCGTCGACGCCGTTCGGTTCGGTCGATCGGCCGGCCAACCCCTGCGCCTTCGCGCTCGGCGCCGGCGCGCGCTTCATCGGCCGCGGCATCGACGTCCACAAGAACCTGCCTACGGTGCTCAAGGCGGCGCACGCGCACAAGGGCGCGAGCTTCGTCGAGATCTTCCAGAACTGCATCGTCTACAATGACGACGTGTTCGCGCCATTCACCGAGAAGAAGGGCGCGGCCGAGAACCAGCTCTGGGTCGAGCATGGCAAGCCGCTGCTCTATGCCGGTGGCGCCAAGGGCCTCGCTTTCGATCAGGAGACCTTCGGGCTGAAAGTGGTTGAGGTCGTCGGCGGCGAGTGGCAGGCGGCGGGCGTGATCGTCCATGACGAGACCAAGCGGGCGCTCGCGCATCTGCTTGTCGAGATGCCGTTCGGCGCCTATCCCGTCGCGCTCGGCGTGATCTTCAACGCGCCGGCGCCGACCTTCGAAAGCGCCGTCGTCGAGCAGAACCTCACGGCGTCCAAAGGAAAGAAAGCCGACCTCCAGGCGCTGATCTCGGAAGGACAGACCTGGCAGGTGGAGAAGGAGCCGCACATCATATGATTCCAGCCCTCGCGCTTCTCGCAATGACCGCCGCCGCGCCGGCGACGACCGCGACCGCTCCGGCGGCCGCCGCTGCCGCCGCGCCCGCACGGCCGGCGCCGCCGACCCCGGCACAGCAGCAGGCGATCCTGCAGCAGCTCGGCTTCTCGCCTGCCGGGATCACGATCCTGATGAAGTCCGGCAATGACGACGCCGCGACCGCTCAGGCGGCGGCGCCGGACATTCGTGCCGGCAACGCCGCGATCGTGGGCGCGATCCAGGCGGCGCCGTTCAACGAGGCGAATTTCGAGACGCAGCTGCGCAATCAGCAGACCCGCGTCACCCGGCTGCGCGACCAATCGTTCCAGCATCAGTTGACGACGCTGCACAGCCTGCCCGCCGCCGATCAGCTGCTCTACGCGAAGCTGCTCGTGTTCGGCGTGCGCCGCAATCCGGCACCGCAGGGTGCCGCTCCGGCGCCGGCAGCGCCCGCCAAGAGCAGGTAGCCGGAAGGGATCAGGCTTCCACCTTGAGGCGGAAGCCGTTCTCGAAATCGCGCTCCACGAGCGCCGCGAGCGCCGCTCCGACAACGTCGGGTGACTTCAGCGTCGCCTGATCCTCGCCGGGGTAGGCGAGCGCGCGCATCTTGGTGGCGGTCGCGCCTGGATTGACGAGCGCGACGCGGATCGCGCTGATATCCTTCACCTCCTCACCATAGCTGAGGAGCAGGCTCTCCATCGCCGCCTTGGTTGCGCCATAGACGCCCCAGTAGGCGCGCGGCCGCGTCGCCACCGAAGTGGTGAGCCCGATGACGCGCGCCGCCGCGCTCTTGCGCAGCATCGCGTCGAAGCCGGCGATCAGCGCCTGCGTCGCCAGCAGGTTGAGCGTGATGACCCGGCCGAATTCCTTCTGGTCGACCATCGGCACGGGCGTCAGCGTGCCGGGCGCGGCCGCGTTCAGCACGAGCATGTCGAGCGCCTGCCAGCGGCCGCCGATCGCGCTTGCCAGCCTGGCGATGCTGTCGCTCTCGGTGAGGTCGAGCGGCGCGATCGTCGCCGATCCGCCGGCGCCATGGATCGCCTCCTCGACCTCCTCAAGCCCTCCGGCGGTGCGCGCGACGAGAACGACGTGCGCCCCCTTAGCGGCCAGCGCCTTCGCCGTCGCGGCACCGATGCCGCGGCTCGCGCCGGTGACGAGCGCCAGCCTGCCTTCGAACGGTCGGTCAGTCATGATCGTCTCACATCCTGCTCATGCTCTCCCGGTCGCACTGAGCGAAGTCGAAGTGCGTGCCAAGCAGCGCAGCGTCTGCGGTACGTCCTTCGACTTCGCTCAGGACGAACGGTGCTTGTGGAAGCTGCTAGGCTTTGTGAATCAGGCGACGCGTTCGGCGAGCAGCGAGAGCTGGTCGGCAGGGGCGACGTCTTCCTGGTCCGTCAGCTTGGTCGGATAGTCGCCGGTGAAGCACGCATCGCAATGCTGCGGGCGCAGCTCGTCGCGCGCCTCCTCGCCAAGCGCGCGGTAGAGGCCGTCGACCGACACGAAGGCGAGGCTCTCGACCTTGATATAGTCCGCCATCTCGGCGACCGACATTTGCGCGGCGAGCAGCTTGGCGCGCTCGGGCGTGTCGACGCCATAGAAGCAGCTGTGGCGCGTCGGCGGCGAGGCGATGCGCATGTGGATCTCGCGCGCCCCGGCATCGCGCAGCATCTGCACGATCTTGAGGCTGGTGGTGCCGCGCACGATGGAGTCGTCGATCAGCACGATGCGCTTGCCGTCGATCAGTGCGCGGTTCGCGTTGTGCTTGAGCTTGACCCCCAAGTGGCGGACGCCGTCGCCCGGCTGGATGAAGGTGCGGCCGACATAGTGCGAGCGGATGATGCCGAGCTCGAACGGGATGCCCGATTTCTGCGCATAGCCGATCGCGGCGGGCGTGCCCGAATCGGGGACCGGCACGACGAGATCGGCCTCCACCGGATTCTCCAACGCGAGCTGTGCGCCGATCTCCTTGCGCACCGAATAGACGCTGGTGCCGTCCACGATCGAATCGGGCCGCGAGAAATAGACATGCTCGAAGATGCAGGGTCGCGGCGGCACCGGCGCGAACGGACGGTGCGAGCGCAGACCCTTGTCCGAGACGATCACGAGTTCGCCCGGCTCGACGGAGCGGATGAAGGTCGCGCCGACGACGTCGAGCGCCACCGTCTCGGACGCGAAAATATAGGCATCGCCGAGCCGGCCCATCACGAGCGGACGGATGCCGAGCGGATCGCGGCAGGCGATCATGCCCTCGGGCGTCAGGCAAATCAGCGAATAGGCCCCCTCGATCCGCTTCAGCGCGTCGATGAACTTGTCGAGCAGAGTGCGGTAGCTTGAGGTGGCGACGAGATGGATGATCGTCTCGGTGTCGCTGGTCGACTGGAAAATCGAACCGCCGCGCACGAGCTCGCGGCGCAGCTTGATCGCGTTCGAAAGATTGCCGTTGTGCGCGACCGCGAAACCGCCGCTCGCTAGTTCGGCGAACAGCGGCTGGACGTTGCGCAGCGCGGTCTCGCCCGCCGTCGCGTAGCGGACATGGCCGCAGGCGACACGGCCCGGCAACTTCTCGATCACGTCGGCGCGATCGAAATTGCCGGCGACATGCCCCATGGCGCGGTGGCTGTGGAAGGCGCGGCCATCCCAGCTCGTGATGCCGGCCGCCTCCTGGCCGCGATGCTGCAGCGCATGGAGGCCGAGCGCGACCATCGCCGCCGCGCCATCGGCACCCCAGACGCCGAATACGCCGCATTCTTCCCGGAGCTTGTCGCCGTCGGGGCCGGCGTCGAACGGATCGGTGATGAGCATCGCGAATCCCGTCGCGGTGGCTGACGGGCGCGCATATAGGGGCCGGCGTCGCGATTTGCGACGGCTTTGTTTCAAGGAACTGTCACATTGGATGCGCGCGAGCAGTGCCTCCGGCTGGATCCCAAATACGACGCCAATGGCTTGGTGACCGCGATTGCGACAGATGCGCGCGACGGCGCCTTGCTGATGGTCGCGCACATGAACGCGGCGGCGCTGGAGCAGACCATCGCGAGCGGTGAGGCGGTGTTCTGGTCGCGCTCCCGGGGGCGGCTGTGGCGCAAGGGCGAAGAGAGCGGCAACGTCCTCAGGGTCCGCGAGCTGCGCGTCGACTGCGATCAGGATGCGATCTGGCTGATCGTCGATCCGACAGGGCCCGCCTGCCACACCGGCGCGCGCAGCTGCTTCTACCGGCGGTTAGCCGATGGCGCGCTCGAACGGGTAGAGCAGGACGCATGATCGCGCGAAAGCTACGCATTCACGGCACGGTCCAGGGCGTGTGGTTCCGTGATTGGGCCGTCCGCACCGCCCGCAGTCTGGCTATCAAGGGCTGGGTGCGCAACCGCGAGGACGGCACCGTCGAAGCGCTCGCCATCGGCGAACCGGAAGCCATCGAACGCTTTACCGCCGCCTGCCACGAGGGTTCGCCCAAGTCGCGGGTCGAGCGCGTCGACATCGAGGAGGCGGAGGCAGAGCGGCTCGACGGCTTCGAGCTGCGCGCGACCGTCTAACTTCAGCCGTTCGCGCCCTCATTGTCCGCGCGTGTCGGGATGCGCGGCTGAAGCTTGTCCTGCTTGGTCGCCCGCGTCGGTTCGGGGTCCCCGCCGAGGGCGGACCGTTCCTCATCGCGCGATCCGATCTCCGTCGCGATGCCACCGCCGCCGCTGCCCTGCTGGGAAGGAGCGGGCGGCTCATCGTGCAGATCGCGGTCGTCGCGTCCGCGAGCGTCGTTTCGGTCAATCACGAATCACTCTCCTTCGCCGGCCGACCTCCGGGTGTGTTGCGGATCAGCGCGAGCCACCGTTGGCAGCGTCGCCAAAGGCGTTCGGCGACTTCTGCGCCTTCTTCATTGCGAGGTCGCCACCGCCCGCTTGCGGATCGGGATCATAGTCCTCGGCGGCACCGCCGCCGCCCGCACCCGCGCCGCCGCCCTGGACGGCGCCGGTCGTCGCCTTGGCCGGTTCACCCCGGTTACCCGCGCCGGACGGCGCGCTCTTGCTCACAGCCATCACTACCTCCTGATCCGAGGGTCCGATGTGTTGAACGAGCAGGCTTTCGCGGACGTTCCTACGGTTTCGCGAGCGACACGACCGTCTCAGGCTTCGCGATTGGGGATCGCATCGAGCGCCGCGAGCCAGGCGGCGGCGCTGGCGTCGGACGGCATCCGCCAATCACCGCGCGGAGACAGGCTCGCCGCCGCCGACACCTTCGGCCCGTTCGGGATGGTGGTGCGCTTGAACTGGTTGGCGAAGAAGCGGCGCAGGAATGCCTCCAGCCACCGCTTGATCGTGGCGAGGTCATAGCTGTTGCGCGCCGCCTGCGGAAAGTCGATCGGCCAACGCCCCGCGCTCGCATCGCGCCAGGCATGCCACGCCAGGAACGCGATCTTCGCGGGCGAGAGACCATGCCGCACCATATAGTGCAAATAGAAGTCGTGCAGTTCGTACGGACCGATCCGCGACTGCGTGCTCTGCATCGCGCCGGTCTCGTCAGCGGGGACGAGCTCGGGGGAAATCTCCGTGCCAAGGATCGCGCTGAGCAGTTCGCTCGTGCCACCGTCGAATTGCTTCGTTTCAACGCACCAGCGGATCAGATATTGGATCAGCGACTTTGGCACGCCGGCGTTGGCGGCATAGTGGCTCATCTGATCGCCGACGCCGTAGGTGCACCAGCCGAGCGCGAGCTCGGAAAGATCGCCCGTGCCGACGACGAAGCCACCGCGATGATTGGCGAGGCGGAACAGATAGTCGGTGCGGAGACCCGCCTGCACGTTCTCGAACGTCACGTCGTAGACCGGCTCGCCCTTCGCAAAGGGATGGTCGAGATCGGCGAGCATCTGGCGCGCGGCGGGGCGGATGTCGATCTCGGCACCCTCGATACCCAAGGACTTCATCAGTGCCCAGGCATTGGACTTGGTCGCGGTGCCGGTCGCAAAGCCGGGCATGGTGTAGCCGAGGATGGTCGTGCGCGGCAGCGCCAGGCGATCGCAGACCTTCGCGGCGACGATCAACGCATGCGTCGAATCGAGGCCGCCCGAAATGCCGATGACCATGTGCCGCGCGCCGGAGGCGAGATAGCGCTTGGCGAGCCCATCCACCTGGATGTTGAAGGCTTCGTAGCAATCCTCGTCGAGCCGCGCCGGATCGTCGGGGACGAACGGAAAACGACGGATCGCACGCTGGAGCCCGATGTTCGCCATCGCCGGCTGATGCGCGAAGGGCACGCGGCGGAAACGGGTTTCGGGATGTCCGGCGGCGATCGCGCAGTCGTTGAACGTCCCCATTCGCATGCGTTCGAGCCGGATGCGCTCGACGTCGACATCGGCGCAGATCAGTTCCGCTTCGCGGCCGAAGCGGGTCGACTCCGCGAGTGTTTCGCCGAGCTCGTGGATCATCGCCTGGCCGTCCCAGGCGAGGTCGGTGGTGCTCTCGCCCGGCCCCGCCGCCGAATAGGCGTAGGCGGCCTGGCAGCGTTCGGACTGCGCCGCCGAGAGCAGCGCGCGTCGACGCGCCTTGCCGACGATGATGTTGGACGCGGAGAGATTGCAGAGGATCGTCGCGCCGGCCATCGCGCCCATCGTGGATGGCGGCAGCGGCGCCCAGTAATCCTCGCAGATCTCCACGTGGAAGACGAAGTCGGCGAGGTCGGACGCCGCGAAGATCAGATCCGGCCCGAACGGCACGCTATGCCCGGCGAACTCGATCTCCAGCCCCGCCAGACCGACGCCGGCGGCGAACCAGCGTTTCTCATAATATTCGCGATAGTTGGGCAGGAAGCTCTTGGGAACGATGCCGAGCAGCTTACCGCGTGCGATCACCAGCGCGCAATTGTACAGCCGCCCATTGCGCCGCACCGGCGCGCCGACGAGCAGCACCGGGGACAGCGCGGCACTGGCGTCGACGATCTCGGCGGCGGCGCCCTCGACAGCGTCGAGCAGCGCGTCCTGCAACAGCAGATCGTCGATCGCGTAGGAGGACAGCGACAGTTCCGGGAAGACGACAAGATCGGCTTGCCGCGCATCGGCGGCGCGCGCCAGATCGAGGATCGCGTCGCGGTTTGCCGGCACGTCGCCCGAAGTCGCACGCGGCGTCGCTGCGGCGACGCGGACCATGCCCTGCGCATGGATCGAGAAGAAATCGTCCTTGTCCAAGCTTGCCATCCCGTAGCTCGTGAACGGCGCGCCTATAGCATCGAAAGCCTGCGATTGGTGAAGCCGCCGCCCCATTTCCTCGCGGCGCCAACCTGCTAGGCTCCACCACGGGGCAATAAAGAGGGTGATCGGATGGCAAGCGCGGCAGCCGCTGTGATCGACAAGCGCGCACGGCGGCGGCGTGACCAGCTCACGATCGCAGCCTCCGCGCTCGGTACGGTGTTCGAATGGTATGATTTCTTCGTCTATGGCACGCTCGCGGCACTGATCGGGCGGCTGTTCTTCCCGGCCGGTAACGAGACCGCGCAGTTCCTGCTCGCGCTGGCCTCGTTCGGTGTCGGCTTCGGCGTGCGGCCGCTCGGCGCGGTGTTGTTCGGCTATCTCGGCGATCGCTGGGGCCGCAAATACACGTTTCTGATCACGATCACGCTGATGGGCATCGCCACCGCGGGGGTCGGCCTGATGCCGACCTACCATCAACTCGGTCTGGCTGCGCCGATCGGCCTGATCGTGCTGCGCGTGCTGCAGGGCCTGGCCCTCGGCGGCGAATATGGCGGCGCCGCGATCTATGTCGCCGAGCATGCACCGCTCGGCCGACGCGGCTATTGGACGAGCTTCATCCAGGCCAGCGTGATCGGCGGGTTCCTGCTGAGCCTGATCGTGGTGATCGCCTCCCAGGTCCTGATCTCGCGCACGGCCTGGGACGATTGGGGCTGGCGCGTGCCGTTTCTCTTTTCGCTGGTGCTGCTCGGCGTCTCGATCTGGATGCGCATGCGGCTGTCGGAGAGCCCGGTGTTCCGCGCGATGAAGGAACGCGGCGCGATCTCCGGCAATCCGCTGCGCGAAAGCTTTTCCAGCGCCAAGAACGTCAAGCTGATCGTCGTCGCGATGCTCGGCGTGTCGGCCGGGCTCACGGTCGTCTGGTACACCGCACAGTTCAGCGCGCTCTACTTCCTCCAGAACGCGGAGCGGGTCGACGATATGGCCGCGCGCCTGATCATCGGCGCCGGCGCGGTCGCGAGCCTCGGCTGGTTCGTGCTGTTCGGCTGGCTCTCGGATCGGGTCGGCCGCAAGGCGCTGATGATCATCGGCTACGCCGCCACGCTCGTACTCATCTTCCCGGTCTTCCATCTCATCGCGAGTGCTGCCAATCCCGGTCTCGCCGAAGCGGCGAGCCGCGCGCCGGTGTTCGTCTCGGGGCCCGACTGCCGCTACAACCCGTTCGCCGCCGGCGAGCAACCTACGCCTTGCGGCCGCGTGCTCGATCACCTCTCCAAGAAAGGCGTCACCTATCGCAAGGGGCGCACGCCCGGTCTTGCCGTGCTCGTCGCCGGCACGCCGGTCGCCGACACCAGCCCCGCCGGCCTCGACGCGGCGCTGGCCAAGCATGGCTGGTCGACCGCGAAGGTCGTGCCGAGCCTCGACCGCGCCTTCGTAATGTGGATCGGCATCGTCGTGCTGGGCTGCCTCTCGGGGCTGACCTACGGTCCGGCAGCGGCGTTGCTCGTCGAGCTCTTCCCGGCGCGTATTCGCTACAGCTCGATGTCGATCCCCTATCATATCGGCACCGGCTATTTCGGCGGGTTCCTGCCGTTCATCAGCCAGTATATCGTCGCGCGCTCGGGCAATCCCTTCGCCGGCTTCTGGTATGCCTTCGCGGTGGTCGCAATGGCGCTGATCGTCTCGGTATTCTGGCTGCCCGAAACCATAGGCCGCGAACTCGACTAGCGCGAACGGCGCCGCTATCGCGCCGCGGGTGTCCGAACCGCCGCTCCGCCTCACGCTCGATTCATCCGCGCTCGTCGCCAACTGGCGCTGGCTGCGCGCCGAGGGCGGCCAGGCCGATTGCGGTGCGGCGGTGAAGGCAGACGGCTACGGCCTCGGCGCAGCCGCTGTCGTCGAGCGGTTCGCCGCTGCGGGCTGTCGCGATTTCTTCGTCGCGACCTGGGACGAAGCCGAGGCGCTCAAAGATTTGCCGGCGGGCGCTGCGCTTTCGGTGCTGCATGGCGTGCGGAGCGCGGACATGCCGCGGGCGCTTGCGAGCAAGGCGCGGCCGGTGCTCAACTCACCGGCCCAGGTCGCGCGCTGGAAGGCTGCGGGCGGCGGCGCCTGCGACGTGATGGTCGACACCGGCATGAACCGGCTCGGGCTCACGATCGAGGAGGCCCGCTCGGGCCTCCTCGAGGGGCTCAGGATCGAGACGCTGATGAGCCATCTCGCCTGCGCGGAGGAAGCCGATCACGGCCTCAACATGCAGCAGCTCTATGCCTTCCGCCTCGCCAAGGGTTTCGTGAAGGCGAAGCGTTACAGCCTCGCCAATTCGGCGGGCATCTGCCTCGGCCCGCGCTATGCCTTCGATCTCACCCGCCCGGGGCTGGCGCTCTACGGCGGCGTCCCGACGCCCGCCGCCGAGGGCCACATCAGGCCGGTCGTCCGTCTCGAAGCGCAGCTCATCCAGCGGCGCATGGTGCGTGCCGGCCAGACCGTCGGCTACGGCGCGACCTTCACCGCGCCTGCCGAGATGCAGGTCGGCATCCTCAACATCGGCTATGCCGATGGCTATCTGCGCGCCTTTGCCGGCAAGGGCCATGCGCTCGTCGACGGCGTCCGTTGCCCGCTGATCGGCCGCGTGTCGATGGATCTCGTCGCGGTCGATCTCGGCCAAACCCATGCGGGCGAGGGCGATTGGCTCGAGATCGGCTACGATCTCGCGCAGGCCGCCGCTGTCACCGGGCTGTCGCAATATGAGTTGCTGACCGGCCTCGGCGGCCGCTATCAGCGGCGCTGGACATGACCGCCAGCTCGACCAGCCCGCTCATCGGGCGCCCCTTCGCCGATATCGGCAGGCTGACGCTTGCGATCCTCGCCACGATCGGCCGCATCACGATCTTCGCCGGACGCACGATCGGACGCGCGTTGCGGCCGCCTTATTATCCGGGCCGGTTCTTCCAGCAGCTGCGCGAGATCGGCTGGTATTCGCTGCCGGTCGTCGGCCTGACGGCGAGCTTCACGGGCGCCGCGCTCGCGCAGCAAATCTATATCGGCGGCTCGCGCTTCAACGCGCAGCAGACGGTGCCGGCGATCGTCGTTTTCGGGATCATCCGCGAGCTCGGGCCGGTGCTCGTCGGCCTGATGGTCGCCGGTCGCGTGTCTTCGGCGATGGCGGCCGAGCTCGGCACGATGCGCGTCACCGAGCAGCTCGATGCGATGGCCACGCTGCGCACCGATCCCTATCGCTACCTCATCGCGCCACGGCTGTTCGCGGCGGTCATCGCGCTGCCGATCATGGTGCTGATCGCCAATTCGATCGGTCTGTTCGGCGGCTATCTGCTCGCGGTCGAGAAGCTGGGCTTCAATCCGACCCACTACCTCGTGACGACGCGGCAATTCCTGCGGTCGGACGATCTCGTCATGTCGGTCGTCAAGGCGGCGGTGTTCGGTTTCTTCATCGCACTGATGGGCTGCTACCACGGCTTCGAGGCGGACGGCGGCGCGGCGGGCGTCGGCCGCGCGACGACCAACGCGGTCGTCTCCGCCTTCGTGCTGATCCTGCTCTCGGACCTGCTCATCACCGTGCTGGCGTTCGGCTGATGGATCGCGGCGAATGCGCGGGTGAGACCCCCAAGATCAAGCTCATCAACGTCGCGAAGCGCTTCGGCGACAAGGTGGTGCTCGACGGCGTCAACCTCTCGGTCATGCCCGGCGAATCCGTCGCGATCATCGGCGGCTCGGGCACCGGCAAATCGGTAACGCTGAAATGCATTCTCGGCCTGCTGACGCCCGAGGCGGGATCGATCGAAGTCGACGGGCGCGAAATCATCGGCCTCTCGAACCGCGATGCCGCGGCGCTGCGCGCGAAGTTCGGCATGCTGTTCCAAGGATCGGCGCTGTTCGATTCGCTCCCGATCTGGCGCAACGTCAGCTTCGGGCTGACGCAGGGCCGGCTCCGCGACAGCGCCAACATGCGGCGGGTCGCGCAGGAGAATCTCGAGCGCGTCGGCCTCGGCGCCGACGTGCTCGATCGCTTTCCGGCAGAGCTCTCGGGCGGCATGCAGAAGCGGGTCGCGCTGGCGCGCGCGATCGCGCCACGGCCGGAGATCGTCTTCTTCGACGAACCCACCACCGGGCTCGACCCGATCCGCGCCGACGTGATCAACGATCTTATCGTCAGCCTTGTCGTCGATCTCGGCATCACCGCGCTCACCATCACCCATGACATGGTGTCCGCGCGCAAGATCGCGCACCGGGTGGCGATGCTCTACCAGGGCCGCATCATCTGGCATGGCCCGCGCGACCGGCTCTACGACTCCGGAAATCCTTATGTGGATCAGTTCGTTCAAGGGCGGGCGGATGGTCCGATCAAGTAGCATCTTGGCTGTCTGTCGCCTAGCGCTTGATCAGGATCAGTTTGTTTCCCCGGAACTTAGGGTCCGCCAAGGCCGTTTGCGCACTGACTGTTCCCGACATGAGGTGCTCGCAACATGGCGACCCGGTTGCATTCGGGCGCGTCGGATCCCGGCGCGTCGCAATTTCTTAACGGCAATTTCCAGCGCGAACTCGCGCGCTGGAACCGGCAGCGCCTGGCGCCAGCCTTTCCAGAATCCGATTGGCAGAAGACGATCGAGCGCGATGCCGCGATGCTGCGGCTCGAAGGCGGGTTCATCGAGGAGCTGCGCGCCCAGGTAACCGAACAGGCGGCGGCTGTTCCGGCGGACGCGGATGGCTTCATTGCCTGGTTCGAAGGTCTCAAGGAAAACGGGCCAGGGCAGGGTGATCCGCTGTTCCCGTGGCTCGCGGCCGACGCGAACCCCGATCAACTACGGTGGTTCTTCGAGCAGGAGGCCGCGGGCGAGGCCGGATTCGACGATCTCGTCGCGCTGACGCAGGTGAAGCTGCCGGCGCAACCGAAACTCGAACTCGCGCGCAACTATTGGGACGAAATGGGCCGCGGCAATGCGAAGGGTATGCACGGGCCGATGCTGGACGAACTCGTCCAGACGCTCGGTGTGACCCCCTCGATCGAAGAGACGGTATGGGAAAGCCTGTGTCTCGCCAATGCGATGACCGCGATGGCGACGACCCGCCGCTATGCGTGGCATTCCGTCGGCGCACTGGGCGTGATCGAGCTGACGGCGCCGGGCCGATCCGCGCTCGTCGCCAAGGGGCTGCGCCGCATCGGCCTCAGCGACCGCGAGCGACGCTATTTCGATCTCCATGCCGTGCTCGACGTGAAGCATAGCGAAGCTTGGAACCGCGAGGCGCTGCGGCCCGCGATCGCCGAAGACCCGCGCCGTGCCGCGGCGATCGCGGAAGGTGCGCTGATCCGCCTGCATTGCGGTGCGCGCTGCTTCGATCGGTATCGCGAACGTCTCTGGGGATGAGCTCGCGCCGCTGGCTACGTCGATCGAGGGTCGCGGAACCAGCGCGCGAGCGGCTGCCACAGCGCCTCGTGGGCGCGACGGCCGATGATCATCCCGACATGCCCCTGTGCCAAGGCGAGCCGGTCGCCGATTGCCGCAGCGCTCGCGAACGGCACGATCCGATCGGAACGCGATGCCACGTCCAGCAGCGGACAGTTCAGTGCGCTGGGATCGACTACGCGGCCGCCGACGTGCCAGGTGCCCGCACCGGTGACATCCGCGCCGATGAAATCCTCGATCAGTTCCGCACCGGCGGCATAGGTGAGCGGCGGCCCATCATTCGCCCAATCCTCCAGCGACACGAAATCACGCGCGGCATCATCGGCGGGATCGAGCTCGCCGAACCGCACATATTTGGCAACCAGCGCCTTCGGGTCGAGCTGCCAGAACCCCGCTTGAAGCACCTCTACCGGAAGCAGCCCCAATTGGCGTGCAAGCGGCTGCGCCTGCTCCCACAGCATCGCGAGCCCTTGCCGGGATGGCGCCGGAAAACCCGAGAAGCGCCATGGCGCCGCAAGCAACGCGACGCCGCGGACCGAGCGTAGCGTCGCTGCGGCCAGCGCCATCGGTCCGCCGAGACAATAGCCCGCGAGCAGCGGCGGCTCCGGCAAAGTGTCCAGCAGCGGCATCAACAGGCGCTCGACATGGCCGGCGATCGACAGGTCGCGATCGTCCGCACTCGGCGTGCCCCAGTCGACCAAGAGGGGCCGAACGCCCTGGGTCGCGAGCCAGCGCAGCAGCGACTTGCCCTCGGCAAGATCGAGCACCTGCGCGGGATTGATCAGCGACGGCACGAAGACCACCGAAGGCGCGTCGGCCGACGAGCACGTCCCGTAATCATACAATGCTGCGCGGCCAGCACGCGCGGCAATCGGCGGCGCTGCAGGATGCGGCGGCCGCTCCGCCTCCTGATACCGCCGTAATCCGCGCAGCGCAGCCGCCATCAGCTTAGGCGATGCTGCAGCTTCGCTGCGCACAATGTCTAGAAACAGTGGTAGCGGCCGCGGGCCGTGTTGCGGTGCGGCATGGATTGATGCTAGGCCTTGCTGCAACAAGGGCGCAGATGCGGCGGAGGATGTCTTCATGGCAAGATCGGGGTCGGGTTCGGATACCGTCATCATCAAGAAATATGCCAATCGGCGGCTCTATAACACCGAGAGCTCGAGCTATATCACGCTCGACCATCTCGCGCAGATGACGCGTGACGGGCGCGACTTCAAGGTGCTCGACGCCCGTACCGAGGAGGACATCACCCACAACGTCCTCACCCAGATCATCATGGATGAGGAAGGCCGCGGCCAGACGATGCTCCCGGTGAGCTTTCTGCGCCAGCTGATCGCGCTTTACGGCGATTCGATGCAGTCGATGGTGCCGCAATATCTCGAGGCGTCGATGGAAGCGTTCAAGCGCAACCAGACGCAGTTTCGCACCGCCATGCAGGGCGCCTTCTCAGGCGGTCCCTTCGCAGAGATCGCGAAGCGCAACATGGAGATGTTCGAGGCGGCCGCCGGAGCCTTCCAGAAAGCTGCCCATCCCGCGCCTGGGGCCAAGAGCGAAGGCGAAGGCGCAGCCGCAGGCGGCGCCGACGAGCTCGCGCAGCTCAAGAGCCAGCTCGCCGGTCTCCAGGAGAAGCTCGACAAGCTTGCGAAATAGCTACGAGCGCGGCGCAGACGGATTGCCGTGCGCGTGGCGAAACGACCCGTCGCGACATAGATCGAGCCGCGCCGAGCTTTACGCTCAGCTCCCCATGCATAGAGTTGCGCCAGACGTCGTCTCCAGCGTCGATGCTCACCGTTCGGGTCCGCTTTGGCAGTGATTTACGTGGGCTTCGGGATACGCAACCGGCTAGCGCCGTCGCGCTCGCGGCCTTCGTCGCCGACGGCAGCCGCCAGGTCCGGCACCTCGCTCTCGCCCGAAATGCAAAGCTCCGAGCCCCATTGCTCCACGGCACGCCGCTTAGATGCCGGTAGTGCTTGCCCGGTTGCTGCGCTTGGGTAGCTTGGGCAGTGGTCGAACAGGAGTAGGGCGCAGATGTTCACGCTGGAGCGAGAAGCGGCGTCTGCGATCCTAGCGGAAAATATCTATCATATCGCACATCTGGTACCGGATCTGGTCGCGGCCATGGCGGCGTTTTCGCAAAGCCTAGGCATTGGCTGGGCCGAGCCGTTCGAGATGGTCTCCCAATTCCACACCCCGGATGGCTGCATCGACGATTCGCATCTGCGGATCGGCTATTCGCTCCAGGGACCGCCCTTCATCGAGCTGATCGAGCGCGTGGCGGGATCGGCGGATTCGCCGTTCGCGAAGCCGCCCGGCGGCGTCCACCATCTCGGCGTCTACGCCGAGCGCTGGCGTGATGAGACCGCGCGCCTGATCGCGCTCGGGTTCGTCCACGAACTCAGCGGCGACGGACTGGCGTTCGTCCGCGATCCGGTGCTCGACATCCGCTACGAGATCGTAAGCTTCCGCGGCCGCGCCTTCCTGACGAGCATTCTCAACGGCGAGGTCGGGCGTCGGCTTCCGCTTCGCGCCCGCGGCGCATGACCCTCATATCCACCGGCTTGGGACCTCTCCGCGGCGAGTGCGAAGGCGGCGTGACGGTGTTCCGCGGCGTCCCCTTCGCCGCTCCGCCCGTCGGCGATCTTCGCTGGCGGCGGCCTGATCCGCCGCGCTCCTGGCCCGGCATTCGCGACGCCACGGCCTTCGGCCCGATCGCGCCGCAGACGATCAGCCCACGCCAGCTGGCAAGAAGCGGCGGCCGCATGGATGAGGACTGTCTCTACCTGAACGTCTGGACACCCGCCGCCGATGGCGCGAAGCGTCCGATCCTCGTCTTCGTTCACGGCGGCGGCATGATCTCCGGTTCGGGTTCGGCACCGCTGCTGAACGGATCACGGCTGGCGGAGCGCGCCGATCTGGTCGTGGTGACGCTGAACTACCGCCTCGGCGCACTGGGCGTGATCAACGCCCCGAACCGCCTGGACGAGACGTCGGCCAAGACGAGCGCCAACCTCGCGCTGCAGGACATCATGGCCGCACTGGCATTCCTGCGTCGCGAGGGTGCCGCCTACGGTGGCGATCCGAACAATATCGTGCTCACCGGCCAGTCTTCGGGCGGCGTCGCCGTCGCCTGCCTGATGGCGCATCCAGATGCGGCGAGCCTGTTCGACAAGGCGATCCTGCAGAGCGGTGGCCTCGAACGCGTCATCGCGGCTGCCGACGCCGCAGAGATCGCCGACGGCTTTCTCGCCGCATTCGGCAGCAAGTCCGCGGCGGAGCTGCGGCAGCTGCCGCTCGACGCCATCATGGCCGCACAGGCGACCCCCGTAGGTCAGCGCATCCTGCCGCCGCGCGGCGAATTCCATCCCTTCGTCGACGGCGACGTGGTTCCCGAGCACCCGATCCTCGCCGCGCTCGCCGGCCGCACCGCGCCGATCCCGATCCTGACGGGAACGACGGCCCAGGAATGGAAGACGTTCGACGATGCCTCGCTCGCTGCGGATTTCGACGAAACGCGCCTCAGGTCACTGGTCGAGATGCTGTTGCCCGACGGGGCAGAGGTCGACGTCGCGCTGGAACGCTACCGTACCGATCTTGCGGCGCTTGGGGAGGCACCCACGCCGCGGGCCATCGCGTCGCATCTTGTCGGCGACCTGCACTTCGTCGCCCCGACCGAGCTGTTCGCGCGCGGGCATGCCGCAGCCGGCAACCCGGTCTATCACTATGAGCTCGAATGGCGTTCACCGACGCTTGGGCTCGGCGCGTGCCACAACATCTGCCTGCCGCTGCTGTTCGGCACGTTGGAAGTCGGCGCGAAGCTCTCAGGCGCAGGTGCCGAGGCGGACGCGATGTCGCGACGGCTCCAGGAGGCATGGGGCGCTTTTGCGCGCACCGGCGATCCGTCGACGGTCGCTACGGGCAAGTGGCCCTGCTATGATCCGGAATGCCGGCCGACATTACGGATCGGAGAGCGGCCCCGAGTCGTCCATGGCCAACATGCCGATCGCCTGGCGATCTGGCAGGCGGCCTATCCATGGCTGCGGAACCGCGAGGACGCGCCGATCATGATGAGCTGAAACGCCTCAGCGTCCCGCGATCCGCGGGAGCCGCTACCCGACAGAAACTGGTGTTGTCCCGCCGGGGGGAGGCGCCTCTGTCTTAGGCACCTATGTTGCAGGATCGTGCGGATGCTGCCTGAGCCGCCTGCCAGGGCAACCTCGCGCTCGCAGCGCGAAGGCGCTGTTGCCTCGAACAATCGTATCCGTTCCCACCGGCAGTCCGCGTGTGCGGCGCGAAGCATTATGGAGCGATCCGGCGATAGGATAAAGAGTATGATGAATCGGCTGCTCGGCGGCGTGGATAAAAGGGGAGGAGCCCATGCGCTTCGGCATCACGGTACCCAAGATCTACGACCGGACGTCACGCGATCCCTATCGGCAGACCTTCGATCTGTGCCTCCTCGCGGAGGATCTCGGCTTCGATTTCTGCAGCGTCGGCCATCATAGCTTCACGCCCGACGGCGGCACCGAATCCGCGCCCTTCGTGTTTCTCGCCGCGGTCGCGGCGCGCACCAGCAGGATCCGGCTGGTGACGGGCATCTACCTCCTCCCGCTGCACCATCCCGCCGCCGTAGCAGAGCAGCTCGACACGCTCGACGTCATCTCGAACGGGCGTGCGATCATGGGGGTCGGCGCGGGTTACCGCGACTATGAGTTCGACGCTTTCGGCGTGGACATCCACAGCCGCGGCGCACGCATGAACGAGGCTATGAAGGCCATCCGCACCGCGCACACCGAAGGCCGCTGGAACCATGAAAGCCGGTTCTGGACACTGAAGGACCTGCCGCTCCAGCCGACGCCAATCCAGCGCAACGGCCCGCCGATGTGGGTCGGCGGATCGAGCGACGCCGCAATCCGCCGCGCCGCCACGCTCGGCGACGGCTGGATGTCCGACAACATGATCAACATCGCCGGCGAGGCGGAACGGGCGAACTTCTACCGCGAGAGCTGCAGGGCGACCGGTCGCGAAACCGGCGAGGTCTGCATCCTCCGCACCGCCTGGGTCGCGACGACGCGCAAGGCCGCCGAGGATGCGGTAATGCCGGCGATGCGCGCCTATCTCGCGCATTATGCCGGCGCCAATGCAGGCTCCGGAACGCTGCCGTGGGAAAGCGACCTCATGCAGCGCGTCGCGCGGCAGGAGCATGTTCCGATCGAGGAGTTCACGCGCGGCCAGGCGCTGGCCGGCACACCGGACGACGTGATCGCCGAGATTGCGGACTGGCGCGACACCGTGAACCCGGACTCGATGGAGCTGATGATCACCGGCCCGGGCGACTACGCCAGCGTCAGGGAGATGCTGGAGCTGTTCGGCAAGGAGGTTATCCCGCAGTTCAGTTGAGCGCGCGCGGCGTGGCAGGAGCCCGGCATGAGCGTCAGAATCGGCATCGGCCTCGGCTTGCACACGCCCGCATCGCCGCGCGATTATTGGCGCTGGGTCGAGCAATGCGAAACCGGCGGCATCGACAGCATCTGGCATTCGGACCAGATGCTCGGCACCATGCTCGAACCGCTGGCGATGCTCGCGGCGTTGGCGGCGCGAACCGCGCGGCTGCGGTTCGGCACCAACGCGCTGGTGCTCGCTTTCCGTGACCCGCTGCTCGTCGCCAAGCAACTCGCGGCGATCCACTTCCTGAGCGACGGCCGCGTCTTTCCGGTCTTCGGCGTCGGCAATGCCAACGATCCCTATTGGTCGGCGACCAAGCGCTTCGCCACGACGCGCGGGCCGCGATCCAACGAGGCGCTCACGCTCCTGCGGCTGCTGCTCGAGCAGGAGGCAGTCGATCACGCCGGCGACCATTTCCGCTATCGCGGACCCGGCGTGGGACCGCGCCCTTCGATGCCGATACCGCTGTGGACGGGCGGTCATTCCGCTGCCGCGATCCGGCGGACGGCGCTGCTCGGCGACGGCTGGCTGGGCGGCCTGATCGATCCCGACACCGCCGCGGCGGCACGTCGCGGGATCCGGGCGGCGCTGGCCGAGACCGGCCGCCACATCGAAGACGATCATTATGGCGTGGTGCTCCCATTCCGCATCGGCAGCGTCGATGACGCGCCGGTGCTCGGCTGGCGCGAACGCCTGCGTGCGCGCGATGCCGCGACGGCGGCCGATCCGTTCGCCATCGGCACGCCCGACGCGGTGATCGCCCGGCTGCGGCGCTATGTTGCCGCCGGAATTTCCAAGTTCGTGCTGTCGCCGATCGTGGCCGACGATGCCGACCTGATCGCGCAGACGGAACTGTTGATCCGCCACGTCGTACCCGCGATCGAGAATCCGCCGTCGCGCTGACGGGTGCCGATCGCGGCAGGATCAGCGCGTCGCGATCGCCTTTCCCGGAGCTTGCTGCCAGCCGCCGCCAAGCGCGCGGAACAGATCGACCTGCGCGAAGGCCAGCCGTGCGTCGGACGCGGCGAGATCGGCCTGGGTGTCCGCGAGCGTTCGCTCGGCGTCGAGCACGTTGAGGAAATCGACCGTCCCCTCGCGCTGGCGATGCTCGGTGACCGTCGCGGCGCGCTGCGCTTCGTCGCGTGCCTGGGTAAGCGCCTGATGCCGCTCGATTTCGTGGGCGTAGGCGGAGAGCGCCGTCTCCGTTTCGCGGAGCGCGGTCAGCACCGCCCCGTCGAAGCCGGCGAGCGAGGCCTGGGTCTGCGCCTTCGCACCCGCGATCTTGGCACGGGTCGCTGCGATGTTGGGGAAGTTCCAGCTGATCAGCGGCCCCGTCAGCCAGCGCAGCGGGCCGCCGCCGAAGACATCCGAGAGGCCCGCGCTGGTGGTGCCGATCTGGCCGCCAAGCTGAATATGGGGATAGAGATCGGCGGTGGCGACGCCGATCCTCGCCGTGTCGGCAGCCAGCCGACGTTCCGCGGCACGCACATCGGGACGGCGGGCGATCAGCGCCCGGCCGTCGCCGACGGGAATGGGCTGGCCGAGCTGCGGCAGCGTCGTCGCCGTCGCCGCGGGCGCCGGCAGATCGCGCGGCGTGCGCCCGGTCAGTGTAGCGAGACGAAACAGCGCGGCATCGCGCTCGGCTTCGAGCGGCTGAACCGCCGCGCGCCGTTGGTCGCGCAGCGCACTGATGCGGATGAGATCGAGCTTCTCGGAACGCCCCGCCTCGACGCGCGCGCTCGTGACACGCACCGAGCGGTCGAGCAGAGCGACCGTCTGCTCGGCGACCGCGATCTGCTTCGCCGAGGCAATAGCATCCAGGTAGGCGCGCACGGTATCGGCCACGATCGCGACGCGCACCGCATCGGCATCCGCTTCGGTCGCCTGCGCGTCGCCGCGCGCAGCCTCGATCGAACGCTTCACGCGGCCGAACAGATCGACCTCGTAGGACACGTCGATGCCGGTATCGACGCTCCAATATTGCCGCGGCTCGCCCGGCAGCACCTGCCAGCTCGGCACGCGATTATAGGTCGTCGAAGCGTCGATCGTCGTTTGCGGCAGCCGATCGGCGCGCGCCCCGCGGAGCGCCGCACGGGCCTTGTCGAGGTTGGCGACCGCGACCCGCAGATCGGTGTTGGCGGCGAGCGCATCGGCGATCAGCCCGTTGAGGACGGGATCGTCGTAGAGCCGCCACCATTGCGGATCGGCATCGACCGTCGCGTCGACGCCCGGGCGACCGGCGCCGATGAACGGCGCCGTGACGCTCACGCTGCTCTGGGGGCGAACATAGTCGGGCCCAACCGCGCAGGCGGACAGCGCGGTCGTGGCGAGGAGAGCAACTCCCGCTTTCCACCGTTCGCCCTGAGCTTGTCGAACGGTTGTTCCGTTCTTCACTTCGGTGCCGAAAGTAGAAGAACAGGGCTCCGACAGGCTCAGCCCGAACGGGCTTCTTTTAACGATCATGACGAACCTCACTCGGCCGGAACCGCGACCGGCGCGGCGCCGCCATCGTTGCGACGGGCGCTTGCGAGCCGGTCGCCCAGCGCGCGGCAGACGACGTAGAAGGTGGGGGTGAAGAGCAGGCCGAAGCCGGTCACGCCGATCATCCCGAAGAACACGGCCGTGCCCAGCGCCTGCCTCAGCTCGGCGCCCGCACCTTTGGCGATCACCAGCGGCACGGCGCCGAGGATGAAGGCGAAGCTGGTCATCAGGATCGGCCGCAACCGTGTTCGGGCGGCATGGATCGCGGCATCGATGGTCGAGGAGCCCGCCTCCTCATGCTGCTTGGCGAACTCCACGATCAGGATCGCGTTCTTGGCGGCCAGCGCGATCAGCACGACGAGCCCGATTTGGGTCAGCACGTTGTTGTCCATGCTGCGCAGGTTCACGCCGGTCATCGCCGCGAGCAGGCACATCGGCACGATCAGGATCACGGCGAGCGGCAGCGTCAGGCTCTCATATTGCGCCGCGAGCACGAGGAAGACGAACAGCGTCGCCATGCCGAAGACGAGCCCGGCGGTGTTGCCGGCGATCTTCTGCTGATAGGCGATGCCGGTCCACTCGCTGGTGTAGCCGGCGGGCAGGGCGGCGGTCAGCTTCTCCATCGTCTCGAGATAATGTCCGGTCGAATAGCCCTTGGCGGTGTCGCCATCGACCTCGACGGCCGGATAGAGATTGTAGCGGACGACCCGATACGGCCCGGTCTTGTCGCGGAAGGTGGAGACGGCACCGATCGGGACCATCGCGCCCGAATCCGATCGCGTCTTGAGGTTGGCTATGTCGGCCACGGTGTTGCGATAGGGTGCATCGGCCTGTGCGGTGACGTGGTAGGTCCGTCCGATCAGGTTGAAATCATTGATGAACGCCGAGCCGAGATAGGTCTGCAGGGCTGCGAGGACGCGCTCGGGCGGCACACCGAGCAACGCGGCCTTGCGGCGATCGACATCGGCGAAGATGCGGGGCGTTCGCGACTCGAGCAGCGTGAAGACCTGGTTCATGCCGGCGGTCTGGTTGGCCTTGCCGATCAGCGCGCCACCGTCCTTGAGCGTCTCCGCATAAGGCCGATCCTCGCGATCCTCGACCATCATGCGGTAGCCGAAGGCGGGAACGATGCCCTGCACCGTCGGCGCCGGCAGGACGAAGATCCTCGCTTGGTCGTAGCCGGCGACCGCCTTGTTCGCCTGGGCCATGATCTGATCGTAGGTGACGCCTTTCCGCTCGCGATCGGCGAAGCTGTCGAACGGGAAGTAGATTGCGGCCGAGTTCGGGATGTTGGTCTGCGAAGGGCCATCGAAGCCCGCGAACATCACGGCGCCGCGAATGCCCTTGATCGGCAGGATGCGCTTAGCGACATCCTGTACGACCGCATCGGTCCGCGAGAGCGAGGCGCCAGCGGGAAGCTGGATCGCGGTGAGGAAATAGCCTTGGTCCTGGTGCGGGATGAAGCCGCCGGGGGTTCGCCAGAACAAAGCGCCGGTGAGCGCGAGCAAGCCTGCGTAGACGCCCAACATCGTCTTCGGGCGCCGCGCGAGCCGTCCGGTCAGCCGCGCATAGCCATCGCCGAGGCGATCGAACCCATGGTTGAAGCGGGCCGCAAAGCCCGCGCCGATCCGCTGCCAACGATTGCCGGCGGGCACTTTTCCTTCGGTCCTCGGCTTGAGCAGCATCGCCGCCATAGCCGGCGACAAGGTGAGCGAGAGGATCAGCGAGAACATCGTCGCGGTCGCGATCGTTACCGCAAACTGGTGGTAGAAGGCGCCCGAGATGCCCTTGATGAAGAGCGTCGGCACGAACACCGCGCAGAGCACGAGCGCGATCGCGACAAGCGCCGCCGCCACCTCGTCCATCGAGACACGCGCTGCCTCGAGCGGCGACAAGCCGTGCTCGATGTTGCGCTCGACATTCTCGACGACGACGATGGCATCGTCCACGACGATGCCGATCGCGAGCACCAGCCCGAACAGCGACAGCGTGTTGAGCGAGTAGCCGACCGCCGCCAGCATCGCGAAGGTGCCGATCAGCGAGACCGGGATCGCCACGATCGGGATGATCGCCGCCCGCCAGCTCTGGAGAAAGACGAGGATCACGATCACGACGAGGATCATCGCCTCGCCGAGCGTATGATAGACGGCGTCGATCGACTGGCTGATGAATTCGGTCGGGTTGTAGATGACGCTGTAGTCGAGCCCCTTGGGAAAGCGCTGCTTGAGCGTGTCCATCGTGCCGAGCACCTGCTTGGCGGCGGCCAGCGCGTTGGAGCCCGGCCGCTGGAACACGCCGATCACGACCGTCGGCTTGCCGGACAGATAGGTGTTCACGCCATAGTCCGCGGCACCGACCTCGACGCGGCCGATGTCCGACACACGCACCTGATGGCCGTCGGAATCGGTGCGGATCACCACGTCGGCGAACTGCTGTGGATCGGTGAGCCGTCCCTGCGTCTCCACGCCGATCTGGAAGGCCTGTCCCGAAGCATAGGGCGGCTGGCCGATCGCGCCGGCGGCGACCTGGACGTTCTGCGCGCGCAGCGCCGCGACGATCTCGTCGGCGGTGAGGTTGAGCGCGGCGGCGCGGCCTGGATCGATCCAGATCCGCATCGCATAGTCGCGCGAGCCGAACAGCTCGACATCGCCGACGCCGTCGATACGCGCAAGCTGGTCGCGCACCTGCGTCAGCGCGTAGTTGGACAGGAACTGGCGATCGAACGTGCCGTCCGGCGACTGAAGGTTCACCACCATCAGGAAGTCCGGCGAGGTCTTGCGCGTGACGACGCCGAGCCGCTGGACTTCCTCGGGCAGCCGCGGCACCGCGACCGCGACGCGGTTCTGCACCAGCACCTGCGCGGTATCGAGATTGGTGCCGACCTTGAAGGTAACGGTGATCGTCAGCTTGCCATCGCCGGTCGATTGCGACGTCTGATAGAGCATGTTGTCGACGCCGTTGATCTCCTGCTCGATCGGCGCGGCGATGGTGTCGGCGATCGTCTCTGCGGACGCGCCGGGATATTGCGCGGAAACCGTGACGGTCGGCGGCACGATGTCCGGATATTGCGACACCGAGAGCCCGAAATAGGCGAGCCCGCCGACTACGGTGATCAGCACCGCGATCACGGCTGCGAAGATCGGGCGATCGATGAAGAAGCGCGAGAGGCGCATGAGGAAGGTCCTTGATAAAGCAGGGACGCGGGCGCCCTATCGTTACTTGCAATCCGTTCGTGCTGAGGAACGGCTGAGCGAAGTCGAGGGCGCGTCTCGAAGCATCGAGGCCGGGCCCAGACCCTTCGAGACGGGCTTTCGTCTCTGCTACGCTCCGCTCAATCCCTCCTCAGAGCGAACGAGTATCTTCTGCTCGTCCAAGTTCTACCGCGCGAAGGTCGCCTGTGCTGCGATCGGCGCGTCGTCATCGGCTGCGGCAGCCGGCTGGTCCGGCAGGATCCGACCGGAATGCGCATCTACCTTCTGGCCGGGCGTCGCGCCTTGCATGCCTTCGATCACGACGCGGTCGCTGGGCAGGAGCCCCGAGCGGACGATCCGCAAACCCTGGACGACCGGGCCCAGCACGACCGGCTTGGCCACGACCATGCCGTCACGTCCGACGACCAACACGCTCTTGCGGGTCTGGTCGGTCTGCACGGCGGCGTCGGGGACCAGCAGCGCGCGAACCGTGCCGCCCGAAGCCAGCCGCATGTTGCCGAACAGGCCTGGCGTCAGGAAACCTTGTGGGTTGGCGATCGTCGCGCGCCCGCGGATCGTGCCCGAATGCGGGTCGACGCCATTGTCGGTGAAATCGAGGGTGCCGGCCCATTTGTAACCGGTCTCGTCCTGCAGGCGCACCTGAACCGCAGTGGCGCCGCGGCCCTGCTGACGATCGCGCTGCGCCTTTAGGAACAGCGCCTCCGAAGCATCGAACGCGAAATAGATCGGATCGACGGCATTGATCGTGGTGAGCAATGTGCCGCTAGTACCCTGGCCGCCGGCGACGAGGTTGCCGATATCGGCACGACGATCGGACACACGCCCGGTGATCGGCGCGCGGACCTCGCTCCACTCGACGTCCAGGGCACGCTCCCGCAGCCGCGCCTGCGCTGCCGCCACGGCGGCCTCGCCCGCGTGGACGCGGGAGCGGAGTTGATCGATCTCACCGGCAGAGACGGCGTCGTCCCCGGTCAGGCGCGTGGCACGCGCAAGATCGGAGCGGGCGAGATCCCGCGTACTCTGCGCGCTGGCGACATCCGCCTTCGCTTCGGCTTGCGCGGCGAGGAAGGGGCGCTGGTCTATCGTGAAGAGGAGCTGCCCCCGCCGCACGATATCGCCATCGCGAAAGTTGAGCGTGGCGATCTGCCCCGAGACGCGCGGACGCACCTCGACCGCCTGGCTCGCGACGAAGCGACCGACATAATCGTCCCACTGCGTCACGTCGCGCGCGATCGGCGTCGCGATCGTCACGGTTGCCCGCGGCATCGGCGGCGGCGGTGGCGTCGCCCGGAAAAAATGCGCGCCGAGAAGCACGAGCAGGACCAGCAGCAGAATCGCAACAACCCCATGCTGCCACCGCGAAGAGCGCACCGGCACCATTGCCTCGTCACGCGCGATCGGCGTGTGCATGGTCATGCCCGGCATCCTTCCAAGAGGACCGATATTGTGCGCAGCGGACCGTACGTTTCAGAATTGTCCATGAACCCTCGCACTGCATTCGGACGTGGCCGCCCATGGCGCGATCACGCGCTCGACAACGGCATGTGATGAACTCGTACGCGTTTTCGTACTGAGGGGTATATATATTGCGCTGCGAAATGAACCGTCAAGTGATTTCTATACCGTGCGGTATTTTCTTTCACATCGGTCCGGCACACGATCACACGGCCGAAGCCTGCGGGTGGAACCGGTAAAGCCACGTCTCGGTTAGCGTCTGGCCTCGCGCTTTCAGGTAGAGCCGCATCTCGACCGGGTCACGATCCACGGGCGTGAAGTCGAACTCGGCGCGCCAATGGCCGCCGACGTCATCGGGCACCGCTTCGGTAAAGACGTTGGTGAAGCTGCCGCTTGACGCGCTGACGACCGCTTCGGGCAACACGCCGAAGGGAAGGCCGGCGAGCGACTTGCCGAGGAACTCAACGACGAACTTGACGACCCCTTTTGGCCGCGGCCGGCCGGGCTGCCCGCCGCGACCGATGCGCGTCGCGACGCAGGGCGCGACCTCGGACGGGAAGGGCTCGTCGCCGCTCCAATGCAGGCGGTAACGCAGATGATAGGCGCTCCCCGCGCTGGCGCGAGCCTTGGGCACCCAGCACAGCACGATGTTGTCGTTGATCTCGTCGTCCGTCGGGATCTCGATCAGCTGGACGGCGCCTTCGCCCCAATCGTCCAGCGGTTCCACCCAGAGGCTCGGCCGCCGCTCGTAATGGACGCCGTCGAGATAATGATCGAAGTTGCGATCGCGCTGCATCAGCCCGAAACCACGCGGCGCAGCGTCGGCGAATGCTGAGACCGCGACGGCGGGCGGATCATTGAGCGGTCGCCAGATGCGCTCGCCCTTGCCGGTCCACATCGCAAGGCCGTCCGAATCATGCGCTTCCGGCCGCCAGTCGATCGCGGTCGGCTTCGCCGTCTCGGAATACCAGTACATCGACGTCAGCGGCGCGAGACCGAGCCGCTCGACGTCACGGCGCAGGAACAGGTGCGCCTCGACGTCCATGACCACCGCCTTGTCGCGCCGGAGCAGGAAGCGGTAGGCGCCGGTCACGCTCGGGCCCTCGAGCAGCGCGTAGACGGTGATGCTGTCGTCATGATCGCCCGTCGGCGCGATGTAGAAGCGCGTGAACGCCGGGAACTCCTCGGGCCGATCGGGTGCAACCACGTCGATCGCGACGCCGCGCGCGGAGAGACCATATTGATGGAGCGCGCCGATCGCGCGGAAATAGGATGCGCCGAGGAACGCCGCCCAGTCATTCGTCCGCCAATCGCGCGTCGCGCCGCCGAACCGGCTCTCCTGAATGCGGAAGCCGGCGAAACCGGCGCCGCTTGGCAGCTTTCGTGCGGGGCTGTCCGCCGGCATGCGGAAATAGCCGGGGTCGTAGATCAGTTCGCGCGCCGTCATCACGCCGGGAGCGCCCGTCAGCGCGTGGACATGCACGGGCGTGCGCGAATAGCGGCCGAGCATGAAGAACGTGACCGGAAACTGGCCCGGGCCGTCCTTGAACAGCGCGAAATCGGGATCGTAGTGGACATAGCCCAGCGCTTCGTAGTCGATCGCATCGAGCATCGCGGCGGGCAGGGCGACCGGCGCGGCATAGGGCTTGGAGGCCAGGCTGCGCGCATCGCCGACGAGGCCGTCGAACGCGAATGGCGACGGCTTTCCGAGACGGATCGGCGTAGCGCCGGCGGCGAAGGCGGCTTTCGGCATGAGCGCGCTCAGCGACGCTGAGAGCAGAAAGGATCGTCGGCTCGGCATCGGCTTTCCATTCGGGATGGTCGCGGTGTGAATGCCCGCGTGCGCCTTTCAGTCAATCGGAAGCTTGCATCACGCGCCGCCGGAGCACCGGGATCGGTTTGCCGGCGCCCCGGCAGCAAGAGGTTGCGGAGGCGTGCGTAAGACGCTCTTTTCGTGCACGCAGGGTGACGGGTCGAACACCCGGGCTATGAGGAAACGGCGATGACGGATCTCGTGGGGAAGGCGGTGCTCGTGACCGGCGCGGGGCGAGGTCTGGGCCGGTCCTATGCCCGCGCTGCTGCCCGTGCCGGCGCGAAGGTGATGGTCAATGACGTCGACGCCGACGCAGCGGACGGCGTGACGGGCGAGATTGTCGCAGCGGGCGGTGTCGCAGCGGCCTCGCACCACTCGGTCAGCGATCCGGAGGCGGTCGAGGCGATGATGGCATCCTGCGTGGATATGTTTGGCACGCTCGATGCGCTGGTGAACAACGCCGGGTTGTTCATGACCGGCCCCGCGGAGGCCGTCGATCTCACCCGCGCGCGGCAACTCATCGACGTGAACTTCTATGGGGTGCTCCACTGCGGGCTGGCAGCCTATCGCCGAATGGCCGATCGCGGCGGCGTGATCGTCAACGTCACCTCGGGTGCGTCGCTCGGGATCGCCGGCATGAGCATCTACGGCGCCAGCAAGGCCGCCGTCTCGGCGCTGACCACGCACTGGGCGATGGAATGGGCGGGCAAGATCACCGTTATCGGCCTGTCGCCGATCGGCTTCACCCGCATGACCCGCGCGATCGGTCTCGAGAGCGGCCCCGATCCGGATGATACGGGTGCGCTGGTGAGCTATCTGCTCAGTGCCGGCGCTCGCCATCTCCACGGCCGCACCATCCGCTATGCACGCGGCGATCTCCATATGCTCGAAGGCGCAAGCTTCCGACCGCTAGGGGCGGTGTCCGCTGGCTCGGGCGTAGCTGCGTTCGCGGCGATGCTCGATGCGATCGAACCGGGCGGCGCCACCGCAAGAGGACCGATGAAGGCGTAGCCGCTTTCAGAAGGATCGTCCTAGCTGAGGCGCGACAAAGATAAGCGGGTTCGACGCGGTGTCATGCGGATCACGATGGTGAAGCGCTCCGGGCTCGTGTCACTTCCGACAGGAAGGCCGCGCAGGTTTCGAACGCCAGGTTCCCAGCGGCTTCGCGTGCCAGCTGTGCTCTGGCAGACTTGGCTCAAGCGGCGGGATTCGAACCTGCTGCGCGACGACGCGCCAAGGTCTCTGATGCATGGATGCGGCCGTTGCGCGTGTTAATTAGGTCGATGAAGCAGCCGCTGTGATCGGGCAACGCCGAGACGCTTGGCCGCAGCGGTGGCGCTACCCAATTCGGCGACTTGGACGAGGGTGCCTAGCTGGCCGAAACCCATGCCTCGCCGCCCGATCAAGCCATTCAAATCCTGTATAGCTCGTCGGCCGAGGTTATGATCGTCATGGTCGTGTCGAGGCGGTATGGCCTCCGCTTCAATGGATCTGGACGGTATCGACGATCATGGCAGTCACCAGTTTGCAGGGCACTGATTTTCCAGAGATCCGCGAGGAGGTCGCCAAGCTGTGCGAGACCTTCCCTAACCCCTATTGGCGCCAGCTCGACCGTGACATGGCCTATCCGGCCGAGTTTGTCCGCGCGCTCGGCGAAGCGGGCTACCTGGCCGCCCTGATCCCCGAGGAATTCGGTGGCTCGAGCCTGCCGCTCTCGGCCGCCGCCGCCATTCTCGAGGAAATCCAGCGCGCCGGTTGCAACGGATCGGCCTGCCATGCCCAGATGTACATCTTGGGCGCCCTGCTGCGGCACGGCAACGAGGAGCAGAAGCGCAAGTACCTGCCCCAGATCGCCAGCGGCGAATTGCGCCTGCAGGCCTTCGGGGTGACCGAGCCGACCAGCGGGACGGATACGGGCTCGCTCAAGACCGTCGCCGTGCGCCAGGGCGACAAGTACATCGTCAATGGCCAGAAGATCTGGACATCGCGCGCCGAACACTCCGACCTCATGCTGCTGCTGGCGCGGACCACGCCGCGCGAGGCAAGCGCTCGCGGGATCGACGGCCTGTCGATCTTCATTCTCGACATGAACGCCGCGCGCGCGGCCGGCGGCCTCACAATCCGGCCAATCCGCACGATGATGAACCATTCGACCACGGAGGTCTTCTTCGACAATGTCGAAGTCCCCGCCGAAAACCTCATTGGCGAGGAAGGCAAGGGCTTCCGCTACATCCTCTCCGGCATGAATGCCGAGCGCATCCTGATCGCGGCCGAGTGCATCGGTGATGCCAAGTGGTTCATCGATCGCGCGCGCAACTATGCCAACGAGCGCCACCTGTTCGGCCGTCCGATCGGTCAGAACCAGGGGGTGCAGTTCCCCATCGCCAAGGCCTATGCGCAGATGCGCGCGGCCGAACTGATGGTGCGTGAGGCCGCCCGCCTGTTCGAGGCCGGCGAGAACTGTGGCGAGCACGCCAACATCGCCAAGATGCTCGCCGCCGACGCCTCCTGGGCCGCGGCCGAGGCGGCGGTGCAGACGCACGGCGGCTATGGCTTCGCCGAGGAATATGACGTCGAGCGCAAGTTCCGCGAGACCCGCCTCTACCAGGTTGCACCGATATCCACGAACATGATCCTCAGCTTCATCGCGGAGCATGTGCTCGGCCTGCCGAGGTCCTACTGATGGCTACCGCCTTCCGCTCGAGGAGCTGACCACGGTCGCCGTCGAGCAAGCGGTGGCTACCCCGTGCTGCACTTCGCGCCTGGCCGTTGCCGGCGCGCCCCGCACTTCATCGCCGATGGCTACCGACTATGGCACGGGGCAGTCGACGCTGAGCTACCTCAAGCGCGTCCCGGCTCGCGAGATCAAGATCGACGAGAGTTTCGTGCTTGCCCTGGAGTCGAGCCGCGCCGACCAGGCCATGTCCGCTCGACGATTGAGCTCATGTGCGCGGACATGGCACAGCCATACCAACACCTTGCTATCGCCCTGTCAATGCTGGAAACTTTGCCAGGTCGAGCGCGGCGCTCCCTGACAGGAGATAATACAGATATCTATCCATGATCGTAATCGTCCGAGCATATATCTCGCCGAGCTTGTCACGCTCCACGACTACTCGGTGACCGTGACGCGGTGCCTCTCGCTAACGCGCGTTTGCCGCTAAGCCTCCAGAGGACTGGACGCGAGATTGCTGCCAGTATCTTATTGGCCGATGTGGGCCGCTCTCATATCCGCTTTGGCGCTGATCGTCACGTCTGCCGCAACCATCTTCCTCACGAAGCAGAAGGAGCGCACGGCCGAGTGGCGGGCGCGGAAGCTCGCCTACTATGAGGAGTTTTTTGCCGCAGCGAGTGGTATTGTCGGCGAGACCTCCCCTCCGGAGACCAAGGTCAGGTTCGCTAACGCTGTGAACAACCTTCATCTCATCGGATCGGCAGGCGTGATCTGCGCGCTTCATGCCTTTACAGACGAGATTGCCCTCTCGAACCGCGCCAATTTCTCGGCTGAGAGGCACGATGTGCTCTGGTCGCGGCTTGTGTGGGAGATAAGGGCCGATCTCGGCGACCCGCCGTGCAAGGAGCCGGAGAGCTTCCGCGCTCGCCTATGGGCATCCGGCGTCCGGACCGCAGGCTCAACCGCCGAATGACTCCCACCGCTGAACGATTGCAGGCACGCCTCGACGACCGCTACCGGTGGTTCCGGAACGAGTGGTTTTTCAAGTGGCATTACATAGGTCGGGACGGTCCCGTCTCGATCGACACGTTCGACGGTCGTAGCGCTCACTATGGCGGCATCGCGTTCAGCGGCACTGCACGACAGGTCTACTGGGACGCCGTTGTTCGAGGCCTTCGTAAGGAGATCACGGATCAGCTTGCTTGGGTGGACGCCGAGGTCCGCAACTATAATCCCGCGACAGCGGTCAGGGCGATCGACGAATGTGCCGGCCAGATCATCTCGTTCGTTCGCCTCATCCGCCGAGACGCAGTGGAGAAGGACCGCATTTTGCGGAGCAACGGGACAGAGTTTCCGCCCGAAAACGATGCCGGTCGCTGGGAGGATACAGATGGTTCGGACATCCAAGCACGAGCAAATGCGTTGAAAGCTGCGCTGCCATTTGCGGTTCGTCCGTCTGGCTTCCGCGAGCGCTCACTAGCCTTCTGGAACGCGAATCAAGGCTGGCTACAAATTCTCGCCATCGCGTCGGCTATCATCGGTATCGTCGCGATCGTCGCCGCCAAATAGCTTGGTGCGTTTGCGCCATAATACCGCGGAGATGGCTGGGGCGGCAGGATTCGAACCTGCGAATGACGGTACCAAAAACCGTTGCCTTACCACTTGGCGACGCCCCAACGAGCCGGCGCTTATAGAGCGCGGCGTGGAGGCGGCAAGCGCCTGACGCCGATCAACGATCCGCTTCGACGACCGCCAGTTCGTTGCCGGCGGGATCGACGAAGTGAAAGCGCCGGCCGCCAGGAAAGGCGAAGATCGGGCGAACGATCTTGCCGCCCGCGGCCTCGATCTTCGCCGGCCACGCGTCGAGGTCGGTCACGTCGACGACCGGAAGCGGCGCCTTGGTCGCCTCGCCGGCATCGGCCTGCAGTCCGATGTCGACATCGCCGGTCGTCGTCGCGGCATAGCTCGGTCCGAATTCCGCAAGTCGCCAGCCGAACGCCGCCTCGTAGAAGCGCTTCGCGCCATCGATCGCGGTCGCCGGCAGCTCGACATAGTTGATCCGCGCCATCGCTTCGCCTCCATTGTTCTTGATATGTTCCTACCACACCGCTACGTTGCGTCAATGGCGAAGATGCCCGATCTCCGCGCCGGTAGGGGCGCGCCGAGCAACGCGCGGCCGCAGCGGTTCAATCTGCCGGCGCGCGAGGCGGATGGCGACTGGCTCGACGCCCGCGATGCGATCGATGACGCGCCGCCGCCGCTGCGCACCACCGTCACCATCGAGCATCCCAAGACGATCATCACGCGCAACGGCTCGCCCGACATCGGCTTCGATCGCTCGATCAACGCTTATCGCGGCTGCGAGCATGGCTGCATCTACTGTTTCGCCCGGCCGACGCATGCCTTCCACGATCTCTCGCCTGGGCTCGATTTCGAATCGAGGCTGTTCGCCAAGCCCGATGCGCCGGCGCTGCTGCGCGCCGAGCTCGGCAAGCGCGGCTATCGGCCGGCGCCGATCGCGATGGGGACGAACACCGATCCCTATCAGCCGATCGAGGAGCGCTGGGAGATCACGCGCCGACTGATCGAGGTGCTGCTCGCGGCGCGCCATCCGTTCACGATCACGACCAAGTCGGATCGCGTGACGCGCGATCTCGATCTGCTGGTGCCCGCTGCCGAGCTCGGTCTCGTCGCGGTGGCAGTCTCGGTGACGTCGCTCGATCCGGCGATCGCGCGGACGCTGGAGCCGCGCGCGCCGCATCCCGAGAAGCGCGTGCGCGCCATCGCCGCGCTCGCCCGAGCCGGCGTGCCCGCTTATGCCAGCCTCGCGCCGGTCGTCCCCGCCATCACGGACTACGAGATGGAAACGATCGTCGCGCGTGTCGCCGAGGCGGGCGCAAAGGGCGCCTTCTTCCTGCCGGTGCGGCTTCCTCACGAAGTCGCACCGCTTTTTCGGGAATGGCTGGAGGCGCATTTCCCCGATCGCGCCGGCAAGGTGATGGCGATCATCCACTCGCTGCGCGGCGGCCGCGACAACGATCCCGACTTCTTCTCGCGAATGCGCGGGCAGGGGCCTTGGGCCGATCTGCTGCAGACGCGCTTCGCCGCGGCCTGCCGCAAGCACGGCCTAGCGAACGAGCGCTTCCGGTTGCGCACCGATCTGTTCGTGCCGCCGGAGAAGGAAGCGGACCAGTTGCGGCTGCTGTGAAGCTTCGTCGCGAATTCCGTTCGCTCTGGGCGCGTCGAAGGGCTGTTCTTCTAGTGGGAAGAAGAAGGGCCGTGCTTCGACAAGCTCAGCACGAACGGGTATTGAAAGGATCGGTCACCCCACCAGCCTGAGCTGGGCGATCGGCTCCAGCGTGACGCTCTGGACGCCCGGCATGCGCTCGATCCGCGCGGCAAGTTCGGCATCGAGCGCGAGCCGCCCGGCGAGCGCGACACGCTGGACGCCGCCATCGGGAAGACGCGCCGCCAGCGCGAGCTCGCTGCGTCCCGCCGGCAGCTCGGCGACGAGGGCGGCGAGCGCGCGCACCGTCTGCGGATCGGAAGTCGCGACCTCGAGCCGCAACCGTGTCGTGCCGGACAGCGACTCTAGCGGCTCGATCGCGCGGATCGTCACGCGCGGTGTCTCCTCGCCGGGGCGGCGATCGAGCTCGGCGGTTATCAACCCGCAGCCGCCAGTACGTGCCGCCTCCTCGAGTTGCGCCGAGACGGCATCGTCGAAACAACTCGCCATGAACTGGCCAGACGCGTCGGAGAGCGACGCGAGCAGATAGCGGCGCCCCTTGGCGGACGTGCGCCAGCGCGTCTGCTCGACGAGTGCCGCCATCTTGACGCCGGGGGATGGGATTGGGCGACCATGCTGATCGCGCTCGCGCTCCGCCGACCACGGCATCGTCGCGAGCACCGCGAAGCTGCGCGCGCCATGCGCCTGCGCGACGTGGCGGTAGCGATCGGTGGGGTGCGCGGAGAAGTAGAAGCCGAACGCCTCCTTCTCCGCCGCCATCCGCTCGGCCAACGACCAGTGGACATCGCGCGGCAACCTGATCGGCGAAAGCCCCGCGGCATCGCCGACGCCGCCGAACAGGCCGCCCTGACCGCTGGTCCGGCCCTCATGCGCCTGCGCGGCATGGGCAAGGATGATCTCGGCGGCGGCGAAGGTCGCGGCGCGATCCGGCGAGAGCCCGTCGAACGCGCCGCCGGCCGCAAGGCTTTCGAGCTGGCGGCGGTTGAGCAGCCGCGGGTCGATCCGCTCGGCAAAATCATCGAGGCTGCGGAACGTCCGCGCAGTGCGCTCGGCGACGAGCTGCTCCATCGCCTTCTCGCCGACGCCCTTGAGCGCGCCGAGCGCGTAGCGCACCGCCGGACCGTCCGACGCGACCTCGACCGAGAACTCCGCTTCGCTGGCGTTCACGCAAGGAGCCAGAATGGAAACGCCGAGCTTGCGCGCATCCTCGACGAAGATGGCGAGCTTGTCGGTCTGGCTGATGTCGTAGCACATCGAGGCCGCATAGAAGTCGACCGGGTGGTGCGCCTTCAGCCACGCCGTCTGATAGGCGACGAGAGCGTAGGCGGCGGCGTGGCTCTTGTTGAAGCCGTAGCCGGCGAACTTGTCGATCAAGTCGAACAGCTCGTTTGCCTTGGCGGACGGGATCTGGTTCACCGTGGCGCAGCCCTCGACGAAGATCGCGCGCTGCGCGTCCATCTCGGCCTTGATCTTCTTGCCCATCGCGCGACGCAGCATGTCGGCGCCGCCCAGCGTGTAGCCGGCGAGCACCTGCGCCGCCTGCATCACCTGCTCCTGATAGACGAAGATGCCGTAGGTCTCGGCAAGGATGCCTTCGAGCAGCGGGTGCGGATATTCGATCGGCTCGCGCCCGTTCTTGCGGGCGCCGAACATCGGGATGTTGTCCATCGGTCCGGGCCGGTAGAGCGAGACCAGCGCGATGATGTCCTCGAAATTGGTCGGGCGGACGGCCGAAAGCGTGCGCCGCATACCCTCCGATTCCAGCTGGAACACGCCGACCGTGTTGCCGGACATGAGCAGCTCGAAGACCTTGGGATCGTCCCAGGCGAGCGCGTCGAGATCGACCGCGATACCGCGCTTGGCCAGGAGCTCGGTCGCCTTGCGCAGCACCGACAGCGTCTTGAGGCCGAGGAAGTCGAACTTCACGAGACCCGCATCCTCGACATTCTTCATGTCGAACTGCGTCACCGGCATGTCCGAGCGCGGGTCGCGGTAGAGCGGCACGAGCTGGTCGAGCGGACGGTCGCCGATCACGACGCCGGCGGCGTGTGTCGAGCTATGGCGCGGCAGGCCCTCGAGCTGCATCGCGAGATCGATCAGCCGCTTCACGTCGGGATCGCGCTTATATTCGGTCGCGAACTCGCTGACGCCGTTCAGCGTCCGCTCCAGCGTCCACGGATCGGTCGGATGGTTGGGTATGAGCTTGGCGAGCCGATCGACCTGGCCATAACTCATCTGGAGCACGCGGCCGGTATCCTTGAGCACCGCGCGTGCCTTGAGCTTCCCGAAGGTGATGATCTGCGCGACCTGGCCGCGGCCATATTTCTGCTGAACGTAGCGGATCACCTCGCCGCGGCGGGTTTCGCAGAAGTCGATGTCGAAGTCCGGCATCGAGACGCGTTCGGGATTGAGGAAGCGCTCGAACAGCAAGCCGAGCTTCAGCGGATCGAGATCGGTGATCGTCAATGCCCAGGCGACGACCGAACCCGCCCCCGAGCCGCGGCCCGGGCCGACCGGAATGCCCTGTTCCTTCGCCCATTTGATGAAGTCGGCGACGATCAGGAAGTAGCCCGGGAAACCCATGCCGATGATGACGTCGAGCTCGAAATCGAGGCGGGTGAAATAATCGGCGAAGCGCTCCTCCAAGCCCTCTTCCCTCGGGGGAGAGGGTTGGGTGAGGGGGGTCGCACCATCGAGACGGCGTACGCTCGCCTGCGGCTCGCTACCCCTCACCCCGACCCTCTCCCCCACGGGGAGAGGGAGTTTCTCCAATCTCGCGATCAGGCCCGCCCGCGCATCGCGGCGCAGCATCTCAACCTCTCCTTCGCGATCGCCAACGAGGCTTGGCAGGATCGGCTTGCGCTTGGGTGCGGCGAAGGCGCAGCGCTGCGCGACGACCAGCGTATTGGCGAGCGCCTCGGGCAGATCGGAAAATAGCGCCGCCATCGCGTCGGCCGGTTTGAGCCAGGCGTCGGCAGAGGAGCGCGGCCGCTCATCCGCATCAAGGCAGGCCGACGCCGCGATGCAGAGCAGGGCATCGTGCGCGGCGTGGAAGCGCGGTTCGACGAACTGGGTCGGGTTGGTCGCGACGAGCGGCAGGTCGCGCGCATAGGCGAGCGCGATCAGCGCCTCCTCGGCAGCTTCCTCCGTCGCATCGCCGCGGCGGCTGAGCTCGACATAGAGGCGATCGGGGAAAAGCTGTTCGAGCCGCCCGGCATAGCCCTCGGCCTGGGCCGTTTGACCGTCGGCGAGCAGTCGGGCGAGCGCGCCTTCGCCGCCGCCCGTGAGCGCCAGCAAGCCGCCGGTGCGCCCCTCCAGCCTATCGAGCGCGACATGCGCGGGCTCATGCGCGGGGCGGCCGAGATGCGCTTCGGAGACCAGCGCGCACAGATTGTCATAGCCCTCGGCATCCTGCGCGTAGAGCCCGAGCCAGTCGATGAGCGGCGGCTTGCCTTCGGCCGTGCCGCCGAACAGCGCCGGGCGCGCCACGCCCAGCAACGTCGCGACGATCGGCTGCACGCCGGCATCCTTGCACGCCGCCGAAAACGCCATCGCGCCATAGAGCCCGTTGCGGTCCGCGATCGCGGCAGCGGGGAAGCCGCGCTTACGCGCCTCCTTGGCCGCTGCCTTCGGCTCGATCGCGCCTTCGAGCATCGTGAAGCAGGAGAAGAGTCGCAGAGGCACGAACGGCGTCGTCATCGGCGGACTATTGGGGTTGCCCGGCCGCTTTGCAAACACAGGTCCGGCGAAGGGTGGGGATAAGTGGCTGTGCGCGCGATCACAGTCGCGCAAACGGGACAGGCGCTAAGGCGCAAGCAGAAGTCGAGCGGTTGCCAGCAGCCGATGCTTATGTTTCCTTACGCGATCAGAAGGAAGGGGAAAGTCCTGAAATGGAACCCAACTATAGCGGCAATGCTTCGCGCAGTCTCGCCGATCGCGCCAAGGCGCTGATCACCAATCCCAAGGCCGAATGGCTAGTGATCGATGCCGAGCCGACCACATCGGCCGCGATCTTCCGCTCCTATGTCGTGCCGTTGGCGGCGATCGGGCCGATCGCCAACCTGATCGGCAGCCTCGTCTTCGGCTACGGCTTCTTCGGCGTCCATTGGCGCCCGAGCGTGCCGAGCGCGATCGGCACCGCGATCGTGACCTATGTGCTGTCACTGGTCAGCGTCTATGTGCTCGCCTTCATCGTCGATGCGCTCGTGCCGACCTTCGGCGGCACCAAGAGCCCGGTCCAGGCCTTCAAGGTCGCCGCCTATGGCGCCACCGCCTCCTGGCTCGCCGGCGTGTTCGGCATTCTGCCGTCGATCGCGTGGCTGGGGCTGCTCGGCCTCTACAGCCTTTATCTCTTCTACCTCGGGCTGCCGCTGCTGATGCGGACGCCGCAGGAGAAGGCGCTGCCCTATGTCGTGGTCACGATCATCGCCGCGGCGGTGCTGTTCGCGGTGGTGAGCGCGATCGGCGGCATGGTGGTCCACGCCTTCGCGCCGGGCGCCACGCCGTACAGCGCCGACGCCGGCACCGTGTCGGGTACGATCAACGTGCCGGGCGGCGGCTCGATCGATCTCGGCAAGGTCCAGCAGGCGACCGCGCAAATGGAAGCGACCACCGCGAAGGCGCAGTCGGGCCAGCTCAAGCCGATCGATCCCGCCAAGCTGCAGGCGCTGCTGCCGGCGAGCCTGTCCGGCTTCAATCGCACCGAGATCTCGAGCTCGGGCGCCAATGCGGGCGGCATCGGCGGCGCCGAGGCGGACGCGACCTATACGAGCGGCGACCAGTCGATCCACCTCAAGCTCAGCGATCTCGCCGCCGCCGGTGCGATCGCGGCGCTCGGCAGCGCGTTCAACGTCCAGCACGACGAGCAGACCGCGACCGGCTACGAGAAGACCCACACCGAGAACGGCCGGCTGACCAACGAGAAGTGGGACAGCAGCGCCAAGAACGGCAGCTACAGCGTGCTCGTCGCCAACCGCTTCAACATCGAGGCGGAGGGCAATCCCGGCTCGGTCGACGCGCTCAAGGCGGCGGTGGCGGCGGTGAAACCCGATCAGGTGCAGACGCTCGCCGAGTGACGCGCGACGGCCGCCGCGCCGCTGCCCCATTCATGAACGGCCGGTGATATGAGCGATCCGGCCTTGCGCTCGCCGCAATCGGGCGCATTTATGCGCGCGACAAGGATCGGTGCCGCCCGGCTTGACGCCCAGGCGGCTACGTTCCGGAAAACACGCCTTGAATTGCCTCGGCAGGCGCCGGGGCCACGGGCATTGAAAGCAACGACACGCAGTGACCACACCCGGTAACGAGCTTCTCTTCCTCGCCCTCGGCGGATCGGGCGAGATCGGCATGAACGTCAACCTCTACGGCTGCCGTGGCAAATGGCTGATGGTCGACCTCGGCCTGACCTTCGCCGATGCCGACTATCCGGGCATCGATCTCGTTCTGCCCGATCTCGGCTTCATCGAGGAGCGGCGCGGCGATCTGCTCGGCATCGTCCTCACCCACGGCCATGAGGATCATATCGGCGCGATCCCGTATCTCGCCGCCGATCTCGGCGTGCCGATGTACGCGACGCCGTTCACCGCCGGCCTGATCCGCGGCAAGCTCGAGGAAGAGGGTATCGCCGACGATATCGAGCTGAACATCGTCGACGATCTCGAGCGCTTCGAGCTCGGCCCCTTCGGGCTGCGTTACGTGCCGCTCGCCCACTCGATTCCCGAGGGCAACGCGCTGCTGATCGAGACGCCCTACGGCAACATCTTCCACACCGGCGACTGGAAGCTCGACGACGAGCCGCTGCTCGGCACGCCCTCGACGGCCGCCGAGCTGACCGAGATCGGCGATGCCGGCGTGCTCGCGCTGGTCGGCGATTCGACCAATGTCTTCAACGAGGATGCCTCGGGTTCGGAAGCGGCGGTACGCGAGGGGCTCGACGCGGTGATCAAGGCGGCGACGGGCCGTGTCCTCGTCACCACCTTCGCGTCCAACGCTGCGCGGCTGCAGACGCTCGGCCAAGTCGCGCGCGATACCGGGCGACAGATGTGCGTCGCCGGGCGCTCGCTTGATCGCATCCTGCGCGTCGCCAAGAGTGCCGGCTATCTCCGCGATTTTCCTCCGGTGATCGATTTCGATGCCGCGATGAAGCTCCGCCCTCGCGACCTGATGATCGTCGCGACCGGCGGGCAGGGCGAGGCACGCGCAGCGCTCGCGCGGATCGCCTTCGACACCCATCCGCTGAAGCTTTCGGAAGGCGATCTCGTCGTTTTCTCGTCCAAGCAGATCCCCGGCAACGAGCAGGCGATCGGCCGCATCCAGAACGCGCTGGCCGCGAAGAACATCGCGATGATCACGGATCGCCAGGCGCACGTTCATGTCTCGGGGCACCCAGGCCGCCCCGAACTCGCACTGATGTACAAGTGGATCCGGCCCGAGATCGTGCTGCCGGTGCACGGCGAGATGCGACACATGGCCGAGCAGGCGCGGTTCGCGCTGGCGAACGGCGTGCCGAAGGCGCTCGTGCAGGGGAACGGCGCGGTGGTACGGCTGGCGCCGGACGGACCGGAGATCATCGGCCATGAGCGCGCCGGCCGGCTGGTGCTCGACGGCGACGTCATCCTGCCTGCCGACGGCGCGACGATCGGCGAGCGTCGGCGGATCGGCAATTACGGCGTGATCTCGGTCGCGGTGGCCCGCGGGCGCGACGGGCGCGTGCGCGGCATGCCCGTCGTCAGCACGCAGGGCGTTCCGGTCGAGGAGGAGCGGGCGGATTTCCTCGCGGAGCTGGCCGGGGCCGCGCGCGATGCCGCCGACAAGGGCGCACCTGACGAGACGAAGCTGCGCGAGGCGATCCGTCTCGGCGTGCGCCGCCGTGCCACGGAATGGACGGGCAAGAAGCCGATCGTCGACGTCATGCTGCTCAGCGTCTGAGGGACCGCTCCGTGAGACCCTTTTCCGTCGTCATGATCTATATCCTGTTCTGGACGATCTCGGCGTTCCTCGTCTTCCCTTTCCATATCAAGACGACCGAGGAGGTCGGTGGCGAGCGCGTGCCCGGCCAGGCGGACAGCGCGCCGCACGTCCACCGTCCGCTCAGCATCATGGTCTGGACGACGATCGTGGCGAGCGTGCTGTTCGCCGGCTTCTACCTGAACTTCAAGCATGGCTGGATCGGCGCCGAGACGTTCGACCTGTTCCACGATCCGATCAAATAGGGGGCGAGCGCGCGTCAAACACGCCGTGCTCCGGCGAAGGCCGGAGCTCTGGCGTCAAGCGCCTTCATCGCGTCATTGAGAGAGCCGCCAGCGCTCCGGCCTGCGCCGGAGCACCGGTGCGCATGACGACTACGCCTTGATCCGTTCGATACCCTGGGCGAGCGCGACGTAGAGCTTGCCCATGTCCGAGGAAAGCAGTGCCACGCCGAGCGCACCGCCGTCCTTGTTGGCGACGATCGGGCGCAGCATCGCTTCGAAATCATGCACGTAGCGGTTGACCTGCTCCTTGAACACGACATCGCTCTCGTAGAGCTTGCCGATCTGGCGCGCCTCGGTAGCGTCGAGCAGCTTGACCGCGCGCCGCGTGAACGCGCCGCGATCGCCCTTGAGATAGGCGTCCCACGCTTCGTCGCCGACGTCGGCGGAGAGCGCCTTGGCGATGACGATGGCGTTCGAGTTGAGCGCCTCGATGAGCAGCGCGGCGCGACGCGAAAAGCTCTCGCGGTCGGCCGCGTCGACCGCCGCCTTCGCCTCGTCGACGCGGCTCTCGATCGCGTTCGCGGTGCTGTTGATGCCGTCGAGCTGGCGCGAGAGCCGATCGGCGGCCTTGCCGGCGGCGGCGATCGCCTTGTCGGACAGCGCGGCGACGCGATCCAGCTGCGCCTCGACCTTCTCGCCCATGACCTGATCGAGCGCCGCCCCGGTCTCGGTCGCGAGCATCGACGCGCTCGCCGGGATGACTTCGGCGAACGCCTCCTTCGCGCGCTGCGCGGCCTGCGCAGCGGTCTCGCGGACACGCGCCAGTGCCTCGACGAGCGCGCTACCGGCGGTTTCGCCGAGTGCGCTCGCGGTGCGGTGCGCCTCGCCGATCTCGCCGCCGAGCGCGCGGGTGCCGTTCGTCGCGGCGTCGACCTGACTGCCGATGACCCCGATCCGTCCCTCGATCGCGGCGACGTGCGCGGCGGCCTCTCCGGCGGCCGCGGCGAGCCGCTCGACCTCGGGCGCGGCAGCCTGGGCCGATCCGCGGCTATGCTCGGCCTGCGCCTCGAGCGCATTGAGCGCGCGCGGCAGCGTTCCGTTGAGTTCGTCGAGGCAGGCGGCGAGCCGTTCGCGCAGCGCATCGGCGCCGGCAAGCAAGCTTGCCGACGCGCCGCCGCCCTCGGCCAGCGCAACGTTGATCCGCGCCGCCTCCGCCGCGAGCCGCTCGAGCGTGTCGGCAATGGAGGCGGTGCGCGCCGGCGCCTCCGCATCGAGCGCAGCAAGCCGCGCCTCCAGCGCGACAACGCTCGCTTCGATCGCCGACAGCATCGTGCGGCTCGCCTCGTCCTGTTCGGCGAGCCGCACGGTGAGCTTGGCGATCTCGCCGTTCATGCCCTCGATCCGCTCGGCGAGCGACGCCGCCGAGTCCGCGCCGGCGCGGTTGAGCGCGGCGCCGGCCTGGCCGATCAGCGTCAGCATCGCCTCGCCCTGCGCGGCGACGCCCTCGCGCGTCTGCTCGAGCGCCTGCGCGGCGCGGGCGAGCACCCCGTCGATCGAGGCCGCCATGCTGATGCCGGCATCGTCGATGCGGCGCGCGCTGACCTCGCCCAGGCCCTCGATCCGCGCAACATGCGCGGCGAGCCGGTTGGCCGCGGCGCTCGCCGCTTCCTCACCTTCGCGGGCGCGGCCGAGCAGGCTGGCGATCGTGCCGTCGAGCGCGGCGGCCTGTTCGTGCGCGTTGAGGCCCGCGGTGCGCAGGATCTCGGCCATCTCGCGTGTCTGGTTCTCGGCGCGGGGCAGGTCGGCGAGCAGCACGCCCATGTCGAGCCGCGCCGCCGACGCGGCGTCGTCAAGCTTCTTCGCCTGCGTCGCGAACAGGATCATCTCCTGCGCGAGCAGGCCATGCGCGCCGGTGAGCTTCTCGGAGGTCTCGTCCGCGAGCACCATCAGCTTTTCGGCGGTCTCGGCGATCGCGGCGCGATCGGCGGCGAGGCGATTGGAGATCAGGCTCAGCGCGGTGTTGAGCCCGATCGATTCTGCGCGCACGATCGCGGCGACATTGGCGAAACGCACCGCTTCGCGCCGGCTGGTGCGCAGCAGCAGCAGTGCTGCGATACCGAGCAGCACGAGCGGGCTGCAGGCATAGGCGATGCCCTTGGCGACCCCGCTCGGGCTCAGCGGACCGACATTGGGATCGGCGAACGCGACCCAGATCACCACGATCAGCCACAAGGTCGCGGCCGCCAGCAGCGCCCCGAGCAGCATGCGCTCGATCTGCGGCGGCGCACCGACCGTATTTTCCTCGACCTCGCTGACCAGCGCCTGCGCCAGCGCCGCGCGCGATGCCGCGGAACGCGCGGCTTCCTCTTCTTCGGCGAATACGCCCGCCGACTGCAACCCCGTTGGCATGGCGACGATTTACCACGTTGCAAGCGTAGCGCTACGGTGAAACGATCGATTAACCGCCGACACCTAGATTAATCCCCATGAATCATGATGCTGGTGCGCTGAGCTCCGCGCTCGCCGCGGCCGTGGGCGACGATGCCGCGCTCAAGGCCGAACTGCGCGTCGCGTTCATCGAGAGCGGTGAGCGGCTCGCCGACATGCTCGCGCGATCGCGCTGCGATGCCAACTGGCACGGCGCGGCGCTGCGCCTGAAGGGGCTGGCGGCAAGCTTCGGCGCGGTCGGCCTCATGCAGGCGGCCGACGATGCGGCGGCGGCGGCGCCCGGCGATCCGGTCGCGCTGCGGCAGGTCAAGGTCGCGCTGGCAGCGATCCAGCTCGGCGACTGAACTTGCTTCCCCTCCCTGGAAGGGAGTGGATCGAGGGGTCGGTCACTGGAGAATGAGCGCTCCGCCGCAAATCCACCCGCCCCCGGCCCCTCCCTTGCAGGGAGGGGGGAGACGGCCCCCTTTGCATCTGCGCGCAGCCTCGCCTATCGCCTGGGCGTGACAGGCGAAGGGGAGGGCCGTTGGCGCTTGCAGCGCTGATATCGGCGACGAAGGAGGCGGAAGACGGCAGCGGGCTCGCGGCCACGCTCCCGGTCGCCGGCCGCGCGCTGATCGAGCGGCAGGCGCGTCTCGCGGCCCGCGCAGGCGCGCGCCACATCGTGCTGCTCGTCGAGCGCTTGCCGGCCGCGCTCACCGCCGCGGTCGATCGCCTGCGTCGCGGCGGCATCCGGGTCGAAGTGGCGCGCAGCGTCGCCGACGCCGCCGATCACATCCACCCCGAGGAGCATGTGCTGCTGTTCGCCGACGGGGCGATGGCGGAGGAGCCGCTGGTGCTGCGCGTCGCCGCCGCGCAGGCGCCCGCGCTGCTCGTCGGCGAGGAGAGCGCCGAGACTCGCCATTGGGAGCGGCTCGACGCCGCGCAACGCTGGGCCGGCCTCGCGCTGATCGACGGCAACACGCTGCGGCATACCGCCGTCCGCCTCGGCGAATGGGATCTGCCGGCGACGCTGGTCCGCCAGGCGGTGAGCGCGGGCGCGCGGCGGCTCGGCCTTGCCGACGGCGCGGACACCGGCCGCGTGCCGCTTGCGATGATCGTGCTCGCGCAGAGCGACGCGGAAGCCGTCGACGCGCGGATGCTGGCGCCGCCGAAGCAGGCGACGGGCGGCGCCGGCTGGCCGTCGCATTATCTGTTCCCGCTGCTGTCGCGCGCGCTCGTGCCGTGGCTGGCGGTGCGTTCGGTCGAGCCGATGGCGCTGCGGCTGCTGGCGCTGCTGCTCGACATCGCCGCGCTGCCGGCACTGGTGTTCGATTGGTGGAAGACCGCGCTTGCGCTCGTCATCGTCGCAGCGCCGATCGAAGCGATCGGCGTCGGTCTCGCCACGGTACGGTTGCAGAGCGCGGCGGTCGGTGATCGCATCGGCGTCGTGCGCCAGACGCTGCTCGCTGTCGCGATCCTGCTGCTCGGCTGGCGGCTGTTCCACGCCGGCGGCGGCTGGGGCTCCCTGCTGCTCGCTGGCGTGCTGGTCGCGACGATGATCGCGCTCGCGCTCGCGCGGCGGATCGCGACCAATCTCGATACGCCGGTGGCGGTCTGGCCGGCCGATGCCGACGCGATCGCCTGGCTGCTCGTTCCCGCCGCCGCCGCGGACTTCTGGGCAACGGGGCTCGGCATCGCGCTTGCCTATGCCTACGTTTCGCTGTTCGCGATCGAGGCGATGTTCGCGCGGCGCGACGAGACAAGCTTAGGCCGCGTTTAACCGCAGCCATGCTAAAGCGGCCTCATGTCCGCAGCCGATCATTCCGATCCGGGCGCCCATGCGCGTGAAGACAGCGACGAATCCGTCATTCCGCCGGCGCACGCGATCGAACGCGGCCAGGTCGATGGCGAGGGTCGGCTGATCGAGGCGACGGCGCGGCTCGCGGCGCTCAACACCGGCGCTGGCGGGACGACGGGTGGGCCGCTGGCGGTGCCGCAGCTCGCTTCGCTGGTAAGGCTGGCGCGGCGTCTCGATCATTTTGTCGAGCGCCCCATCCTGGCGGCAGAAGGCGAGAACGACGTCGCGCTATGGGTTCGCGCCCGGCCGGCGGCCGAGGGTATCGAGCTGCTCGTCTCGGGGTGGCACGGGGCAGCGCCGGTCGAACCGCAGGGCGATGACGGCGAACGCGAGCATGATTTTCTGCGCGCCGAAAGCGACTGGAGCTGGGAGAGCGACACCGCGCTCCGCCTCACCGCGCTTTCCGAGCCGGCGATGCAGCTGTTGCGCCGCGAGAGCGTGTCTGCGCCGATCGGGCTGCCGCTCGCGCGCGTCTTCCGGCTCGTTGAAAATGGCGACGCCGAACATCCCCTGCTCAACGCGCTGGCCGATCAGTCCCGCTTCGATAATCAGCGCGTCGCGCTGCGCGGCAGCGGCGCGCGTTTCCGTCTCGCGGGGCTGCCGCTGATCGACGGCGCCGGGCATTTCGCGGGCTTTCGCGGCACCGGCACGGCGCTCGGCGAGCATGGCGACGCCGACGCCCCCGCGCAGGCGAGCGCCTTCGCACGCCAGCTTGATCGCGCGCTGCGGCTGCCGCTCGATCGCATCATTGCCGGCGCAGAGAGCATCCGCGCGCAAGCCGACGGCGCCGTCACCGCCGAATATGTCGTCTATGCCGCCGATATCGCCAGCGCCGGCCGGCACATGCTCGGCCTCGTCGACGATCTCGTCGATCTTGAGGCGATCGAGCGGCCCGGCTTCCGCCCGCCCGCCGAACCAATCGACCTCGCCGATCTCGCGCGCCGCGCCGCCGGTCTGCTCGGCGTCCGGGCCGCCGACAAACGGATCGCCGTCGAGCGCCCCGCGCCCGACCTTCTACTGACCGCCTCGGCCGATTTCCGGCGCACGCTACAGATCCTCGTCAACCTAATCGGCAACGCGATCCGCTTCTCGCCCGAAGAAAGCACCGTCCGAATCGAGGCGCTCGATCTCGGCGACAGCGTCGCCGTCGCCGTGATCGACGAAGGCCCCGGCATCGCGCGGCGCGATCAGGAGCGGATCTTCGAAAAGTTCGAACGGCTCGGCGCCAGCGTGCCCGGCACCGGCCTCGGCCTCTACATCGCGCGTCGCCTGGCACGCGCGATGGACGGCGACGTTCTCGTCGAGAGCCGCCGCGGCAAGGGAGCACGCTTCACGCTGCGGCTGCCGGCTGGGAAATAAGCCAAACGGAAAAACCGTTCGCCGTAAGCCTGTCGGAGGGTTGTTCTTCTTCCCGGCGCGGAAACGAAGAGCGGCGCTTCGACGGGCTCAGCATGAACGAAGCGGGCTTTTACCGCTTCGCCACCGGCACATAATCCCGCTTCGTCGCGCCGCGATAGAGCTGGCGCGGACGACCGATCTTCTGATCGGGATCCGTGATCATCTCGTTCCACTGTGCCACCCAGCCAACGGTGCGCGCCAGCGCGAACAGCACCGTGAACATCGTCGTCGGGAAGCCGATCGCGGAGAGGATGATGCCCGAATAGAAGTCGACGTTCGGGTAGAGCTTCTTGTCGACGAAATAGGGATCGTTGAGCGCGATCTGCTCGAGCTCGCGCGCGACGTCGAACACCGGATCGGTGACGCCGAGCTTGTCGAGCACCTCGTTCGCGGTCTTCTGCATTACCTTCGCGCGCGGATCGTAGTTCTTGTAGACGCGATGACCGAAGCCCATCAGCCGGAACGGATCGTCCTTGTTCTTGGCGCGGGCGATATATTCCGGGATCTTGTCGGGCGTGCCGATCTCGCGGAGCATGTTGAGCGCCGCCTCGTTGGCGCCGCCATGCGCGGGCCCCCACAGGCAGGCGATCCCCGCCGCGATGCACGCGAACGGGTTGGCGCCCGACGAGCCGGCGAGACGCACCGTGGAGGTGGACGCGTTCTGCTCGTGATCGGCGTGGAGGATGAAGATCTTGTCCATCGCCGCTTCGATCAACGGATCGACCTCATATTCCTCGGCCGGCACGCTGAACGTCATGCGCAGGAAATTGCCGGTGTAGCTGAGCTCGTTCTTCGGGAAGACGAAGGGCTGGCCGAGCGCATATTTGAACGCCATCGCCGCGATCGTCGGCATCTTGGCGATCAGCCGGTGGCTGGCGATCGTGCGCTGCTGCGGATCGTCGATGTCGGTCGAATCATGGTAGAAGGCCGAGAGCGCGCCGACGACGCCGCACATGATCGCCATCGGATGCGCATCGCGCCGGAAGCCGCGATAGAAGGTCGCAAGCTGCTCGTGCACCATCGTGTGGCGGGTGATCGTGTGCACGAACTCGTCGAGCTCGCCCTTGGAGGGCAGCTCCCCGTTCAGCAGCAGATAGGCGACCTCCATGAAGCTCGATTGCTCGGCGAGCTGATCGATCGGATAGCCGCGGTGGAGCAGCACGCCCTCGTCGCCGTCGATATAGGTGATCGTCGAGGCGCAGCTCGCGGTCGAGGTGAAGCCGGGATCATAGGTGAAGGCGCCGGTGTCGCCGTAGAACTTGCGGATATCGACCACGTCCGGGCCGACGGTGCCCGAGAGCACCTTATATTCGTGGTCCTTGCCGCCGAGCGAAACCTTGCCGGTCGTGTCACCCATGGGGTCCGTCCTCCTGTTGCCCGATCGCCCTCAGCCGGCGGGAACCGGCAGGGCGGACGCCGGCGGCCGCCGGCGTTAGATGCTGACCTCCGACGGACAGGCGTCCGCCAGCCGTGCCAGGCTCTCGGTGCGGCCGAGAAGCTCCAGCACATCGAAAATACCGGGCGATGTCGTCCGGCCGGTGAGCGCCGCACGGAGCGGCTGCGCCACCTTGCCGAGGCCGACGCCGGCCGCCTCCGCAACCCCCCGCACGGCCGCCTCGAGCGCGGGCGCGGACCACTCCACTACGCCATCGAGCGCGAACCGCGCCGATTCAAGCAACGCCGCGCCGTCGCCTTCGAGAAGGGCAGTGGCGCGCGGCTCCAACTCTAGTGGGCGGCTGCGAAAAAGAAAAGCGGCGCCGTCCGCGATCTCGCCCAACTCCTTGGCGCGCGGCTTGAGCTCGCTCATGCTGCGACGCAGAAGATCAAGCTCCTCCGACGACAGCGAAATGCCCAGATTCGCTTCGATCCGCGGCGCCACCAGCGTCGCCAGGCGGGCGTCGTCGGCTTCGCGGAGATAGTGGCCGTTGAGATTCTCGAGCTTCTTGAGGTCAAAACGGGACGCGCTGCGGCCGACATCCGCGAGATCGAACAGCGCGATCGCGCGATCGCGCGGCACGATCTCCTCGTCGCCATGCCCCCAGCCGAGCCGCAGCAGATAGTTGGAGAAGGCTTCCGGCAAGATACCGAGCTCGTCACGATAGGCCTCGACGCCGAGCGCGCCGTGGCGCTTGGACAATTTAGCGCCGTCCTGCCCGTGGATCAGCGGGACATGCGCGTAGACCGGCTGCGGCCAATCGCCTGCGATCCGGTTCAACGCACGGATGATGCCGAGCTGCCGGAAGGCATTGTTGAGATGATCGTCGCCGCGGATGACGTGGGTGACGCCCATGTCGTGATCGTCCACCACCACCGCGAGCATGTAGGTCGGCGTGCCGTCGGAGCGGAGCAGGATCATGTCGTCGAGCTCGGCATTCTGGACGGTCACTTCGCCCTGGACGCGATCGTCGATCGTCGTCGCGCCCTCGCGTTCCGCCTTGAGGCGCACGGCGAAGGGCTTGTCGGCGGGCAGCGAGGCGGGATCGGCGTCGCGCCAGGGGCTTTCTAGACGGAACGGTCGCTTCTCTGTCTGAGCACGGGCGCGCTGCTCGGCGAGCTCCTCCTGCGTCATGTAGCAGCGATAGGCATCGCCGCTCGCGACCAGCGTCCGCGCGATCTCGGCGTGGCGATCCGCGCGCGCGAACTGGAAGACGGCATCGCCGTCCCAGTCGAGCCCGAGCCAGCGCATACCGTCGAGGATCGCGTCGATCGCCGGCTGCGTCGAGCGAACGCGATCGGTATCCTCGATGCGCAGCAGGAACCTGCCGCCATGGTGGCGCGCATACAGCCAGTTGAACAGCGCGGTGCGCGCACCGCCGAGATGCAGGAAACCGGTCGGCGAAGGCGCGAAGCGGGTGACGACCTGGGCACCCGACGCCTCGCCCGACCGCGCTTCACTGCTTGCGCCCAACCGCTCTTTCCTCGTTAGATCGTGGAATGCCCCAACTCAGGCTGCGCGCGCCTAGCATAGCGTTCCGGACGCTGCAAAAGCCGCGCGCGCCGTTCGGCGTGCCGATGCGGCGCATCGGCGATTGGCTCGAACGCTGGTGCGAGGCGGAGCGCGACCAGCTTGCGCTCTGGCTGCCGGTCGGCGTCGGGCTCGGCATCGCCGCCTGGTTCTGCCTGCCCGAGCGGCAGGGCTGGATCGCGGTGATCCTCGCAGCGGCGGGAATGGGGGTCGCGCTGCTGGCGTTCGGGCGCGGCAGTCGGCTCATGCGCGCGCTCGGCATCTTCGCGCTGACGATCGCGCTCGGGTGCGGCCTCGCCTGGTCGCGGGCCGAGCGGCTCGGCCATCGCGTGATCGCGCGCGCCACGATCGCGACGGTGACGGGTCGAATCCTGCGCGTCGAGCGGATGCCGCCCAAGGGCACGCTGCGGCTGACGCTCGCGCCCGGCGACGCGGCGCTGCCGGAGCGCGTGCGCGTCACGATCGACGAGGACGATGCCCCCGTCGGCATCGCGCCGGGCGCGACGGTCGGCGTGCGCGCGCGGCTGGTGCCGCCGCAGACCGCGATCGCGCCCGGCGCCTATGATTTCGCGCGTGTCGCCTGGTTCATGGGGATCGGCGCCACCGGCAAGGCGCTCGGCACCACGAGCCTGATCGCGACCGCGCCGCCCGCCGGCCTGTCGGACCGGCTGGAACGCGCGCGCGACGCGCTCGAGCGGCACATCCTCGGCCGGCTCGACGCGAACGGCGAGGGCGGCGTCGCCGCCGCGCTGGCCATGGGCGATCAGGGCGCGATCCCGAACAGCGACAATGACGCGATGCGCCGCGCCGGCCTCGCCCACCTCCTCTCGGTAAGCGGCCTGCACCTCACCGCGACGATCGCCGCGGCGATGTTCGTGACGATCCGGCTGCTCGCGCTGTGGCCGCGGCTGGCGCTGCGCGTGCCGCTGCTGCTCGTCGGCGCAGGTGCGGGCGCGTTCGCCGGCATCGGCTATACGCTGCTCACCGGCGCCGAGGTACCGACGCTGCGCTCGTGCATCGCGGCGCTGCTCGTGCTCGCCGGAATCGCGCTTGGCCGCGAGGCGGTGACGCTGCGGCTGGTCGCGGCGGGCGCGCTCGTGCTGCTGCTGCTCTGGCCCGAGGCGTTGGTCGGGCCGAGCTTCGAGCTGAGCTTCGCCGCCGTCGCTGGCCTGATCTCTCTGCACGAGGAGCCGCACGTCGCCGCCTGGCTCGAGAAGCGCGACGAATCGCTGCCGCGTCGGCTGGCGCGGGAGGCCGCGAGCCTGCTCCTCACCGGCCTCGTCGTCGAGCTCGCGCTGGCACCGATCGCGCTGTTCCACTTCCAGCGCGAAGGGCTCTACGGCGCGGGCGCCAACATCCTCGCCATCCCGCTGACGACGTTCGTGATCATGCCGCTCGAGGCGGGTGCGCTGCTGCTTGACCTCGCCGGACTCGGCGCGCCGCTGTGGTGGCTGTGCGGGCTATCGCTCCGGCTGCTGCTCGGCCTTGCCCATCATGTCGCGGATCTGCCGGGCTCGGTGGCGATGCTGCCGGTGATGGGGCGGGGCGCCTTCGCGCTGCTCGTCGGCGGCGGAATCTGGGTCGCCTTGTGGCGAACGCCCGTCAGGCTGCTGGGATTGCTGCCGTTTCTCGTCGGCGTGATCGCTGCGGTGACGACCCCGCAGGCGGATATGCTGATCACCGATGACGGCAAGCATCTGCTCCTGCGTTCGGATCGCGGGCTGCTCGCGCTGCTGCGCCCGCGCGCCGGCGATTTCGTGCGCTCGACGCTCGCCGAGATCGAGGGCGAGCAGGCGGACGTTCCGATCGCGCTCGACGATCTGCCCGGTGCGCGCTGCGGGCCGGACAGCTGCGCGGTCACCATTCGGCGCGACGGCCGGGCATGGACGATCCTCGGCACGCGAAGCCCCTACCGGCTGGACATCGCGACCTTGGCGCAGGCCTGCGCTGCAGCCGATATCGTGATCTCGGACCGGCGTCTGCCGCGCAGCTGCCGACCGCGCTGGCTCAAGGCCGACGCGCCGCTGTTGCGACGAACGGGCGGACTTGCGATCGACCTGGCGAAGGGTAGGGTTCAGGCGGTCGCCGACGAAGAGGGCGAGCACCCTTGGGCTCGACGGCGCGAGCAACCTGACCTTCAGGCCGGGCATCTCTAAGCACTGCCCTTCTAATCTTCACGGCCTCTCGACCCGTCGAAGCAAACGGATGTCCCTGTCTTCAAGTGATCAATGGGCCATGCGGCTACGCTGCGGCCAGCGCTCGAACGTCTGGAGCCGCTTCGCCTCGTCGAGCATCTCATCGGCGTAGCGATCGAGCATCTGCGCGACGTCGCGCGACGGCAGCCGCGTCGCCACCGAATGGAGCCAGGCCGCCCGCTTACGGAGTGCGCTGCTTTCCATGTCCTCATCTCCTCGGCGGCCAAACGCGCGAGTCGCAACATGGATCAGAAGAATCGTTACTAACCAAAGGTTAAAAACGCGGGTCTCAGAGGAAATGGGCGATCAGACCACCGACGATGGCGGCGATCAGCGCGATGCCGCCATGGCGCCAGCCGCCGCCGGCGTGGATCAACGCGACGCGCGGCAGCGGCGGTGGTGGCGGCGCCGCACCGGGCGGCGGCAGCCGTTCCTCGATCCGCCGGACGAGCGCGGGCAGTCGGCTCAGCGTCGCGAGATCGCGGCGAAGCCAGTCGGCGAGCGCCGTCTCAGGGCCAAGCTCGGCGCGCAGCCATTCGCCGACGAACGGCCCGCTCGTCTCCCACATGTTGAGGTCGGGATCGAGCATCGTCGCGACGCCCTCGACCATCACCATCGTCTTCTGGAGCAGCAGCAGATGCGGCTGCGTCTGCATGTCGAAGTCCCGCGTGATCGCGAAGAGGCCATCGAGCATCTGGCCGACCGAGATGTCGCGCACGCGCAGGCCCCGGATCGGCTCGCCGACTGCGCGGAGCGCCGTCGTGAACTCGCCAAGGCTGTGGTGTGCCGGCACATAGCCCGCCTCGAAGTGGATTTCGGCGACACGACGGTAATTGCCGGTGATGAGGCCGTGGATGATCTCGGCGAGCCAGACCCGCGCCTGGCGGTCGATCCGCCCCATGATGCCGAAATCGATGACGCCGATGCGGCCGTCGGCGAGCGCGAACAGGTTTCCGTGGTGGAGATCGGCGTGGAAGAAGCCGTCGGCGATCGCCTGCCGCAGGAAGCCGCGCACCAGCGTCGCGGCGAGCGCCGTCAGATCATGGCCGGCGTTGATCAGCGCGGTGCGGTCGGCGATCTTGACGCCGTCGAGCCATTCGAGCGTGAGCACGCGGCGCGAGGTGCGCTGCCAATCGATCCGCGGCACGCAGAAACCGGGCTCCGCCTCCATTCCCTCGGCGAGCTCGGACGCGGAGGCCGCCTCGCGCCGCAGATCGAGCTCGCGCGCGGTCCATTGCCGGAAGGTCGCGATGACGAGGCGCGGGCGCAGCCGCGACAGCTCGCCGCCGAACGCCTCCGCCTGCGCCGCCGCCCACTCATAGGTCTCGAGCGCGCGCGCGAACTCCTCCTCGACACCGGGGCGCAGCACCTTCACCGCGACGGTCTGGCCCTCGGTCGTGACGGCACGATGCACCTGCGCGATCGACGCGGCGCCGACGGGATCCATCTCGACCGAACTGAACAGCGCCGCGAGCGGTTTGCCGAAGCTCGCCTCGATCGCCGCCTTGATCTGCTCGAACGGCACCGGCGGAAGCTTGTCCTGCAGCCGCTGGAGATCGCGCGCCGCCGCCTCGCCGACGAGGTCCGGCCGCGTCGCCAGCGCCTGGCCGAGCTTGATCGCGGCCGGCCCCAGCGCCTCGAAGGCATCGGCGTAGTTGGGCTGCGCCGGCACGCGCGCGCCGAAGCGCGCGATCCTGCAAAGGCGCCGCACCGGCGCCGGCGTCAGCGGATCGCGCTCGATGCCCCGCAACGCGCCGTGACGCGCGAGCGTCCGCCCCCAGCGGAGCAGGCGCCAGACATGGCCGAGCGAAGAGGTCAAATCTTCCAGCCGCTATGGATCGCGACGAGCCCGCCGAGCAGCGGCTCGACCTTGAGCTGCGCGAAGCCCGCCGCCGCAATCATCGCCCTGAACGCGGGCATGTCGGGAAAGCGGCGGATCGATTCGATCAGGTAGCGGTAGCTGTCCTCGTCCTGCGCGAAGAGCTTGCCCAATTGCGGCACGAGCTTGTGCGAATAGGCATCGTAGGCGTCCTTGAAGCCCGGCCACTCGGTGGTCGAAAATTCGAGGCAGAAGAAGCGGCCGCCGAACTTCAGCACGCGATACGCTTCGCGCAGCGCGGCCGGGATGTCGGTTACGTTCCGGATCCCGAACGCGATCGTGTAGGCGTCGAACGCGCGGTCGGCGAAGCTCAGCCGCTCGGCGTTCTGCTCGGTCCAGATCAGACCCTCGATGCCGCGGCGCTGCGCGCGCGCCTGCCCGACCTCGAGCATGGCCGGATTGATGTCGGCGACGGTCACCGCCGCGCCGCTCTTGGCGAGCCGGAAAGCAATGTCGCCGGTGCCGCCCGCCATATCGAGGATGGTTTCTCCGGCGCGCGGCTTCACGCGGCGCACGAAGCGATCCTTCCATAAGCGATGCAAGCCACCCGACATTGCATCGTTCATCAGGTCGTAGCGCGAGGCGACGTTGCGGAACACGGCGCCGACGCGCTCGGTCTTCTCCTCCGGGCTCACCTCGGCATAGCCGAAGGAGACGGTCTCTGGCGCTGGCTCGGACGGGGGCTCGCTCATGGCGCGAGGCCATAGCGAGGTCACGACCGTCATCCCAGCGAAAGCTAAGACCTCGTCCGCCAAGCGCGGCACTGACGATCGCGGCAGATCAGCTTCCGCTGGGGTGACGATTTAGGTAGCAGGCGTGCATGCCCGAATTGCCCGAAGTCGAAACCACCGTGCGCGGGCTCGCGACCGTGCTGCAGGGGCAGCGGCTGGAGAGCGTCGAGCCACGCCGCGCCGACCTGCGCCGCGCCATTCCTGCCGACCTGCGCCAGCGCCTCACGGGGGCGCGCGTGACCGGGCTCGGCCGCCGCGCGAAATATGGGCTGATCGAAACCGATCGCGGCGACACGCTGATCTTCCATCTGGGCATGTCGGGGCGCTGGCGGATCGACCCCGAGGCGCTGGGCAAGCATGACCATCTCGTGATCGCGACCGAAAACGGCCACCACCTCGCGCTCAACGATCCGCGCCGCTTCGGCTCGCTCGACATCGTGCCGACCGCCAAGCGCGACGACTGGCCCGCCTTCAGCGCACTCGGCCCCGAGCCGCTGGGGCCGGATTTCACCCGCGCCTATCTCGAGCGCGTGCTCGAGGGCCGGATCGCACCGATCAAGGCGATGCTGCTCGATCAGCGGATCGTCGCGGGGCTCGGCAACATATATGTCTGCGAGGCGCTCAACATCGCGCGCATCTCGCCGACGCGCGCCGCCGGACAGATATCGCGCGAGCGGCTCGATCGGCTCGCCGCGGCCGTGCGCGAGACGCTCACCGCCGCGATCGAGGCCGGGGGCTCGACCTTGCGCGACTATGCGCGGCCCGATGGCGAGCTCGGCTATTTCTCCAAGCAGTTCCGCGTCTACGGACGGGAGGGGGAGCGCTGCCCCTATGACGGCGGCCTCGTCAAACGCCGCGTCGATGCCGGCCGTTCGACCTTCTACTGCGCCAAGTGCCAGCAGCGTTGACCTGCGGGTGGGTTGCCGCTAGGGACGCGCCTCCACGGAGCGGGGCGGCCCGCACCGCGATCCCCTTTACCCGTTCGATGAAGGTTTTGAGAACGTCATGGCGAACACGCCGCAGGCCAAGAAGCGCATCCGCAGGAACGACCGTCGCGCCACCATCAACGGCGCGCGCGTAAGCCGCATCCGTACCTTCGTGAAGAAGGTCGAGGCCGCGATCGCCACAGGCGACAAGAATGCCGCGGCGGCCGCGCTCAGCGCCGCGCAGCCCGAGCTGTTCCGTGGCGTCGCCAAGGGCGTGCTCCACAAGAACAGCGCGTCGCGCAAGTTCGCGCGCCTGACCAAGGCCGTCGCTGCACTCGCTTGAGTCGCACGGCCGTAACGAATTCGTCACGCCAGCTCCATTCGTCGCACGCTCTGCACGACCGATCGGTCGTGTTAGGGCGTTCTTAATCTGTGACGCTTCCAAGACTCGCGCATTTCCGTCGATTCGGATTGATGACGATCCGAAGGCCGAGCGTAAGCTACTGATTTAGATCAGCAAATAAGGGCCCTTTGGGACCGACTTAGCTTTTTCGGTGTCAAGGCCATTATTGCGGATCGGTGAAAAATAGACCGCTTGCCGCGCGCCGCGAGCCCTTCCAAAAACCACTTCGCCGCTGGAGGCGAATCGTCTCCTCGGCTTCATCGCAGTGATTTCGTGTCGTCGCCGGCAGGTGCTGCCTGTCGGCTCGGGAGAGCTTTGTCGGGCAACCGGGTGCGGGGGGCCGTGCCGGGCGGGGAGAGATGCGTGACTCGCAAGGTGAGTTCAGAAAACAACGGCGGGAAGATGGATGCGCTCGAAATGGCACCGATCACGGCAGCCTGGCAGACGATCCGCGCGAACCTTCGCCAGGAGAGCGGCGGGCGCACCTTCGACAATTGGCTGAAGCCGATCGCGCTCGAATCCTTCGAGACCGATAGCGGCACCGTGCTGCTGACGCTGCCGTCCGAGTTCATGGCGACCTGGGTCGAAACCCATTATGCGACATGGCTGCGCCATGCCTGGCGCGCGATGCTGCCGCAGGTCCGCGACGTCGCCATCCGTGCCGGCAGCGACGCGCGGCCGGTGATGTTCCTCGTTCCCGATGCGCCGTCCGAAGAGGAGGCGCCGCCGGCCACGCCGATCGAGGTCCCTGCCGACACCGGCAGCCTGCTCGAACCCCGGCTCAGCTTCGACAACTTCGTCGTCGGCAAGGCGAACGAGGTCGCCTACAACGCCGCGCGCAGCCTCGCCGAAGGTGGGCGCCCGGCGTTCAACCCGCTTTTCCTCCACGGCCAGACCGGCCTCGGCAAGACGCACCTCATGCACGCGCTGGGGCAGGAGTTCCGGCGCCGCCAGCCAGGCGCGCACGTGCTCTACATGTCGGCCGAAAAGTTCATGTTCGAGTTCGTCACCGCAATGCGGGCGAAGGACACGCTGAGCTTCAAGGCCAAGCTGCGCTCCGCCGATCTGCTGATGATCGACGACGTCCAGTTCATCGCCGGCAAGGACTCCACCCAGGAGGAGTTCTTCCACACGATGAACGAGATCATCTCGGCCGGCCGCCGCCTCGTCATCACCGCCGATCGCTCGCCCCAGGATCTCGAGGGGATCGAGAGCCGCATCCTGTCGCGGCTCCGCGGCGGCCTTGTCGCCGACGTCAACCCGGCCGATTTCGAGCTTCGCTTCAACATCATCGCCAAGAAGCTCGAGGGCATGCCGCAAGCGCGCGTGCCGCAGGACGTGATGATGTTCCTCGCCAAGAGGATCGCGTCCAACGTCCGCGAGCTGGAAGGCGCGCTCCACCGCGTCATCGCCTATGCGACGCTGACCGGCAAGGCGATCACGCTCGAGTTCGTCGCCGAGACGCTCGCCGATCTGCTCCGCGCGCATCAGCGCCGCATCACGATCGACGAGATCCAGCGCCGCGTCTCGGACCATTACCGCATCCGCCACTCCGAGATGCTCTCGGCACGGCGCGCGCGCGAAGTGGCTCGGCCGCGCCAGGTCGCGATGTACATCGCCAAGCAGCTAACGCCGCGCTCGCTCCCCGAGATCGGCAGGCGATTTGGCGGACGCGACCACACCACGGTCATCCACGCGATCAAGCAGATCGAAAAGCTCCGCGCAATCGACGCCGAGCTGGACTCGGACGTGCGCCTGCTGCTGCGGCAGCTGGAGAGCTGACCTCCTTTTCTGAGGAAAAAGGAAAACCGGTCGCACTGAGCGAAGTCGAAGTGCTTGCCGCGCAGGGACATCGCTTGCGGCACGTCCTTCGACTTTTCCTCAGGACGAACGGGGCGTTGTCTGATCGCGCTACAGCCCCAGCGCCTCGTACGCCTTCGCCAGCGTCGGCGCGGCGACCTCGCGGGCACGTTCGGCGCCGAGGCCGAGCAGGCGGTCGAGCTCGCCCGGGTCCGCCGCCAAGCGATCGAGCATGTCCTTGATCGGGCGCAGCGTCTCGACCGTCAGCTCGGCGAGGGCGGGCTTGAACGTACCGAAGCCTTGGCCTGCGAACTTCGCCAACACCGCCGCCGGAGTCTCGTCGGCAAGCGCGGCGTAGATGCCGATGAGATTGCGCGCCTCGGGGCGGCCATCGAGCAGCGCCGGATCGTCGGGCAGCGGCTCGGGATCGGTCTTCGCCTTGCGGATCTTGGCGGCGACGGCGTCGGCATCGTCGGTGAGGTTGATCCGGCTCTGGTCCGAGGGATCGGACTTGGACATTTTCGCCTGGCCGTCACGCAAGCTCATCACGCGGGCCGCCGGGCCGCCGATGATCGGCTCGGGCAGCGCGAACAGCGCGACGCCATAATCGGTGTTGAACTTGGCCGCGATGTCGCGCGCGAGCTCGAGATGCTGCTTCTGGTCCTCGCCGACGGGAACGCGCGTCGCCTGGTAGAGCAGCACGTCGGCGGCCTGCAGCACGGGATAGGCGTAGAGCCCGATCGAGGCGCCCTCCCGGTTCTTGCCCGACTTCTCCTTGAACTGGGTCATGCGGTTGAGCCAGCCGATCCGCGCGGTGCCGTTCAGGAGCCAGCAGAGCTCGGCGTGGGCGGGCACCTGCGCCTGGCGGAACAGCGTCGCGCGCGCCGGATCGACGCCCGCCGCGATCAGTGCCGCCGCCATCGCACGGATGTTGGCGCGCAGCTCCGCGGGATCGTTGTAGACCGTGACAGCGTGGAGGTCGGCGAGGAAGAAGAAGCAGTCGCCTTCATCCTGCATCCGAACCCAACGCTTGATCGCGCCGAGATAGTTGCCGAGGTGCAGGTTGCCGGTCGGCTGGATACCGGAGATGATGACGGGTGGCTTGCTCATGGCGCCGCGCTTCGGGCAGCGCGCACCCGTCGTCAAGCCGCGCGGCGGCGGAGCAGCTGCGCCCGGATCTCGGGCAGGCTGATCGCACCGAGCAGGAAGGCCGCCGCGAAGTAGACGAGGGCCGCCGGTATGATCAGCAGGCTCAGCCAGATGACGCGCGTGGCGAAGCCGCCGCCGAGATGCGGTGCGACGACCGGATTCAGCACCAGCAGCAGCGCCGCCATCACCAGCGTCGCGAGCACGAGCCGCGGCACGCGGCGGCGGAGCTGCGCATCGGTGCGGAAATGACCGCGCCGATGGAGCATCAGGTAGAGCAGCCCGGCGTTGATCCAGGCGCAGGTCGCACCCGAGATGGCGAGGCCGACGACGCCGAGCCGCGTCCCGAACACGAAGGCGAGGTTGAGCGCCATGTTGCACGCCATCTCGACGATGGCGATGCGCACCGGTGTCCTGGTGTCGGCACGCGCGTAGAAGCCCGGCGTGAACACCTTGATGAGGATGTAGGCGGGCAGGCCGAATGACATCGCGGTGAGCACCGCCGACGTCGATGCGGTGTCGGCAGCCGTGAAATGGCCGGTCTGGAGCAGGCCGCGGATCAGCGCGGTCGCGGCGCACATCAGCCCGGCCGCGGCCGGCAGCGCGAGCAGCAGCGAAAGCTCGATCGCGCGGTTCTGCGTGTGGATCGCCTCGGCATCGCGGCCGCCGCCGATGTGCCGCGAGATTACCGGGAGGATCGCGGTGCCGACGCCGATGCCGACGAGCGCGAGCGGCAGCTGGTTCAGCCGATCGGCATAATAGATGTAGGAGACCGAACCCTGCCCGAGAAATCCGGCCGCCAGCATCGTGATGACGAGGATGTTGAACTGCACCGCGCCCTGGCCGACCGCCGCCGGCCAGATGATCGCGAGCAGCTTGCGCACCTGCGGGTTCAGCGCCGGCGCCTTCAGCCGCAGCACGACGCCGGCCTGGCGCGCCGACCAGATCAACCATGCGAGCTGGACGACGCCGGAGATGGTGACGGCAACCGCCTGCGTATGCGCCGTCGCGATCGCGTCATGTCCGCGGAAGAACAGCAGCGCCACGATCATGCAGATGTTGAGCAGCACCGGCGCCGCGGCGTTTACCCAGAAGCGGTTCAAGGAATTGAGGATGCCGCCCATCAGCGAGACGAGACTGATCAGCGCGAGATAGGGGAAGGTGATGCGGCTGAGTTCGGTCGCGAGCGCGAACTTCTCCGGGCCGCCACCCTCCTTGAAGCCAAGCGTGATCGCCCAGACGATCGGCTTGGGAAACGCGACCATCAGCGTCGTGAAAACGGCGAGGAACGGCAACAGCACCGAGAGCACATTTTCGGCGAAGGCAACGCCGGCGGCGAGCGGCGGCTCGCCGCGCCGCTCGGCTTCCGCCATCACGCGGTTGAACATCGGCACATAGGCGGCTGAGAATGCGCCCTCGGCGAACAGCGCGCGGAACAGATTGGGCAACCGCCAGGCGACGAGGAACGCGTCCGACGCGAAGCCCGCGCCGACGAAATGCGCCATCAGCTGGTCGCGCACGAAGCCGAGCACGCGGCTGACGAGCGTCAGTGCGCCGATCGTCATGCTGTTGCGGACGATGCTCATTCTTCAGTCACAAGATACCCGTTCGTGCTGAGCGCAGACGAAGCACGTGCGGCGGGCGATGTCACTTGTGGCACGTCCTTCGACTTCGCTCAGGACGAACCGGGTAGCTGGGGCAGAGGGTGCGCTCAGGCGCTGCCCTGCGGCGCCATCGCTTGCGCCTGCTGCGCATCGAGCTGCTGCATGTAGAGGCTGGTGAAGTCGATCGGATCGAGCATCAGCTGCGGGAAGCCCCCGTCGCGCACGGTGTCGGCGATCACGCGCCGCGCGAACGGGAACAGCAGCCGCGGCGCCTCGGCGAGCATGAACGGCTGCAGCTCGTTCTCGGGGAAATTGCGGATGCCGAACAGGCCGCCATAGGCGACCTCGATCTGAAACGCGGTCTTGTCCGCGGCGACGGCCTTGACCTGGACGTGCAGCACGACCTCGTGAACATCGTCGCCAAGAGAATTCGCCGCGATGTTGAACTGGACCTCGATCTGGGGCTGGCCCTGCCACTGATAGACCGCCGGCGCGTTCGGATTTTCGAAGGAGAGATCCTTCACATATTGCGTGATGAGACTGACTTGCGGCGCGTCGTCGGCGCCATTGCCCGCACCCGCGCCGCCCAGCAGCCCGCGATCGTCGCTCATCTCCACTCACTCTCCGGCAGGCCCGTCGCGGGCGATGCGGGCGCCTAGCAGGCGGGCCGGGGCAGGGCAATGCCGTCGCCGCGCACCCGCCCCCGGGGCGGCGGAACAACATCGTGTCGCGCACCATTTGAACTGCGCCGCGCTTCTTCTTATGTAGCATGGTCAATTCGGAGGTTCGGTGGTCCAGATCATCCTCTTGGCGATGGTAGCGCTGTTCGTTGGCCTGCGGCTTTATGCCGTGCTTGGCCGGCGGACCGGCCATGAGCAGCCGATCGCCAAACCCGTCGAGGCGCAACCCGCCGTCCGATCGCCCCGCGCGATGGACGTCGTGCGCGAACAGACGCCCGCGCCCGGCGACGCGCTGATCGAGCCGCGCGCGACCGACGGCGTCCGCGCGATCGTCGCCGCCGATTCCAGCTTCGACGTCGGCCGCTTCCTCGACGGCGCACGCGCCGCCTATCGTGTCGTGCTCGAAGCCTTCTGGCGGGGCGACGATGCCGCGCTGGCGGGCCTCGCCGGCGATGAGGTGCGCGATGCGTTCGCGCAAGCGATTGAGGCGCGCGAAGCCGCGGGCGAGGTGCTCGACAACCGGCTCGTCTCGATCGAGCGCGCGGCGATCAGCGCGGCGCGGATAGACGGGCAGATGGCGGTCGTCACTGTCCGCTTCGACGCCGACATCGCGGCCGTGACGCGCGACAAGGACGGTAACGTCATCGCCGGTTCGCTCACCGACGCGGTGCCGACGCATGATGTCTGGACGTTCAGCCGCCACGTCCGCGCCGCCGATCCCAACTGGGTGCTGATCGAGACCGACGAGGCGGCGTGACCGTCTTGCGTGGGCTGATCCGGAGCGCGCCGGCGCTGCTGCCCGCGCTCGCGCTTTCGGCCTGCGTCGCGCCGAGCGGCGGTCCCCCGGCTCCTGCGCACGGCCCCAAAACGGCGCCCCCACCCTCGCTGGCGCCCAGCAACGCCATCGCGGCGGGGATTCGCAAGGGGCCGCCGCCCCGTTCGCTGCCGATCACGTCCGAGCGGGCCCGCGCCGCCCTTGTCGCCTTCCGGTCGAGCTGCCGCGCGCTGGTCAGACGCAACGACCGCAGCGGCCTCACGCGCGGCAGCGACTGGCGACCGGCCTGTGACGCTGCCGCCGGCTGGACGGAGGACGATGCGCGCGGTTTCTTCGACCGCTATTTCGAAACCGTGCAGATCGGCGAAGGCAGGCTGTTCGCGACCGGCTATTACGAGCCGGAGATCACCGCCGTGCGCACGCCGCCGGCGCTCGGCTATGGTGCGCTCGCCACGCCCACCATCCCGCCTGTCATCCTTGCCGACGTCGATCTCGGCCTGTTCGCGGCCGATCTCGCCGGCCGGCAGATCAGCGGGCGCGTCCAGAACGGCAAGCTCGTCCCCTATGCCGGCTCCTATGTCCCGCCGCCGGCGAGCCCTCCCGCGACCGAGCCGGCGACCCCGCCGCCCGGCTATCCAGTGCCGATCTATCGCCTGCCCGGCGACCTCGTCGAGGCCGACCTTGGCCTGTTCGCGCCCGATCTCAAGGGCCGCTCGATCAAGGGCCGCGTGCAGGACGGGCGGCTCATTCCCTATTTCGATCGCGGCGAGATCGAGGACGGCGCGCTCAAGGGAAAGGGTCTCGAAATCGCGTGGGCGACCGACCCGATCGAGCTCTTCTTCCTGCAGATCCAGGGCTCGGGCCGGCTGATCGCGCCGGACGGCAGCGTGATGCGGATCGGCTATGCCGGGCAGAACGGCCGCGCCTATGTCGCGATCGGCAAGCTGCTCAAGGACCGTGGCCTATTGCCGCCGGGGCAAACGACGATGCAGAGCGTGATCGACTGGCTGCGCGCGCAGCCCGACGGCGGTGACTCGGTGATGCGCGAAAACAAGAGCTTCGTCTTCTTCAAGGAGATTACCGGGCCGGGGCCGCTGGGCGCGCTCGGCGCCCCGGTCGTCGGTCGCGTCAG
>Ga0213875_10000106_pt1 | contig 95400 bp, 85 predicted proteins | sample BarmaccomBMRX_R8_FD_160105 | JGI IMG/M metagenome (GOLD analysis project Ga0213875, IMG submission 160105) | Root-associated microbial communities from Barbacenia macrantha in rupestrian grasslands, the National Park of Serra do Cipo, Brazil - RX_R8 | ecosystem: Host-associated > Plants > Roots...
GTCTTGCCGTTGGTGCCGGTCACCGCGACGAACTCGTTGGGCACCAGCCGCCAGGCGAGCTCGATCTCGCCGAGCACCGACAGCCCGCGGGTCCGCGCCGCCGCCACCGCGGGGGCGCCAGAGGGCACGCCAGGGCTCTTGATGAGCGTCTGGGCGCGGGCGGCAAGGGCGTCGCCGGACGCATCGAGGTGGATTTCGACGCCGGCGGCCGAAAGCCTGCGCGCCGCCTCGCGCAGCGCCGGAGAAGCGGATCCGCCCGCCCCGCCCGCATCGCAGCCGATCACCTCCTCCCCGCGGGCGCGCAGCGCGAGCGCGGCGGCGATGCCCGAGCGAGCGAGGCCGACGACGAGGTATGGGCCGCCGGGCAGCGGCGGGCGGGGTCGGGACCGGGGCGTGCGCCCGGAGCTCATCCCTTGATGCCCTGCTGGAAGACGACGAAGCCAATCGCCCCGAGGGCGGCCGCAACGATCCAGAAGCGCAGGATGATCTTCGTCTCCGACCACGCCTGCAGCTCGAAGTGGTGGTGGATCGGGGCCATCAGGAACACGCGCTTGCGGAACACCTGGAACGAGAACACCTGGATGACGACCGACAGCACCTCGACGACGAAGATCCCGCCCAGGAGGATGAGCAGCACCTCGGTCTTGGTCATGACCGCCAGCCCGGCGACGGCTCCGCCGAGACCGAGCGCCCCCGTGTCGCCCATGAAGATGCTCGCCGGGAAGCTGTTGAACCACAGAAAGCCGATGCACGCGCCCACCAGGCAGGCCGCGAGCAGCGTGAGGTCGTGGTCTCCGGTGACGATGAACGTGATCCCGATGTAGGCGAGCAGCGTGATCGCCGCGCAGCCGGCGGCGAGGCCGTCGAGCCCGTCGGTGAAGTTCACGGCGGTCGTCGTGCCCGCGACGACGAGGTAGATGAACACCGGATACAGCGGCCCGAGGTCGATCGAGGCGTCGAATGGACGCAGCGAGATCGTGGGCGCGATGCTCGCCTGCTGCGTGGCCGCGTACCAGAGGCCGAGCGAGATCGCGATCGTCACCGCGAGCTTGGTTCGCGCGCGCAGCCCCAGCGACCGCCGGCGGACGATCTTCGTGTAGTCGTCGGCGAACCCGAGCAGCGCGCACGCGATCGCGGTCCCGAACACCGCGACCGACTGCGCGTCGCGCTTGGACAGGAGCAGGTAGGGAATCGTGATCGCGGCGAAGATGATGATCCCGCCCATCGTCGGGGTCCCGGCCTTCGTCTGATGGCCCTCGGGACCCTCCTCGCGGATGTTCTGGCCGAACTCGCGCCGGCGCACGAACTCGATGAAGCGGGGGCTGAGGAACAGGCACATGAGCAGCGATGCGGTGCCGGCGAGCAGGATGACCCCCGACGCCGACCCGGTGGTTGAAAGGTGGCCCGACGTGGTCGCCGCGGCGAGCCCGAGCGCCGGCGCGGGTTGGCCTGGCGTGACGCTCATCTCCCGGCGCCGACGGCGGCCTCGCGCAGGATCTCGCGCGCCACCGTCACGTCGTCGAACGGGATCTTGTGCCCGGAGGCGAACTCCTGCCCCTGCTCGTGGCCCTTGCCGGCGATGACGACGACATCGCCGGCGCCCGCGGCGGCGATCGCCCGCGCGATGGCGCGACGCCGATCGGCGTCGTGGGCGACGTCGCCGCCGCTTCCCTGCAGGATCTCGGCGATGATCGCCTCGGGGTCCTCGGAGCGCGGGTTGTCAGACGTGACGACCACCTCGTCGGCGAGGCGGCGGGCGATCTCGCCCATCTGCGGGCGCTTGCCCCGGTCTCGGTCCCCGCCGCAGCCGAACACGACGTGCAGCCGCCCCGGGGTCAGCTCCCGCGCCGCGCGCAGGACGTTGCGCAGCGAATCCGGGGTGTGCGCGTAGTCGACGAGCACCGCGAACCCCTGGCCCTCGTCGACGGTCTGAAAGCGGCCCGGGACCTGGCCGGCGGTCGCGATCGCCTCCACGCAGGTGTCGGCGTCGATGCCGAGGCTCCGCGCGGCGGCGAGCGCCCCGAGCACGTTGGAGACGTTGAACTCGCCGCGCAGCGGCGAGCGCACCGCGAGCTTGCCGTCGGGGCCCCGGACGGTGAAGGTCGAGCCGTCGATCCCCGTGCGCACGTCGGTGGCGCGGTAGACGGCGTCGGCGCGCAGCGCGAACGTCGTCGCCCCGCCCAGCTCGGCGGCGAGCCGCGCGCCGTAGGGGTCGTCGACGTTGACGACCGCCGCCGGCGCCTCGGCGCCCGCGAACAGCATCCGCTTGGCCTGGAAGTAGTCCTCCATCGTCGGATGGAAGTCGAGATGGTCCTGGGTGAGGTTCGTGAAGATCGCCGCCGCGAAGCGGATCGCGTCGGCGCGACGCAGCGCCAGCGCGTGCGAGGAGACCTCCATCACGCACGCCCGGTCGCCCCCGTCGAGCATCGCCCGGAGCGTCCGCTGCAGATCGATCGCCTCCGGCGTGGTGCGCTGGACGTCATGCGCGACGCCCGCGATGACGCTCTTGATCGTGCCGAGCAGGCCGCTGGGACGTCCCGCGGCCTCGAGCAGCGCGCGGACGAGGAACGCGGTCGTCGTCTTGCCGTTCGTGCCGGTGACCCCGACGATCTGCAGGTCCGCGCTCGGATCGCCGTAGAACGCGGCCGCGGCGGGCGCCATCGCCGCCCGGGTCGACTCGACGACGACCTGGGCGACCGGCAGGTCAAGCGGGCGCTGCACGACGAGCGCCACCGCGCCGCGGGCGACGGCGTCGGCGGCGAAGTCGTGGCCGTCGCGCGCGAAGCCGACCACGCAGAAGAACAGCGTGCCCACCCGAACCGCCCGATTGTCATAGGCGAGGTCGACGATCTCGAGGTCGTGCGCGCCCGCCGGCGCCGCGCCCGGCAGAACCTGGTCGAGCCGCATCGGCCGACAGCGTAGCGGCGCACGCGGAGTCTCCGGCGGCGCCGCGACCCCAGCCGCGGCGAGCCTCAGTGAGCGCGGGCGCTCGGGTGAACCGTGACCCGCCGCACGCGGCGATGCACGTGTACGCTGCCGTCGGCGGTGGCCAGCGGCCCCCGCGACGACGACGCGCGGACGCACGGATGCACGGTGACGCGGCGGACGCCGTGCTGGGCATGCACGCTGCCGTTGGCGGTCGCCAGCGGACCGGGACGATGATGCCGCGCCGCCGCCGAGGCCGTCGCCGCCAGCGCCAGCGCCAGCGCCGCCACCACGGCCGCGACGAGCAGAGCGGCCGGGCGGAGATCACGCGTCAGGTTCATGCCCAACCCATCGGACCTGGACACCTCCTGGCCGAGCCCGTCCACGCTGTCTGGACGGATGTATGGCCGCCGAGCTGCCGCCCTTCGCGGCTGGGGGAAAATGCGGTTACTCATTCCATGTGATTTGGCGCCCTCGACAAGGCCAGGCTGATCCGGACGGCGAGGGCGGCATTCCGGCCACTCCTGGCGATCAGTCCGCCCCCCGATCCGGATTGGGCTGGCAGACGATCGGTGTGGGGAGGGAGCCGACGGCGGCCGGCGGGACGGGCCGTCGGCAGAAGCGCTCGGCCGGCGCCTGAACACGTACGCTTGACGACTTGACCGACAGCGAACACGCGCGAAGGTACTTCGACTCGGTGGCGCAGATAGCGCGCGCGACCGATCTCGTCGGCATTGACGAGATGGCGCGCGGTTTGGCTGCGCTCCGAGCGCGCGGCGGGCGACTGTTCATCCTCGGCGTGGGTGGCGGCGCCGGCCACGCGTCGCACGCCGTCAACGACTTTCGCAAGCTGTGCCGGATCGAGAGCTACGCCCCGACCGACAACGTCTCTGAGCTGACGGCCCGCACCAACGACGAGGGCTGGGACACGTCGTTCACCGAGTGGCTGGCGGTCTCCAGGCTGTCGGCCGACGATGGCCTGATGGTGTTCAGCGTCGGCGGCGGCTCGCGGGCTCACAACGTCTCGGTGAACCTCGTCAACGCGATCGAGCTCGCCCGGGACCGGGGCGCGTCGGTCTATGGGGTTGTCGGCTCTCCCGACGGAACGCTGGCCCAGCTGGCCGACACCGCGATCGTCGTCCGTGCTCCCGGCGACCTCAAGACGCCGCTGGTGGAGGCGTTCCAGGCCGTCGTCTGGCATGCGCTCGTCTCCCATCCGGACCTCGCTGTGCAGCCGGGCCATTGGGAGTCGCTTGGCACCGCGTGAGCGCGCCGTCTTCGTCGATCGCGACGGCGTGATCAACGAGCTGGTCGTGGATCGCACCAGCGGCCTGTGCGAGTCGCCGCTCGCCGTGGAGGACGTGAGGCTGATCGCCGGCGCCGCCGACGCGCTGCGGCGTTTGTCGCAGGCGGGCTGGCGGCTGATCGGCGTCTCCAATCAGCCGGCGGCAGCGAAGGGAACCGTGGCTGCCTGCGCCATCGACGCGGTCCAGGAGCGGGTGATGGCGCTGTGCAGCCAAGCAGGGGTGCGGTTCGATGACTTTCGCCTGTGCCTCCACCATCCCCACGGCGTCGTTGCCGAGCTCACCGGAGAATGCGACTGCCGCAAGCCGGCCCCTGGCATGCTGCTGAGCGCGGCCGAGGCGCTCTCCGTCAACCTACCGGCGTCGTGGATGGTCGGCGACACCGACGCCGACGTCATGGCGGGCCGGGTGGCGGGCTGCCGGACGATCCTGGTGGCGCAGCCGGGCAGCGTCCACAAGCGCTCCGGGACCCCGGTGCCGGATGCCGCCGCCTGCGACCTGCCCGCCGCCGCCCGCCTCATCCTCTCTGCCCCGAAGGAGTAGATTCACGCCCGTGCTGGAGGACCTGAACGTCAAGATATTCGCGGACGGCGCCGATCTCGACGTGATCCTGGCCCTCGCCGCCGACGGCCGAATCACGGGGTTCACGACGAACCCGACGCTGATGTGGAAGGCAGGGTTGACCGATTACGAGGAGTTCGCCAAGCGCCTCCTGGAGCGGATCACGACTCACCCGATCTCGTTTGAGGTGTTCGCCGACGACGTCGCCGAGATGCGCCGTCAAGCGACGATGATCGCCGGCTGGGGGGACAACGTCTACGTCAAGATGCCCGTATCCACCACCGCCGGAGTGTCGACAGCACCCTTGGTGCGCGAGCTGTCGGAGAGCGGGGTCAAGGTCAACATCACCGCGGTGTTCACCACCGCGCAGGTGGAGCTGATCACCGAGGCCGTCAAGGACGGCGCGCCATCGTATATCTCCGTGTTCGCGGGACGGATCGCCGACGCCGGAATCGATCCGGTCCCGTTGATGGCCCGGGCCGTTGATGTCATGGTTGCCGCCCCGCGCTCGGAGCTGATCTGGGCTTCGCCGCGCGAGGTCCTCAACGTGGTGCAGGCTGATCAAGTCGGATGCCACATCATCACCGTGACCAACGACCTGCTGAACAAGCTCGATCTGCTGGGCAAGGACCTGCTCCAGTACTCGCTGGAGACGGTGCGGATGTTCCGCCGCGACGCTCTCGCCGCGGGCTTCACGGTCTAGCCATGAGAAGTGGCCCACGAGCACCGGCGTGGCCGGCTGGCGTGGCCTTCTCGTGAGGGGAGCGCGATGAGCGTCATCTACAGCCAGGCACCGCTGCGCATCTCCCTGGGCGGTGGTGGGACCGACCTGCCGTCCTACTACTCCGAGCATGGCGGGTTCCTCGTCGCCGGAGCGATCGACAAGTACGTGTACATGCTCGTGCACACCGTCTTTCAGCGGCGCTACCTGATGAAGTACTCCCAGACCGAGGACGTGGAGGAGATCTCGCAGATCCGCCACCCGATCCTCCGGGAGACGCTCAAGCGTCATTGGCGCGGGAGCCCGTTGGAGATCGCGTCCGTCGCCGACGTGCCCGCGGGGACCGGGATGGGATCCTCGGGGGCGTTCACGGTGGCGCTGCTCAAGAGCTTGGCGCACGCCCGCCGCACCTCGATCACCCCGTCGGCGCTGGCCGAATCCTCCTCGGCGATCGAGATCGACGTGCTCAACGAGCCGTGCGGGAAGCAGGACCCCTACGTCGCCGCGCACGGCGGGATCTGCGCCTACACGTTCGCGCGCGACGGGGCCGTCGACGTCGAGCCCCTGGAGCTCGACTCCCAGACGCTGCGCGCGCTGCGCGAGCAGCTGCTCCTGTTCTACACCGGGGAGGCGCGCAATGCCGCGGCCGTACTCGCCGACCAGGACCAGCGCACGAAGACCGGCGACGACGAGATGGTCGAGAACATGCACCGCACCAAGGAGATGGGCCATCAGGCCCGGAAGCTGTTGCTCGCCGGCGACCTGTTCGCCTACGCCGAGCTGATGCACGAGCACTGGCTCAACAAGCGGCGACGTTCTCCGGGCATGGCCACCGATCGCATCGACGAGCTGTACACCCTGGCGCGTCGCAGCGGGGTGATCGGGGGCAAGCTGGTGGGCGCCGGAGGGGGCGGATTCCTGCTCGTCTACGCGCGCCATCCCGCCGACACCCGCCAGGCGATGGCGGCCGCCGGCGCGGTCGAGCTCCCGTTCGACTTCGAGTTCGTCGGCGCGCAGTCCAGCGAATATGCGTGAGGATGACCCAGCCGCTGCCGCCGATCTGCATCCTCGCCGGGGGCCTGGGGACCCGGCTGGGAGCCAGGGTGCGCGAGACTCCCAAGCCGCTGCTCGACGTCGCCGGCGAGCCGTTCCTCATCCATCAGCTCAGGTTGCTCGCCCGCCACGGAGCGCGCGAGGCCGTCGTCAGCGTCGGCTACCTCGGTGAGCTGATCGAACAGCGGATCGGCCCCGAGCGGTTCGGGGTGTCGCTGCGCTACAGCTACGACGGCCCAACCGCGCTGGGGACGCTCGGGGCGATTCGGAAGGCCTCTCCATGGCTGGGTCAGCGCTTCCTCGTGCTCTACGGAGACACCTACTTGCGGATCGACTACGCCGACGCGTGCCGTGCCTGGTCTGCCAGCGAGCTGCCGGCGATGATGACCGTGTTGCGTAACCACGATCGCTGGGACGCCTCCAACGCATCCTTTGACGGTCGGCGGGTCACGCGCTACGACAAGCGAACGCCGGATCCGGCGATGCACTGGATCGACTACGGTTTGGGCGGACTGACCGCAGGCGCACTCGACGCGGTGGCCGTCCACGTCACCGAGCTGGCTGACCTGTACCACGAGTTGTCGCGGCGCAGCTTCCTGTTCGGGTACTGCGCCACGGAGCGCTTCTATGAGATCGGAACCCCGGAGTCGTTAGCCGAGGCGGCGGATTTTCTTGCCGCCGGTGGGTAGGCGGCCTCGCGATCGAAAGCTCCCCTGGAGGCGATCGCCTACGCGGCGGGCGAGATGACGAGGAGGCCGGGAACGCGCTGAAGGTCGTCGGCGTTTCCGGTTGCGACGGCGAACCCGTGGGCTATCGCCGTGGCCGCGATCCACAGATCGTGAGCGCCGATCAGCTGTCCCCGATCGACGAGGTGGGCCCAGAGGTCGGCGTGAGCGCGGGCCACTCGATGAGTGATCGGGATCGATGGCAAGCCCGCGAGCAGGTGCTCGACGAACGCGCCGCGGCGAGCCCGGCGAGCGCCCGTCGCGCGCGGTGGACGCCGTGCAGAAGCTCGCTGATAAATCGGATAGCTGGCCGGCTGCGGCATCGTGCGCGCGGTTGATCATCTGGCGTCGGGGCGGGGGGTGGAGATGCTCGGTCGCGGCGGCTCGGCGGTCGCTGGCGCGGTCGAGATCGCCGGGCTGCTCGCGCTTGAGCCTCGTCGGGTCAGGCGTTCATCTGATGAGGCGGACCGCGCCGATCTGCTGCCCGGGCACCGCCGTCAGGAACAGGCGACTCGAATCAAAGCCGTCCCACTGCTGGCAGCTGGAGACAGGGATGATGTAGCGCGGAGGGGAGCGCTCGATGGTCTGGAAGGTGATCAGGCGCCCCGGCTGGCTCAGCCCCGAGCGGTCGGAGAGGTCGAAGGCTCCCGGGTGCAAGCCGCTGGACCGCGCGGCATCGACCTCCAGCCAACGGTAGTCCCTCCACGCCGTCCCGGCCGGGGGCTGAATCTGAAGCGAGGAGCTCTGCGTATCAACATGCCTTTCCGCCGTCGTGCGCACGGAGACCGTCTGGGCGCCGGGGCGGGGCTCTGCGGGTCCCTCGAGAAAGGTCGGGGCGTCGCCCCAGATGCAGGCCTGGCCACGGAACGGCACTCCGGTCGTTGCCGGCTGCTGATCAAGGTGCAGATGAAGACGTGCGACGGGCCGAGCGCCGGGCAAGGAGTAGATCGTGCGACCGTGGCTTTCGAGCAACGGCCGGTAATGATCCAGGATCCATCTGCTCACCAGGTAGAGGAAGACCGGCGCCGGCGTGCCATCTATGGACGGGGCGCCGTACATCTTGGCGTCGGTGTCGTCGAAGACGATCAGCTTCGGCGGCGCGCGGCGGAGCTGGGCAAGGAGGTTGCGCTGCAGCTCAGCTGTGTCAGTGAGACCGACCGGGGCATACCAGCGTGAGCTTGGATCGTGGCCGAGGAAGTAGTAGAACAGGGCCGGCTCGTTGGTGATGTCCAGCAACCGGCCGTGGGGCCCCTCGTAGGCGTTGACGATCCGCTGCAGATCGTCCACCGCAGGACCGTCGACATCACTGGTGTACCCGACTCGCGCAAACGCCGGTGGCGCCGATACCTTTGGGCGGTACGCCGCCGGCGCGCCGTCCATCACCTTGTGCAATGGCCCCCAGAAGGCGACCACGAACAAGATCAAGGCTGCGATGCCAAGCGGGTGGGCCGTCACCGAGCCGACCACCCGTTCTGAGAGTCGGCTGCGGATCCAGCGCTCGATCGCACTGATCACGCGGTAGACGATGTAGACGATCAGCGGCGTCGCCACGATGAACGGCTGATCGGCGTGTGGAGGGTCCATCCGGGCCAGGAACTTCGAGTAGTAGATGAGCAGAAGGAGCGCCGCTGCGCCCATCGCCCAGTCCGCGGCAAGCAACGAACGCCGCAGTCGCAGTCGAGCCACCGCGTACGCGAAGGAGATGAGTAGCGCCGCGACCGGCGCCAGCGCCATGAACTCAAACCTCGCTTGCGAGGAGTTGTACGACGCGGGCGGGATCGCCTCAGCGAAATGGCCCCCGATGAGACCAAGGCTTACCGAGAGGAAATCGCCCAGCGCCCCCCGGCTCGCCATGTAGATCGCGAAGACGCCTGCGGCGGCGACAGCTCCCACAGTCGCCCAGATCGTCCGTCGAAACGCCTGCGCCAGCGGAGCGCCCGGCGACCACCAATACCACTCGTAAGCAGCGACGACGACGGCTACGGCGAGCACCGCTGGCGCCAGTTCCAACGTAACGATCGCCTGCGCGACCACCAGAAAGCCAAGGCCGACCGCCCGCACCCGAGTCGGGCGCTTCAGCGTCGCCGCGAGAAGCAGCAGGATCAACCACCAGGACATGAAACGGGGGTCGGGGGTCACCCCGATCCAGCTGCCCACGAAGATCAGCGCCCCGATCAGGAGCAGCGGCCAGCTCCGTCCCACGAGGTAGGCGAGCAGCCAGTACGTCGCCACCACGGCGAGTGGGTTCAAGATGACGCCGGCGCCCGCGTAGGCGCCCCAGTAGCTGTCGCCGAACACGGCCCAGCCGACGGCGGTCGGAGCCACGTCACCGAGCAATCCGTGCGTCAATACGACGCCGCTCCAGGGCAGCCAGCCGTGCCCCACGAGCATCGTCTCGGCAACCCACTGCCCCTGCTCGAACAGGCCGAGCTGTCCCATCTGTCCCAGGTCACCTGGAAGATGTGCATACAGGACGAACAGCGCAGCCGAAACAGCGACCAGCACGACCGCGCGTCTCTCGATCACTCTGGCCCCGCCGGCACCCGACCGGCGCAGCGACACGAGAATCCAGGCCAACAGTGCTGCGGTGAGCGGCAGCCCGAGCCACGTCGGGAACCACGGGTAATGCCGCACGGCGTGGTCCGAGCGGATGCGCACCTCGGTGTGCGCCGAGACGAGTATCAGTCCGGCAACCGTCAGCGACGTTCCCAGAGCGTTGATCGTGGCAAGCCACGCCTCCCCATGCGTCTGCCCGGGCATGAGCCACCGCAAGGCAGTCGCCCCGAGGCCGGCCACCAGGAGATAGCCAATCGCGACGAGCGCAACGCTCAGCCACAGACGGTCGAAGGCGACGCCGACCTCGAATCCGAGGACGGCTCCGACGAACGCGACGCGCGCGCCCAGGCCGAAGCGGTCATTGATCGGCACCGATGACTCTGGGTGAAGCGACGGCTGCGCTTCACCCAAATCCACAACTGGGCGCAGGCGCCCGCGTGACGGCGGCCTCGCCAGCCCCACCCGAGGTCCGATCCGCGTCAGGCCGAGAAAGATCAACAGGGCAAGCAGCGGGAACAGGACGACCGTCAGGTAGTACGCGTCGACGTAGTTGTTCGGATTGAAGTCGGCGAAGATCGGATAGCCGATCGCGTCCGACTTGGCGGTCAGCGGCCCCCAGCGCGCGACGATGGCGGCTGCCGTGACGGCCCCGGCGACGAGAACCGCGAGGCCGACTCGGATGACCGCGCTGCGCCGGAGTGCGGGAGAGCTGCGCTGGCGGGCAGCGGCCGGCCGTGGGTTTCTCTGGACGACCGACCCCTTGGCGGTTGTGGTCATGCTCGGCGCATTCTGGCCAAGGCCATTAGCCCTGGACCGGATCGGGCTCTCTCTGAGGTCCGTCGGCCGTCTGGCGGGCGCCGGCGTCCCGGCGAGCAGCATCGTGCTCGGCCGTCGCCTCGGCGATCACTCCCCCGTCCGGAGCAAAGACATGGCCCCGCAGGAGCAGGAAGAACGTGACGGACATCACGAGCGTCACGCCGACGAATATCACTCGCTCGGAGACGCCGAGAAGCCCTGGCAGGAACCCGGTGGCCAGCGCCGTGGTGGGGTACTGAATCGCGCCGAGCACGAGGTAGCGCCCGATCTGCTGGCGCGTCGACAGCGCGAACTCGTCGACGTGGCGGAAGACGAAATGACGCTGTAGGTTGAAGTGCAGCGTGACCGCGAGGACGTAGGCGAGAGGGATCGCGACCTCGATCGGGGCTCCGATCAGGCCGTTGAGCACGAGTGGCACCCCGAGGTAGACGGCGCCGACGATGGCGCCCGCAACGCCGTAGCGGACCAACGGCCCGGCGAGCGGGTGCTTCAGAAGCGCGCGAACCGATCGCATGCCAACATTCTGCCGTTCTGGAGCCCGCACCGCCCACCGAGACCTCGGCGCCCCCCGCGCCGAACGGAACGTCGATCGCCCGCCGCAGCTCTGACGCAGTCCATGCTGCGGAGATCGAACTGCTCCTCCCTGAGCACGATGTTGCCGAGCCGGACGTCTCGATCGTCATCCCGGCGCTCAACGAGGAGCTGACGATCACGGACTTCGTCGCGTGGTGCCGACAGGGCCTCCGGGGTGCGGGGGTGCAGGGCGAGATCCTGATCGTCGATTCCTCGAACGATCGGACGCCTGAGCTCGCCCGAGTCGCGGGGGCGCGCGTCTTGCGCGTCCCCAAGCGCGGCCTGGGACGAGCCTACATGGACGCGATTCCCTATATCCGGGGGCGCTGGGTGCTGATGGGCGATGCAGACTGCACGTACGACTTCCGGCTGCTGGCGCCGTTCGTGGAGAGGTTCCGTGAGGGACACGAGTACGTGATGGGCTCGCGCTGGAAGGGATCGATCGAGCCCGGATCGATGCCCCGGCTGCACCAGTACTTCGGTACCCCAGTGACGACGTGGATCCTCAACCGGCTGTTCTCCAGCAAGTTCTCGGACATTCACTGCGGGATGCGCGGCATCACACGCGACGCCCTGATACGGATGGGCCTGCAGTCCCAGTCCTGGGAGTACGCCTCGGAGATGGTGCTCAAGTCCGTGCACATGAACCTGCGCACCGCCGAGGTGCCGGTTCGCTTTCTCAGCGACCGCGAGGGGCGGCTCAGCCACCACAAGCGGGCGGGCTGGTTCTCGCCCTGGCAGGCGGCCTGGATCAACCTCCGGGCGATGTTCATCTACGGCTCGGACTTCTTCGTGTTCAAGCCGGGGCTCGTGCTCGCGTTCGTCGGGCTGATCGTGACGCTGGTGCTGACGTTCGGCAACCTCACGATCGGCAAGGTGACGCTGTCGATCAACTGGCAGTTCCTGGCTGTCGCGGTGTTGATCGTCGGGCTGCAGGCGGTGTTCCTCGGCGGGATCGCCCATGTCCTGTTTGACTACACCGGCCGGCGCACCAGGCGCTGGTTGCGGACTTTTCCGTATACGCGTACCGTGCTCGTGGCGGGACTGCTGGTCCTCGCCGGCATCGGCCTGGGGGTTCCGCTGGCAATCGCCTACGGACACAACGATCTCCTGCTCACGTCGGCCAACTTGGTGCAGGACCATCTGGCGGTGACGGGTCTCGCCGCGGTCGTGGCCGGGGCACAGCTGTTCGTGTTTGTGCTGCTGCTCCACGGGGTCGTGCTCGCCACCGCCCCGGTGCGGCCCACCGTCCCGGACTGATGGACGGCAGCACGCGGTTCTACGCTCGCTACTACGGCGGGCTTCTCCGTCGCTCGGGATTCTCGCTGGCCAAGGGGCTGGCGCTGCCACTCGTGCGCGCCGAGGCGGTGCGATCCGGGGCCCACGCGATGGCCTACCCGATCTCGACCTACGCTCCGTGGCAGTCCGACTCGGAGTTCCGGCGCGTCTACGGGAAGGTCAGGGCCAACACCCTGGTCGACATCTGGCGCTGCCATGAGCTCTGGAGCCTGCTCGCTGAGGTCTGCGAGATCCCGGGGGCCGTCGTGGAGGTCGGGGTCTGGCGGGGCGGCAGCGGCGCTCTGATGGCCGCCCGGATGGCCGGGCTGGGCCTCGGGGACCCCGTTTACCTGTGCGACACCTGGGAGGGGGTGGTCAAGACCGGACCCGACGACATCTACTACCACGACGGCGAGCACGCCGACACGTCGAAGGCGATCGTGCAGGCGCTGGTCGCTCGGATGGGCCTGGCCAACGTCCAGTTGTTACAGGGAGTGTTCCCGGAGGAAACCGCGGCGCAGGTCACCGCCGATGCCCTGCGCCTCGTCCACGTCGACGTCGACGTCTATCAGTCGGCCAAGGACGTGATCGAGTGGGCGTGGCCTCGGTTGAGCAGCGGAGGGGTCGCCGTGTTCGACGACTACGGGTTCCCGGCGTGCCCCGGAGTGACCAGGTTCGTCGAAGAGCAGAGGCGGATGCCCGACCGCCTCGTGCTGCACAACCTCAACGGCCACGGGATCGTCATCAAGCGGTGAGCGCCACCAGCGAGCGCACCTCGTCCTACGGCCAGCACCGTCGCCCGAGCGTCGTCGATCGCTTCGGCGTCTGGCTCGGCAGCCGGACGGCTCGAGCGGCCGGCGAGTTCACCGGTGCGCGCTTCGCCGATTTCGGCTGCGGATACGACGCGACGTTCGCCCGGACACGGCTGCCTTGGTGTGCACACGCGCTGCTGGTTGACCTCGCACTCGCCGCTGACCTCGCCCACCATCCCAAGGTCACGGCCGTGGAGGGCTCGGTGCTCGACGTGCTGCCGACGTTGGGCGATCGTTCGCTGGACATCATCGTCTGTCTATCGGTCCTCGAGCACCTGACCGTCCCTCAGGTTGCGCTCGACCACTTCCATCGACTGCTGGCACCCGGCGGAGTCGCCATCCTCAACGTGCCCTCGTGGCTGGGCAAGCCGTTCTTGGAACTGGCGGCGTTCCGCCTCGGCGTCAGCCCGGCTGAGGAGATGGATGACCACAAGGCCTACTACGATCCTCGCGACCTGTGGCCGATGCTCGTCCGCGCTGGGTTCAGGCCGAGCCTGATCAGATGCCACCGCCACAAGTTCGGCCTCAACACCGCGGCTGTCTGCCGGGTGCCGGCATGACCTTCGACCGTGGGCGCGTCATCATCGTCGGCGGGACCGGGTTCATCGGCAGCCACTTCTGTGACGCACTGCTGGCTGACGAGCGAACCACTCGTCTGACCCTCTATGACAACTTCTCCTCTGGACAGGAGTGGCACTACTCCGACCACGCCGGCGACGGCCGACTGCAAGTCGTCCGTGCCGACGCCAATGACCTCCGAACGCTGTGCGGCGCCATGGCCGGCCACGACCTTGTCATCCATCTAGCGTCCAACCCGGATATCGCCGCAGCGATGACCAACCCGGCGATCGACTTTCACGAGGGCACGCTGATCACCCACCACGTCGTGGAGGCGATGCGCCGGACGGGCGTCGCCCGGATCGCCTATTCGTCGGGCAGTGGCGTCTATGGCGACCTGGGTGAAGTCGAGGCCACCGAGGATCACGGCCCCCTGGTGCCGGTCTCGACCTACGGCGCGAGCAAGCTGGCCGGTGAGGCGCTGATCAGCGCTTACGCGCACATGTTCGAGATGCGGGGCTGCGCGTTTCGCAACGGCAACGTCGTCGGACGTCGGCAGACGCACGGCGTGGGCTTTGACTTCGTGCGGCGCCTGCGCGACGATCCGACCCAGCTCACCGTGCTGGGCAATGGGACCCAGTCGAAGTCCTACATCTTGGCGAGCGACGTCGTCGCGGCGTTCCTGACGGCGCTGGACGCCGAGACGGACGTCCCGTTTCGCAGCTTCAACGTGGCCACCGGCGACTACGTGACCGTGCGGGAGATCGTGGGACTCGCGCTGGAGGCCGTTGGGCTCGACGAGACCCAGACCACGATCCACTACGGCGCCGAAAGCCGTGGCTGGAAGGGGGACGTCCCGGTCGTCCGGCTGAACACCGAGCGCATTCGAGCGCTGGGGTGGGTGCCGTCCACCGACTCCGGGGGCGCGCTGCGTGCCTCGATGCAGGCGATGCTCGACGACCTCGCGGTCGGGCGTCGATGACGCCGGCCACCGCGCCCGGCGTCTGCGTCGGCGCGACCATCAGCCAAACCCGCGCGATCCGCTCTGGATCTGGCGACTCTCGATCACCTTGTCGACGAGCCCGTAGGCCTGGGCCTCGGGGCCGCTGAAGTAGCGATCGCGCTCCATGTCGGCGTGGACGCGCTGCACCGACTGACCGGTGTGCTTGGCGTAGATCTCGTCTACGCGCTCGCGGAGGGCGAGGATCTCGCGAGCGTGGATCTCGACGTCGCTGCTCTGTCCCTGGAAGCCGCCGGAGGGCTGGTGGATGAGCACGCGGCTGTTGGGCAGCGCCATCCGCATGCCCGGCGCACCGCCGGCCAGCAGCAGCGAACCCATCGACAACGCGATCCCGTAGCACGTCGTCTGCACCGCGGGCTGGATGAACTGCATCGTGTCGTAGATCGCCAGCCCGGCGTAGATCGAGCCACCCGGCGAGTTGATGTACAGGTGGATGTCCTTGTCCGGATCGTCGGACTCGAGATGGACGAGCTGGGCCACGACGAGGTTGGCGATGTCCTCGCTGACCTCACCGCCGAGGAAGATCACGCGGTCGTTGAGCAGCCGCGAGTAGATGTCGAACGAGCGCTCCCCGCGCGCGGTCTGTTCGACGACCATGGGAACGAGAGCCACTGGGCCTCCTATCGGGAGCTGGTAGGGTGCAACTCGATGGTTGCGTGATCATCGTAGCAAAAGAGCAACTCATGAGTTGCGCATTCGCGACAGGAGGACCCATGGCCGATCTGATGCAACGCGAGCTCGTGCTGCCCGTCGCGCCGCCGGCGGTCTGGCGGGCCCTGACCGACGAGAGCTGGCTGGCGCGGTGGCTCGCCGACGAAGCGCGGCTCGAGCTGCGTCCGGGCGGTGACGCCCGCTTTCGGATCGGCGACCGGACGCGCGCCGGCTGGGTCGAGGAGGCCACGCCGCCGACGGGCGAGCGTCCCGGACGGCTCGCCTTCTGGTGGGAGGACGCCGATGCCGACGGCGGGCCGGGCGACGGCCGGGCGAGCCGCGTCTGCCTCGAGCTGACCCCGACCGAGGACGGCACCCGGCTGCGCGTCGTCGAGACCCGGCCGCTCGACGTGCTCGACCTCGTCGGCACCCCGCTGGGCGCCCCGGGCGGACTCGCCGATCCGGGAACCGAGCGCTTCGGCCCCGCGCTCGTGGCCGTCTGACGGATGTCCTCGGACGCCGCCGACGCGGTCTTCGACGCGCTCGCCGACCCGATGCGCCGGCAGCTGCTCGCCAGGCTCTCGGCCCACCCGGCCAGCGCCACCGAGCTCGCCGGCGAGCTGCCGATCTCGCGCCAGGCGGTGGCCAAGCACCTGACCCTCCTCTCCGGTGCGGGACTGCTGCAACGCGAGCGCGCGGGCCGCGACGTCCGCTATAGGGTCACGCCGGCGCCGCTGAGCGACGCGGTCGACTGGATCTCGGAGGTCGGCGGCCAGTGGGACGCCCGGCTCGCGCGGCTGTCCGCGGCGCTGGGCAGCAGGCCGAGGCACTGACTCGTCGGCGTGCAGATACCTCAGCAAGCTGAGAATTCTCACCGGACACCGGGTGAAAATCCTGCGCTGACAAACCTCGTCATCGCTCCCAAATCCTCCACGCCTAGCCTCCCGGGCACTTCGAGGGCGAACGGATACCTGGGGGGTAGCCGCCATGCGCAATACGGATGGCGCGACTGGACTCTCGCGCGACTCAGGCGCGCGCGAACGGTCACGGCCGCGACGGGAGGCTGTCGCGCGGGTGGTGGCGGGATCGGGCGAGTCAGAGCCGGCCCGGCTCCGCGGCGACGCCGAGACCGCCGCGGTGCGGGTGCAGGACGAGGTCGATCTGGCGCGGCTGGCGGTCGTGATCGCCGCGGGCAAGCGGGGCGACTGTGACGCGATCAGCTACCTCTTCGACCGCTTCGCCGACGACGTCCGGCGGTACGTCTCGAGCATCGTGCGCGACGAGCACGAGGCCGAGGACATCACCCAGAACGTCTTCGTCAAGCTGATGCGCATCCTGCCCAAGTACGAGGAGCGCGCGGTCCCGTTCTCGGCCTGGCTCATGCGCGTGGCGCGCAACGTCGCGCTCGACCACCTGCGCAGCCGGCGGATGATCCCCTGCGAAGAGGTCCGCAGCATCGAGCATCAGGTCGGCGACGACCAGCTCGAGCGCGACTGGTCGCTGCACGCCGCGCTGCGCTCGATGTCGGCCGAGCAGCGCCGGGTCGTGCTGTGGCGGCATCTCGGCGGCCTGTCGCCGGTCGAGATCGCCGAGCGGCTCGGTCGCAGCGAGGGCGCGGTCCATGCCCTGCACCATCGCGGGCGTCGCGCGATCAGGGCCGAGCTCGAGGCGATGGGGGCGGCCCCGTCGACGATGGCGCGCCGGCCGAAGGCCGCCGCCCGGACCCGCGGCGGTCCGCGCCCGCTCGCGCGCGCGAGCTGACTACGGCGCGGCGCCCGCGCCGACCACGGCGCTGCGCCCGCGCCGACCACGGCGATGCGCCCGCGCCCCATACTGGGCGCCGAGATGTCCGACGAGCCGCTCAGGGTCCTGATCGCCGACGACGACCCGCTCGCCCGGGGCGCGCTGCGGCGCGCGCTCGGCGAGGCCGGGATCGACGTCGTCGCCGAGACCGGATCGCCGCTGCAGACCGCCGAGCTCGCGGCCGCGCAGCGTCCCGACGTGGTGCTCATGGACGCGGCGCTCGGCGCCGGGCGTCCGCCCGAGCCGATCGCGCTCGTGCTCGACCGCGCCCCCGAGGTCCGCGTGCTCGTCCTCGCCAATGCGCCCGAGACCCGCGCGGCGATGACGGCGCTGCGCGCCGGCGCCAGCGGCTACCTGAGCCGCGACATCGACCTCGTCGCCCTGGCGCGGGCGGTGCGCGGCGTCGCCGCGGGCGAGGCCGCCGTCTCGCGCGAGCTCACCGACGAGCTGCTGAGGGCGGTGCGGGAGCTCCCGGCCCGCGACGCCGGCATGCGGCCGGTGACCAGCCCCCTGACCACGCGCGAGTGGGAGGTGCTCGACCTGCTCTGCCTCGAGCGGTCGACCCAGGAGATCGCCGCGACCCTGTTCATCACCGACGAGACGGTGCGCAGCCACGTTCGCAACATCCTGCGCAAGCTCGACGTCGGGTCGCGAGCCGAGGCGGTGCGGGCGGCGGGAGCGCTGCGCGGGACCGGCTGACGGCGCGCCCGCGGGGCCGGCTGACGGCGCGCCCGCGGGGCCGGCTGACGCCGCGCCCGCGGGGCCGGCTGATGCCGTCGCCGCCGAGGGTGACCCGCTCAGCCCGCGGTGCAGGCGCTCGAGCGCATCGCCGGCGCCAGCGCCCCCGCGAGCGCCGCCGAGAACTTCGTCGCGCCGCGCCCGTCGAGATGGTCGCCGTCCCCGAAATCGGCGGCGTGTAACCGCTCTGCGTGCGCCCGCCGATGTCGACGAACTGCAGCCCCGGGATCTGGCTCACCAGGCGCCGCATCGTGACGTCGAAGCCGCGGCGCATCAGCTCTGTGCCCCACGGCTCCTCGTCGTAGAGCAGCGGGGTCGTGTACAGGATCAGGCAGCCGTGCCCGCGCCGGACCCACGAGTTCAAGGCGATCAGCGAGCGCTCCTGTGGATGGCCGAGCGCGAACGGCTGGCGCCCCGGACGATGCGCGAGCCGGCGCGCCTCGCTGGCCAGGAACGCCTTGCTGATGTCCTGGACCGACGTGGGCAACTGCATCCAACCCTGCTGGTTGGCCAGGCGCGCCTGCTCGAGGTTCAGCTTGCGGCCGTGGAGGATGTCCGAGAGCGTGATCAGGCGCGTGTCGGAGATCCGGCCGTGGAGGATGAACAGCTTCGAGAGGGCCTCCTCGGCCGCGCGGTTGATCGGGCTCATGTCACGCGACTGAAAGCCGGCGCTGGCAAAGAACGCGTCCATGAACTTCTCCCCCAGCGGCGTGTAGCCGACGTCGAGGTCGCGCGGGAGCAGCCCGAGGAACACGTAGTGCGGCGGGGGTCGCTGGTAGTAGCGGGTGAAGAACGGCTGCCAGAACTGCACGTCGACGCTCTCCTGGGCGAGGTTGTAGGTGTGCGAGGCGACCGAGCGCCGGCGCAGGCCGGCGTCGAAGACCGCCGGGTTGACCCCGAACATCGTGCGCGAGTTGCCGACGAAGAAGCCGCTGTAGCGCTCGTTCTCGACCTGGCGGAACTGGTTGAGCTTGACGCCGACGTCGTAGTCCTGGAAGGAGCGGAACGCGGGCACGTAGGTGCCCGGGTCGGCGAACAGCCGCCCCGCGATGAGGCGATCGAGGCCGACGGCCGCGGCGATCAGCACGAGCATGTAGATCAGGCATGCGAGTCGTGCCGGGACGCGCCGCCGCCCCGGCGGCGGGGGCGGGCACAGCTTCACCAGCGGCGGGCGGCCCGGCGGCCGCCGCACGCGCGCAGCCGCGGGGCGTTCGCTGACCGAGGCCATCAGAAATGAAAGTAGATGAAGGGGACCGTCGTCGACCGCGAGAGCACGTCGGCGATCGTCCAGCAGGCCAGCGAGCCGACCGCGAGCGCCGCCGGGCGGATGACCGGGCGTCGCCACAGGGCACCGACCGGCCTCGCCAGGCGGGCGGCGCCCGCGCTCGCGATCAGCAGGGCCAGGAGGCCGGCGAGCGCCTTGCCCGCCGACGGTGAGCTGAACAGCGCCGTCGGCGCGGCCAGGTCAAGCGGGCGAGCCAGGTCGCGGAACACGTCGAGCGCCTGGCCGACGGTCGCCGCCCGGAAGAACACCCAGGCGCCGAAGACGACGACCATCGTCGACGCCCACCCCGCCGCGCGGGTCACCCAGGTGCCGCGGACCCGTCCCCGCAGCGCGTGCGAGACGCAGAGAAAGACGCCATGGATCGCGCCCCAGAGCATGAAGTGCCACGCGGCCCCGTGCCACAGGCCGCCGAGCGCCATCGTGATCATCAGGTTGCGGTACGTCGCGGGCCGGCCGTGGCGGTTGCCGCCGAGCGGGATGTAGAGGTAGTCCCGCAGCCAGGTCGAGAGCGAGATGTGCCACCGCGCCCAGAAGTCCGACGGGCTCGTGGCGGCGTAGGGGAAGCGGAAGTTGATCGGCAGCTCGAGCCCGAGGACGCGCGACACGCCGCGGGCCATGTCGGTGTAGGCCGAGAAGTCGAAGTAGATCTGAAAGCCGAAGCCGAGGATCCCCACGAGCGCGAGGCCGGCGCCCTGGCCCTGGGGATGGCGGAACAGCGCGTCGGCGAGCGTCGAGAGGTTGTCGGCGAGCACGAGCTTCTTGACCAGGCCGAGCGTGAACAGCGCGACCCCCGACTGGAGCCGCGCGAGCTGCAGCGGCGCCGGGCGCTCGAGCTGCGGCGCCAGCTGGCGGTAGCGCGTGATCGGCCCCGAGATCAGCTTCGGGAAGAACGCCTTGTAGGTCGCGAAGACGAGAAAGCTGCCCATCCGCGCGTCTCCCCGGTAGATGTCGACCTGCATGCTGATCATCTCGAAGGTGAAGAAGCTGATCGCGAGCGGCAGCAACACGTGCAGGCCGTCGAAGCGGCCCGCCGAGGCGAGGCCGAGCCAGGCGAGCAGCTGCGCCGCCGAGCGGCTCAACAGCCCGGCGTACTTGAAGAAGGCGAGCACGACGAGGTTGAAGGCGACCGCGACCGCCAACACGCCGCGCGATCGGTTCGTCCGCTCAAGCAGCTTGGCCAGGGCGAAGTTGCCGACCGTGCTGCCCGCCAGCAGCAGCCCGTAGATCGGATTCCAGCTCAGGTAGAAGACGTAGCTGGCCACGAGCAGGAGCGGCACGCGGGCGCGGGTCGGGACCGCCCAGTGGACCGCCACCAGCAGCGGCAGGAAGATGATCAGGAACGTCGCCGAGCTGAAGAGCATCCGCTACCCCGGCGCCGGCTCGGGGCCGTCGCCGCAGCACTCCCGGCGGGCCGCGGCCACGAGGGCGGGCTCGTTCGTCGGTGCGATGCCCATGCCCCGTGAAACGGCGGGCCGGACGGGCAACTTGCGCCGCGCGCGCCCGTCTTTACTCCGATTTAGTTCCCCACGGCGGCGGCCCGAGCTGCGCCCCCAGCGCCCCCATGTCCGGTTGGCGCCGGCGGCGCGTCCCCGCTGTCGGCGGCGGCGCGAGCGTCGCCGACCCGGCGCGCCAGCCCGGGCTGCCGCTGGCGAGCGCGTAGTCGTGTCGCGCCCGGGCCACGTAGCGCGGCGGCGCGCTGATGTCGTGCGCCCCGCGCGGCAGCACCGCCACGCCGGGCCCCGTCCCGCGCTGTAGGACGTCGTTGAAGTCCTCGAGCGCGAAGCCGACGCCGCGCGCCGCCTGCAGCCACGAGATGAGGTTGTTGGCGACGACCGCGCCCGTCGTCGTTGGCCCTCCCGACAAGAAGCTCAGCCCGAGGTTCGGCCCCCCCGGGCCGTCGATCGTGTTGTTGACGACGCGAACGCCGGGGGAGCTCTGGACCCGGATGCCGAAGTCGTCGCCGACCAGGACGTTGTTGGCGATCGTCACCCGGCGCATCGTCAGGCAGGCGGGGGCGCAGTTGGCGCCGCTCGGGTAACCGGGCTGGAGCAGGAACCCGCGGCCGCCGTAGACGAGGTTGCCGCTGATCGACAGCCCGGCCCCGCCGCCGATCGCGTGGATCGCGTCGCAGTGGCACTCGGGGTCGATGTCGGATCGGTTCTCGTCGTCGGCGAAGGTGTTTCCGGCGATCCGCACCCCATCGAAGTTCTGCGCCGAGATGACGACGTCGCCCATCCGGGTGAAGCGGTTGTCGTCGATCGCCACGTCGCGGTAGGTGTCGGGCGTCGCCGTCCCCGCCGACGAGGGCGGCTGGCCGAGGGAGAAGCCGACGCCCACCGACCCGTCGTGGACGTCGTCGTGCGCGATCGTCAGGTCGCGCATCGGCGGCCGCAGCGTGATCGCCGTCGGCGTCCGCTGCGTGCAGTGAGCGGTCGCGGGCGGTCCGCCGGTGCAGCCGGTCGCGCGCCGCGGCGTGACCGCGAGCTCGTCGCCGACGATGCGCACATGGGCGGCGTCGGTCAGGCTCAGCTCGGAGCCGGTGATCCGCAGCCGCTCGAGCGTGAAGCGCCCCGAGGGCGCGCCGGGGCTGCCGATCGAGAGGCCCGCGATCGTGACTCGCTCTCCGGGAGCGGCGCGAACGGTGACCGGGGCGCGCGGAGCGAACCGGCCCACGGTGACCGCCGGATAGCTGCCGCCGCGGATCAGGACCGTGCCGCCCTGAGCGGCGGCGAAGGCCCGCGACAGGCTGCACCATGGGGTGGCGGCCGACACGTGCGAGGCGGGTCGGGCGTCGCTGCAAGGTCCGCCCACCGATGTGCGGTCGACGTAGAGCACGCGCGGCGGCGGGGGCGCGTGCTGGCCCCCTCCGGTCAGCAGGCCGACCGCGATCGCCGCCCCCACCAGCGCGAGCACGGCGACGACGATACGCCCGCGGCCGGCGCGACGAGCCGGTGGCCGACCGCCGTTCGGGGCGGCGGACGGCCGCTCAGGTGAGGGCGCCAGGGCGGCTCGCCGCGTGGGGGCGACCGGCGACAGGTCGCACCTGCGCCGTCTCCGGCGGGCGTCGCAGGCGCTCCGCGAGCTCGGCGCGCTCGGCGCGCCGCGATCGCCGCGCTGCCTCGAGACTGCCGGTCAACGCCAGCATGATGAACACGAGCGTCGTCTCGTCGAGCGTGTCCTCGGTGGCCAGGCCGGCGACGATCACCGCGATCCAGAGCGCGGAGGTGAGGCTGGCCGCATGGGCGAGCTCCCAGGCGCAGCGCGCCATTTCGCGCAGGACCCTCAGCATCGAGGTGAAGAGCACGATCCAGAACAGGAGCAGCGCCACGCCCCCCTCGATCAGGATCGTCAGCCCGGAGTTGTGCGAGTTCCAGCCGACCTTGTAGTCCTCGTAGGCGTTGAGGTACGGGTTGACGTAGAGCTCGGTGCCGAGCCCGTAGCCGACGAGCGGGCTCTGCGTCACCTTGCCCCAGAGCTCGCTCCAGTCGTGCAGCCGCCAGTTGAACGAGGTCAGCGCGGTCTCGCTGTGGCCGCTGACGACCCGCGTCTTGGCGGGCAGCAGGCGATCGTGGATCGACGGGACCGCGAAGACGAGCACGCCGGTGACCGCCAGGACTCCGAGCACGAGCATCCGCTGGCGCCGCCAGCCGAGGGCGATCAGACCGAGCATGAAGATCAGCCACCCCTCGCGGCTGTAGGTGCCGACGAGCGCGGCGACCATCAGCGCCGATGTCGACCAGCGCAGCCAGCGCGGCAGGCCGGTGCGTCCGGCGATCATGATCAGCGCGGTCGCGGCGAGGTACGCCGCCAGGGTGTTGGACCCGCCGCCGAGCGTGCTCCCGATCCGCGAGACGCCGAGCTGCGCGCGATAGCTCGCCGATCCGCTCGCCCACTCCACGACGCCGATCGTCGCCGGCGCCACCCCGCTGAGCGCGAACAGCTTCAGCAGCAGCCGTGAGCGGGCGACGGTGTCAAACAGGTTGGCGGCGAGCAGATACATCGCCGCGAGCGACATCAACCGCACGAGCTCGGAGATCGGATCCCCCCCGGCCTTTCCGTGCAGGCCCACGATCGCCCACGCCGTGGCGATCGCGCTGGCGGTCAGCAGCGCGGCGAACGCCGGCGTGGCGCGCGGCGTGAACATCGAGCGCGCGGTCAGCGCCATGGCCAGCAGCACGACGAGGAGCAGCAGCCCGGTCAGCCCGTTGGCGTTCGCGGACGCCAGCCCGGGGATGAGCTGCTTGCTCGACACGAGCGCCACCAGCGGGCGCAGCAGGACGAACATCCCGAGGAAGAACCGCGGGCGCAGGACGCCGAGCGAGGCGAGGCCGACCAGCGCCAGCAGAGCGCCCGGCACCTTCCAGCCGCCCGTGACGGCCGCGAGCGCGCCGGTCAGGGCGCTCGCGAGCACGGCGAGGACGAGCGCCGGGAGCTCGGCGCGCGGTCGCGGGATCTCGGGCAGGCGCCACCATCGGGCCGCGCTGAGCCGCACCCGGCGGCTGGCCCCGAGGCTGGTCACGATCGACTAACGCCCGCAGCGAGCGTCAGCTGACGGCGTGCCGGCGGCGCTCCCAGTCGGCGACCTCGCTCGGCAGCGCGATCCACGTCCGCGGCCGGGCCGTGATGCACTGCAGCAGCTCGCGGTAGAGGGCGAGCCGCGCGGGAGTGGCGATGTAGTCGGGATGGACGATGACGTTGATCAGGCCCCCGATCGCGTGCAGGAACTCGACCTGGGTCCGCCACACGCCGACGTCGGTCATCCGCAGCTCCTCGAGCAGGATGAAGTCCTGCCACAGGGTGACCGGGAGCTCGATGCAGCGCTCGTTGAGCGCGAACGGCGTGAAGCGTCGGCAACCTCCGGGCTGGGGTTGGAACGGGTCCCAGGCCGGCATCGAGGAGTCCCAGCCGAAGGGCAGCTCGGCGAGCAGGTGGCGGTCGTACAGCAGCGAGGGGCTGCGAAAGCCGTCGGCCCCCCACCGGCGCGCGGCGTCGCGCATGACCTCGAGGCGCTGCACGAAGATCTCGCGCGAGTCGAACAGATGGCCGTCGTGGTGGACGCCGTGGACGCCGACCTCGTGTCCGTCGGCGCGCAGCCGGGCGATGAGCGCGGTGTCGACCGGATAGCGGCGGACGACGAAGTTCCAGCACGAGCGGATCCCGAGCTCGGCCTCGATCTCCGCCAGCGCTCCGACGTTGCGCTGGCCGCCCTCGAGCTCGACGTCGTGGGTGATGATCGCCGCCGCGCGGTGGCCGTCGGGCCATGGATAGCCGAGCGGATCGCTCGGGATCGGCGGCCGGCAGTCGTGACCGAGCCCGTCCCAGATCCGTCGCGCCCGCACCCGCCGCAGACCGACCTGAACGGGCCGCGGGATCAGCGGCTTGAGCCTATAGAACGCGCGCAGGGCGGTCCCTGAGCTCACCGCGCCCCCTGAGCTCACCGCGCCCGTCCCACCCGGGAGCCCAGCGCCCGCCGCACCCCGGTGGCGAAGAGCGCGGTCGTGGGCAGCGGATCGCGGAGATCGAGATCATCCTTCACCCGGCGGTCGCCGAACGCCCGCACGTACCCGCGCAGGTCGCGGCGGGCGACGGCGTAGGCGAGGTCCATCGTCAGCGAGCGCAGGATCACATCGTCGCGATAGTCGCCGTCCCGGGAGGTGGTGGGCTGCCCGCGCACGAGCGAGAGCAGCAGCGCCGGGAAGTCGACGCCGCTGGCGATCGCGAGGTCGAGCGAGCCCCAGAACTTGGGGTTGACCTCGATCAGGTAGTAGACGCCGTCGCGGCGAGCCCGCTTGAACTCGACCATCGCCACCCCGTGCCAGCCGGTCGCCGCGAAGAAGCGCTCGCCGAGCACTCGCAGCGCGGGGTCGCGCCAGCTCATCGCCATCGCGCTCGGCCCGCCGGTCGGCGGGACCTCGTGCAGCCGGCGGTGCATGAAGTGGGCGATGAGCCGGCCGCGGTCGGCGAGCCCGAAGAAGCCATGCCCGTCCCCGTCGACGTACTGCTGGACGAGCGGCGGGCGGCCCTCCGCGTAGCCCGTGGGGTCGGCGCGCAGATAGTCGGCCACGCACGCGTTCAGCTCGCCGCCGTCGCGGGGATAGCGGACCGTGCCCTGGTCGACGGCGGACTTGAACACGAGCGGATAGCCGAGCTGCGCTCCGATCGCCGCCGCCCGCGCCGGATCGTCGATCTCCACGGTGACCGGCGTGGCGACGCCGAGGGTCGCGGCGAGCTCGACGGTCGCGCGCTTGTTGGCGAGGCGCTCGAACTCGCCGAGGTCGTTGTAGGCGCCGGCGAGCGAGCCCTCGAGCGCCGAGCGGTGGCGGCAGAGCAGCTCGTTGCCGGGCAGCCCGGCGGCGATCACCACGTCGGCCGCGTGCGCGTGCGCGAGCTCGAGCAGGCGCTCGGGTCCGTCGCGGCGGGCATCGAAACGGATGGTGCCGGCCACGTGGCGCGACCGCGCGCTCGGGAACCGGCGCACGGGAGCGGCGGCGACGACCTCGACGCCGACGCGCCCGAGGCTGCGCACGATCGCCAGCGAGTGGCGCAGCTGCGCGTCGAGCACGAGCACGCGCTCAGCGGGCACGAGACACCGCCAGGCCGCCGCGGAGCAGCAGGTTGGCGAGCGCTCCGGCGAGGAGATCGTCGGCCATCACCCCGCCGGCGCCGCCGAGGCGCTGCACCGCCGCCACCGGACCCGGCTTGAGCCGGTCGAGCAGCCGGAACGCGAACCCCCCCGCCAGGCACGCCGGCCAGCTCGGCGGCAGGCCGGCAAGCGCGAGCCACACGCCGGCGAGCTCGTCGACGACGACGCGCTGCGGATCCGGGTCGCCGGGCGTGATGCAGGCGCGCGCGCACGCCCCGCCGACGAGCGCGACCGCGAGGACGAGGAGCGTCGCGCGCCGCGGCGAGGGTGCCAGGCGCCGCCAGGCGAGCGCCCCGAGGAGGCTCGCCGCCGTCGCCGGCGCCCGCGGCAGGTGGCCCACCGGCCCGAGCGACGCCACCAGCGACGCGCCGCGTCCGAGCGACATCTCAGAGCGCCTCGTAGGCGGCGAGCAGCGCCGCGACCGAGTGCTCCCAGCTGACCTGGTGAGCGCGGCGCAGGCCCGCGCCGGCGAGCTTCGCCCGGGCCGCCGGCTCGCCCGCCAGCCGGGCGATCTCGTCGGCCATCGCCTCGGCGTCGCCGGCGGCGACGAGCCGCGCCGCGCCGCCGGCGCTGCGGCGGGTCTCGATCAGGTCGTAGGCGACGACCGGCTTGCCGGCCGCGAGGTATTCGCCGATCTTGATCATCGTCGAGCGCTCGTTCAGCGCGGTCGCGGGCGACGGGTCGACGCAGATGTCGGCCGCGGCCAGCCGTCGGCGGACCTCGTCGGCCGAGACCCAGCCGGTGAGCGTGGCGCAGTGCGCGACGCCCTCGGCCCGCAGCGCCGCCTCGAGCGTGGCGCGTTCCTCGCCGTCCCCGACGACGACGAGTCGCGCATCCGGGGTCTGGCGCCGTCGCCGGACCCGCGCGAGCACGCCCGCGAGCGCGTCGGCGCCGTCCTGGGAGGCGAGGAGCCCGACGTAGATCAGCTCGGGATCGCGCAGCGGCCCGCTCCGCCCCGCCGGTCCGGCGACGATCGTCGCCCGGGGCGGACCGTTGCGCACGACCGTGACCCGCTCGGCGGGCACCCGGCCGCGGATGCGCGCGACCTCGGCCTGGGACTCGTTGGCGGCCAGGACGTGGGTGCAGACGGCGAAGCTCGCCCGTTCGGCCGCGGCCGCGAGCCGCACCGCCCGTCCGGGGCCGAGCTTGTGCGCTACGAGCTCGGGGAACAGGTCGTGCTGGTCGTAGACGACCGCCCGGCGCAGCAGCCGCGCCGCCAGCCCCGCCCCGAACAGCAGATCGGGGGGGTTGTGCAGATGCAGCACGGTCAGTCCGCGGGCAAGCGCGCGCAGCGCCGCCAGATGCAGCGCCGGTATCGCGACGGCGTACTCGAGCGCGGTCCCTCGCGCCGTGACGCCCTGGATGGGAACGCGGAAGCGACGCACCGCCACGCCGTCGATCGTCTCTCGGCGCGACTCGCCGGCGGCCCGGGGCGCGATCACGGTCACCTCGTGGCCGGCGGCGACGAGCGCGCGCGCCTCGCGGCTGACGCGAACGTCGCGCGGATAGGAGCAGTTCTCGAGCAGCATCGCGACCCGATGACGGCGCACGGCGATCGTGGCGGACACACTCCCAGAACGAGCGCCAACCGCCGAGACGTTCGCGGGGACCTGCGGCGGCCCGCTGCTACGGTGCCACGACATGTGGCGGGCGGCGGTCAAGCGCGGCCTGGCAAACGCGGGGCGACGAGTGCCCGACCGCGTCCTCTACGACCTCAACGGGGTGCTCAACTACCTTGAGGCGGGCGCGTTCATGCGCCGCCGCGATCTGTGCCCGCGTCGCCGGGGCGCGACCAAGTTCGAGGTCTTCGATCTCATCGGCGCCGAGGTCGCCGATCGCGACGTCCTGTACCTCGAGTTCGGGGTCGCCGCCGGCACCTCGATGCGTCACTGGTCGGCTCTCCTGCGCGATCCGCGCTCCGCGCTGCACGGGCTCGACAGCTTCGAGGGCCTGCCCGACGACTGGATCCTCGGGCGGGGGGCCGGCCACTTCTCGACGCGCGGACGGCCGCCCGAGATCGACGATCCCCGAGTCCGCTTCTTCCCGGGCTGGTTCGCCGACACGCTCGCCACCTACCGATTCGAGCCCCACGAGCAGCTCGTGGTCAACTTCGACGCCGACTTGTACTCCTCGACGGTCACCGCGCTGGCCGCGGTCGCGCCCCACGCCGTGCCGGGGACGTTCCTGTACTTCGACGAGTTCAACCACCGCGCCGACGAGATGCGCGCCTTCGGCGAGTTCCTCGACCGCACCGGCCGGCGCTGCGAGCTGTTCGCCGCCTCCGGCGACCTCGCTCACGCCGCGTTTCGCCTGCTGTGACGGGACTTCGATCGGGTCGGGCCCGCGACTTCGCGACCGACGGCTCCATCGCCGAGCCTTAGGGCCCACGACTTCGTAACTGACGGCTCCGGCGGCGTCTGGACGCGCCTGACGCCGCGCGCTCGCCCTCACGTATCACCAATACGATCGGGACTCGCGCGCGACGCCAGGCACGCCCAGCCACTCGCCGGATTCCGCCATTTACTCAGTCGTGGACCCTTAATCCGCGCCGCGGCACAAGCCCGGGACCCGCGGCGGAGTTATCGAGGTAGTGAGATCCGGGATGACACTGAGCGCCTTGCGCCGGGCACGCCTGATCGCGCTCGGCGCAGCGGCGGCGATCGCGGCCGCCACGATCGCGCTGATCGTGCTCGCCGACACCGGCGGGGGTCGATCGGCGAGTCCCGCGAGCGTCGTCGGCGAGGACTTGCACCGGTCGACGATCTACCACTCGCCCCAGCATCCAGGCTACACCGCCTGGGTGGGCGCCTGGGTGATGCCCGACGGCAGCCTGATGACCGCGTTCGACCAGGCCACGGGTCCCGTCGACCCCCGCCGGCGCGCGCTCATGCCCGCCGCGACGCTCCGGCGCGACTTCGGCCTCACCGAGACGCGACGAGGATCGACCCCGAGCACCTACCAGGACCCCCGCTACGACTTCTGGGGACTGGCGCAGCAGGTCATCTACCTGCGCTCGACCGATGACGGCCGCTCCTGGTCGGTCTGGCGCCGCGACCCGTTCCGGGCCCTCTCGCCGCAGGCCTACTCCGCGCAGGCCGACACCGCGCTGCCCGACGGGACGCTGATCCGGCGGGTCAGCGGCGTCGACCTCGCCAATGACCCCTCGATCCCGCACACCGCGCTGCTTCAGACGCTGAGCTTCGATCCGACCGACTCCACCGGCCAGGCCGCCGCCTGGTCGGCGCCGCGGGTCGTGCTGCACGACCCGCGGGTCTGCACCTACCAGTTCAGCCGCATCCGCCAGCTCTCCGACGGTCGGGTGATCGCGCTCGGCGCCGTCGTCGGCTACGCCCACGGCCACAGCGGGCCGTGCGCGCCCGAGGCCGACGGCTTCAGCTACCTGCTGATGGTCGCCCCGTCGGCGAGCGCCGCCGAGCAGGGGCGCTGGTCGCTCGGGATGCCGTTCACCGGCCAGGTCGCCCCCAACGAATGGGACGTCGCGCAGCTGCGCGACGGCAACCTGCTCGCGCTCATGCGCACCGCGGTCGACGGGCGGCCGGTGCGCCGACAGGCCATCCTGCAGGCCCGTGGCGGCGGCTGGGTGATGCAGCGACCGCGGCCGCTGCCTGACCTGCCGGCGTTCACGCCCTCCGGCCACCCGGATCTGCTCGCCACCGACGAGGGCGCGATCGTCTCCTTCTCGGATACCGGCACCGCGTATACGACCGACGGCGGGACCACCTGGCACACCCTGCGCTTCGGGTCGATGCCGCACCTCAGCTACGCGTCGCGGTATTACCCCTACGCCATCCAGGGACCCGACGGCCGCATCGAAGTCTTCTCCTCGGACGGCTACGACATCCCCTACGGCGCGTTCGACGAGTCGATCGTCATGGACAGCTTCCGCCTCCAGGTGCAGGCGGAACGCTAGCGTCAGCCACGGCTCCCGGCGCGCGTTGTGAGAGGCGTATGCCCGAGCCGCAGGTGACGATCGTCGTCCCCGTCCACAACGGCGAGCGCTACCTGTCCCAGGCGCTGGAGTCGATCGCCGCCCAGACCTTCGACGCCTGGGAGACGGTCGTCGTCGACGATGCCTCCAGCGACGGGAGCCTCGAGCTCGCCACGGCGTTCGCCCGCGGGCACCCCGGTCGCGTGCAGGTCATCCCGCTGACCGAGAACCTCGGCGTGGCCGGTGCCCGCAACGCCGGCCTGCGGGCCGCTGCGCGCGGCCGACTCGTCGTGCTGCTCGATCAGGACGACTACCTGCTCGATCACTACCTCGACACGACCGTGCGGCTGTTCGACGCGGGGCAGGCCGCCGGACGACGGATGGGGATCGTCGTGCCCGACGGGTTCATCCAGACCGACGGCGGGATCCAGCACACCAGCTCCGAGTACTACTGGTGGTGCGATCAGCTCGACTACGAGCGGATGCTGGAGTGCAACTACATCACCGGTCGGGCGACCTTCTCGCGCGCCGCTTTCGACGAGGTCGGGGGGTTCGACGCCGCGTGCCTGACCGCCGACGACTACGACATGTGGCTGCGACTCCTGGAGGCCGGCTACGAGGTCGTGACCACACGCGAACCGCTGTACGTGTACCGCATCCACGCCGACCCTCAGACCCAGGACAAGCTGAAGGTCGCCCACGGCGCACTCGCGGCGTTCGACGCCGCTCGGCGCCGGGGGACGCTGAGCCCTCGCCAGGGCCGCATCGTTCAGCGGCGGGTTCGGCATTATCGCGCGGTGCGCGACCGGGCGGTCGTCGCCCGGGCACTGGCCGAGCGTCGCTTCGCCGCGGCGGCGCGCGTGGCGCTGACCGGGGCTCCGTCAGCCGCGATGGCGGTGCTCGAGCACCCGCGCTGGTGGCCCCGGCGTCGGCGGCGCGTGCTCGGCTCGAGCGCCTCGTGACGGCGCCTGACGATGCCGCCACACGGCATCTTGGCCCGCGGCGGGCTCTGCGGACGAGCGTCATGCGCCACCACGGAACGTGGCTGCGCACGCTCGTCTTCCGCGCGCTGCGGCTCAGCCTGCTCCCGGTGCTGATGCGCGAGACGCTGCAGCGGCGCACGGTCACGCTGATCCTCTATCACGACCCGGAGCCGCAGCGGCTCGCGCGGCACCTGCGAGCGCTCCGGCGCTCCTACACCTTCATCTCGCTGCGCCGGTTCGTCGACGCGCTGCGCGAGGGCCGCCTCGACGAGCTGCCGTCGAAGGCGCTCGTGCTGACCTTCGACGACGGCCACATCCGCAACCGGGGGCTGCACGGGGTGCTGGAGCGCCTCGGCGTCCCCGCGACGATCTTCCTGTGCTCATCGGTGGTCGGCACCGGTCGCGCGTTCTGGTTTCACCACGTCCCCGACCCGCAGGCGCTCAAGCCGATGACCGACGCGCAGCGCCTGCACCACCTCGCCGCCCGTGGCTTCGACGAGCTCCGCGAGGGGCGGCCCGAGGCGCTGACCGACGAGGACGTCCGCGCGATGCAGGGCCCGGTCGTCGACTTCCAGTGCCACGGAGCCACGCATCCGATCCTCGTCGGCTGCGATGACGCCAAGGCGCGCGACGAGATCCTCGGATCCCGTCGGACGCTCACGGCTCGCTACGGCCTGGACATCTTCGCGTTCTCGTATCCCAACGGCGACTACTCGTCGCGCGAGCTCGCCCTCGTGCGCGAGGCCGGCTACCGCTGCGCGCTGACCGTGGACGAGGGGTTCAACACGGCGACGACCGATCCGTTCGCGCTCCGCCGTATCCCGATCGACGACACCGACGGCGTCTGCGAGGTGATGGTCAAGGCGAGCGGCGTGCTGGGCGCGCTACGCCATCTCGCCGGCCTACCGCCACCGGGTCGCGGACGGTCGTGAGCGCGCGCGTCAGCGGCCTGAGGGTCCTGTTCGTCGCCAACCGCTGGCCCGACGAGCAGCGCCCGTGGCACGGCATCGCCATGTGCGACCAGGCGCGATCGCTGCGCGAGCTGGGGATCGAGATCGACGTCATCCCGATCCGGGGGTACGCCGGGCGCGGCGCCTACCTCGGAGCGGCCGTGTCCACGCTGCGCCGCGTCGCGCGGCGCTACGACGTCGTGCACGCCCACTACGGCCACTCCGGGATGGTCGCGCGACTGCAGCTGCGGCCTCCCCTGGTCGTGAGCTACCTCGGCACCGACCTGCTCGCGGCCGTCCCGGCCAACGGCCTGGGGCCGCGTCCCCGCCTCGAGGCCGCCGTGTTCCGTCAGCTCGCTCGCCTGGCGGCGGCGACGATCACCCAATCACGCGAGATGGAGCGGGTCCTGCCGCGGTCGCTGCGGGCGCGCAACACCGTCATCGCCGAGGGCGTGGACATGCTCCGGTTCGCGCCCGCCGACCGAACCTCGGCCCGCCGGGAGCTCGGTTGGGCACTCGGCGAGCCGGTCATCCTCTTCGTCTCGGACCCGCGGCGCACGGTCAAGAACTTTCCGCTCGCGCGGGCGGCGTGCGACGCGCTGGCGGCGCGGCTGCCGGGGTTGCGTCTGCACGTCGCCGGCGACATGACGCCCGCCGACGTCCCGCGCTACATGAACGCCGCCGACGCGCTCATCATGACCTCCAACTACGAAGGTGGGCCGTCGGTGGTCAAGGAGGCGATGGCCTGCGCTCTGCCGGTGGTGGCCACGCCCGTCGGGATCCTCAACGAGGTCCTCCGCGGCCTCCCGGGCATCCACGTCGCCGCGCCCGAGCCGGCGGCGCTCGCCGGAGCTCTGGCGATGGCGATCGAGGGCGGGCGAACGCCGGCCGCGCGGGAGGCGATCGCCTTCATGAGCCTCGAGCGCGTTGCCGAGCGCGTCGCCGGGGTCTATGCCGGCGTGACCGGCGGCGGCGAGTAAGTCCGACTCGCCGACCGACGTTTGCAGGGGGTGGCGCGGCTGTGCTTCGACCTCGACGGCACCCTGTGCACGAACACCGGGGGCGACCATGACGGCGCCGAGCCGTTCCCATGGGCGATCGCGCGCGTCAACCGGCTCGCCGCCGAGGGGCATCGGATCGTCGTCTTCACCGCCCGCGGGACGGCCACCGGGATCGATTGGCTCGTCGGGCTGCCGTTCTGCCTGCTGCCCGTCGGCTCGATCGACGGGCGGGCCCTGGCGCCCGCGGCGCATGCCGTCGTCGCCGCGCTCGTGGACGAATGGAGCCGCGACGCGGGCGTGGAGCTGGCCCAGCAGATCGCCGAGCTGACCCGGCCGGCGACGGCGCCGGCGGGATGAGCGTCGCGGTGGCGATCCCGGCGCGGCTGCGCTCGTCGCGGCTGCCGCGCAAGGTCCTCACCGACATCGGCGGCCGCAGCCTGCTGCAGCGCGTGCACGAGGTGGCCGTCCGCGCCGGATGCGGGCCGGTCGTCATCCTCACCGACGCCGACGAGGTCGCCGGGGTGGCGCGCGCGTTCGGGGCCCGGGTGCTGATGACCGACGCGGCGCTTCAGTCCGGAACCGCCCGGGTCGCCTCGGTCGTCGACGAGCTCGACGCCGACGTCGTCGTCAACCTCCAGGGCGACGCGCCGCTCACCGACCCCGACGTCCTGATCCGGGCGGCGTCGGAGGCGCAGCGGAGCGGGATGGCGGTCACGCTGCCGGTGTACCGGCTCGAGAACCCGCAGGACGTCCACGACCCGGCCACGGTCAAGGTCGTGCGCGCGCGCGACGGACGGGTCCTGTACTGCTCGCGCGCCGCCGTGCCGTTCGTCCGCGACGCGCCCCTCGAAGCGTGGGCGCAGCGAGCTCGCTTCTGGGGCCACGCCGGCCTGTACGCCTACACCCGTGCGTTCCTGCGGAGCTTCGGCGATCTGCCGGCAAGCCCGCTGGAGGACAGCGAGCGCCTCGAGCAGCTCCGGTGGCTCTCGGCCGGGGTGGCGATCCACAGCTTCGAGGTCGAGCCCCAGGGCCCGTCGGTCGACACCCAGATCGACCTCGAGCGCGTGACCGCGGCGCTGTTGGCGCGGGCATCGTAGTGGCCATCCGCGTCCACTCGAGCTCCGCCGGCCTGGATCCGGCGGCCCTGGTGCCCGGCGCGGACGTCGTGCTCGAGGTCGATCCCGCGCACGGCTTCGATCTTCCGGGCGGCGTGGCGGTTCGCGATCACCTCGACGACGAGGACCGGCGCGGCGCCGACGTGCAGGCGCTGGAGGCAGTCAACCGCTGGCGCGCCCACGCCGACGAGCCGCTGACCGTCGACGGGATCTGCTGGCCGCAGGTGCTCGAGTTCGAGCTGCTGACCCGCTTCACGCCGTTGGTGGCCGACGCGGTCGGACTGCAGCGGGCGCTCGTCGGCGCCTGCGAGCGGGATGTCCTCCTGGGCGACGCCGAGCCGCGGACGCGATTTCTCGTCGATCGCGTGGCCGCGCGCCACGGCCTGCGGGTCCGCGGTGAGCGGCGCGAGATCGCGACGGGGCAGTACGAGCGCTCCGGCCGCCCCCCGCTCCTGCGTCGCCTGCGCCACGACCTCTTCACCTCGGTGACCACGACGCTCGGCGTGCCCACCCGCCTGGCGCCCGCAAGCACGCTGCTGCGCGGCTACTGGCCGCTGATGCCGCTGCTCGACGCGATGCTCGGTGATCCCGGCCGCCGCCCCGCGGTGACGCTCACCGCGCTGCCCTCGGGTCCGCGCCGGACCCTGAGAGCGGCCGCGCAGGGGGGATGGGTCGGCCGGCCGGGGCCGCGGGCGCGCGCCGCGGCGCGCGCCCGCGCGGCGGCGGCGCTGCGAGGGCTCGACCTCCCAGACGTCGCGCTCGACGTCGCGGGGCTGGACCTCGGGCCATGGCTGCGCCCGGCGGCGGTGGAGATCGTGGCCTCCCGGCTGGCCGCGCGGCTGTGGACCGCGGCGTCGATGCGCCGGGCCCTGAGCAGCGGGCGGATCGAGCGGGTCGTGGTCCCGTTCGACGACGAGCCGGGAGGACGGCTGATCACGCTGCTCGCGCGCGAGGCCGGGATCCCGACGTTGCTCGTTCAGCACGGCGCCTACTTCCTGCCGTGCGTGGTCGCCGACATGACGCTGGCCGACCGGGTCGCGATCTGGTCGCGGTGGGTGGTGGGGCAACGCGCGCCCGACCCCCGTCTGCACGAGGTCGGCTATCCGCTCGCCGGTCAGCCGGTGCCGCCGCGGGCCGCCCAGGGGGCGCATCCGAGAATCGTCGTCCTCCCCCAGCCGCACCACCCGAGCACCGCGGTCGTCGAGACCCGCGCGTGGATGCGCCATTGCGTGACCGCGGTGGCCGCCGTCCGCGACGCGCTGCCCGAGGCGACGGTGACCGTGCGCCCGCACCCCGCCGACCCCGCCAACCTCGCGCCGCTGATCGCCGAGCGCTTCCCCGGGGTCGTCGTCGACGCGCAGACGCCCATCCTCGAGCTGCTGGCCGGTCACGACCTGTGCATCGGCGCGACGACCTCGGCGACGCTGCAGGCGGCGCTCGTCAAGACCCCCGTCGTCTTCTTGAACATCACCGGCCACGAGTGGGACTTCCCGTTCGGAGGCGCGACCGCGGTGCCCATCGCGCGCGACGGGGCGCAGCTCGCCGCCGCGCTGACCGCCTTCGGGCGGGGATCGCCGATACCGGGACGCGAGCACCTCCTCCGCGCCCTGGGGGCCGACCGCCCCGACCCGACCCCGGCGCTGCTCGCCCTGCTCGACGGCGCCGCCGAGGCGCTCGAGCCGTTGGTTTTGGCGGGCGTGGGGCGTTCTGAGGGTGATGACTGAGCCGCTTGGCCACGTTGCCACGCCCGCGTCCGTGACCGAGCTCCCGCCGCCCCACGAGACCGGGCGGACCACGATCGACGCCGAGATCGCGGCGCTGCAGCGCGTGCGCGACGGCCTCGGCGGCGCCTTCGACGCCGCCGTGGCTGCGATCGTCGCCCTCCGCGGGAAGGTCGTCACCGCCGGCGTGGGCAAGTCCGGTCATGCCGCACGGAAGACCGCCGCCACGCTGTGCTCGGTCGGCATTCCCGCCGCGCACCTCGATGCCGGCAACTCGTTGCACGGCGATCTCGGCCTCACGATGCCCGGAGACCTGGCGCTGCTGTTCTCCAAGAGCGGTATGACCATGGAGCTGCTGACGATCGTGCCCCACCTGCGGGCGCGCCAGGTGACCCTGGTGGCGATCGTCGGCGACGCGGCGTCGCCCCTGGCGCTGGAGTCCGACCATGTGCTCGAGGCCGCGGTGCGCAGCGAGGGGTGTCCGATCGACGCGGCCCCCATGGCCAGCGTGCTCGCCGCTCAGGCGATGGGCGACGCCGTCGCCGCCGCGGTCATGCGCGCGCGGCGGCTGACGGTGGCGGATTTCGCCCGGCTGCATCCCGCCGGAACGCTCGGGATCCGTCTCAGCCTCACCGCCGGCGACGTGATGCGCCGCGGCCCCGACCTGCCGCGGGTCTCCGAGGCGGCCACCCTGAAGGACGCGGTCCTCGAGATCACCCGGACCGGCTACGGCGCCGTCTGCGTGCTCGGCCCCGGGGAGCGGCTGGCGGGCTTGATCACCGACGGCGACATCCGTCGCAAGCTGATCGAGGTCGACAACCTCTCGCACGTCCCGGTCGCCGAGGTGATGACCTGGCGCCCGCTCACGGTCTCCCCCGACCTGCTGCTCGCCGACGCGCTGCTCGGACTCGAGCAGCGACCCAAGCCGTTTCTCACCGCCCCCGTGGTCGACGACGGGCGCTGCGTCGGACTGCTGCGCCTCCACGACGTCGTCCGCGCGCACCTGCCGGCAGCCGGTCGATGAGCGTGAGCGCGGCGATCGCGATCGACGAGCAGGTGAGGATCGGCGACGGCTCGCTGGCGCTCATCGCCGGGCCGTGCTCGCTGGAGAGCCGGGAGCTGGCGCTCGAGGTCGCCGGGATGCTGCGCGAGACGTGCGAGCGCCGATCGGTCCCGTTTGTCTTCAAGGCGAGCTTCGACAAGGCCAACCGCACCTCGGGGGGATCGTTTCGCTCGATCGGGATGCACCGCTCGCTCGAGATCCTCGACGAGATCCGCTCGAGCCTGGGCGTGCCGGTGCTCACCGACGTCCACGAGAGCTGTCAGGTGCCGATCGTGGCCGAGGTCGTCGACGTGGTCCAGATTCCGGCCTTCCTGTGCCGCCAGACCGACCTGCTGGCCGCCGCCGGCGCCAGCGGGCGCGTCGTCAACATCAAGAAGGGCCAGTTCATGGCGCCCGAGGACATGGGCCATGCGGTTGCCAAGGTCCGTTCCGAGCGGGGGGCGCGGGTCCTTCTGACCGAGCGGGGGACGACCTTCGGCTATCGGGATCTCGTCGTGGACTTCCGCGGCCTGCAGACGATGCGCGAGCTCGTCCCGGTCGTCTTCGACGCGACCCACAGCGTCCAGTCGCCCGGCGGCGCCGGCGGGCGCTCCGCGGGCAAGCGCCAGTTCGTCGCCGGCCTCGCGCGCGCCGCGGTGGCGTTCGGGATCGACGCGCTGTTCCTCGAGTGCCATCCCGCCCCCTCGCAGGCGCTCTCCGACGCCGAGACCCAGCTGACGCCGGCGGAGGTCGACGACCTGCTCGACGCATGCCTGGCGCTGCACGGCGTCCTGACAGCGCCCGCGGCGGCCTGAGACGGCGGGCCGGCGGCGGCTCAGACCGTCGCGCGGTGCCCGCGGGTCAGCAGGTAGTCGGGGTTCGCGCGCAGCCCTGCGCGCGCCGCGGAGGCGATCGCCCGGGCCCGGGCGACGCCGATCGTCGGCCCACCGTCGAGCTGGCGCTCGACGAGCTCGCGCCGGTCACGCAGCGCGTCCATCAGCGGGCGCAGGAAGGAGACGACGTCGGCATCGAGGTCACGCACGAAGTAGCGCGCGGTCACCTCCCGCGCGGGCTCGCCGTCGGTGACCTCGCCGCGGAACTCCTTGAAGTACCGGTACGGGACCTGCTCGAGCTGCTCGACGTGCAGCAGGAAGGTGCAGTCGTCCGGGTCCGAGCCGAGGAAGACGACCGCGGCGTTGGACCACAGCAGGTAGGCGAAGACGCTGCGGTCGCCGAAGCAGTCCTTGTCGCAGACGGCGAACAGCGCGCTCTCCCACGCCGCGGACACCGGCCCGAGGATCGCCGCCGAGAACAGCGGATCGGCGGTGCGCCGGACGCCGGGCCGGCGGCGGAAGTACTCCGTCAGCGCGCCGACCGTCGACGGGCTCCCGGCACGGTGAAACGACCTGCCCTCGCAGAAGCTGTAGGTGAAGGTCGGCATCATCACCGTGCCTCGCGCGGCCGCCCCGCGGAGCCCGTCGAGCACCGTGGCGAGCCGTCCCGAGCGTCCCCCGCCGGCGAGCCGCACCCATCGGCTCATGTCCGAGTGCACGAACAGCGTGTCGTCCGGGCGCACGCCGAGATCGGCGAGGGCGGCGCGGATCATCGCGGCGTCGATCACGACGGGGTCTGAATCTATCGGGCGTAAGTTCTCAATCGCCGCCGAGGTTCTACCAACGTGACCGCGCTGGTGCACGAGCGCTTCCTGCGCGCCGCTGCCGCGCACCCATCGGCGATCGCGGTGCAGGAGGCGAGCCGTTCGTTGACCTACGAGGAATGCCGCGCGGCCGCGCTGGGGTTCGCGGCGACCCTGCGCGAGGAACTGGCGCCGGGCGCCCGGGTCGCGTTCGCGCTGCCCAAGGGCGCCGAGGCGATCGTGACGATGCTCGGCACGCTGCTCGCCGGCATGACCTACCTGCCGATCGACGTCGGGGCGCCCGCCGAGCGCCAGCTGCGGATCCTTCAGACCGGAGCCGACGCGCTGGTCTGCGACCCGGCGACCGTGCAGCGTCTGCGGGCGCAGGGGCGCGACGCGGGCGCCGACGTGCCGCCGCACCTGCCCGCCGACGCGATCCTCGCGATGGCCGACCGCGTCGGCGCGGCGTCGGCCCCGGCGGTGCCCTCCGATCGGCTCGCCTACATCCTGTTCACGTCCGGGAGCACCGGCGTGCCCAAGGGGGTCGCGATCTCCCACGCCAACGCGGCGCACTTCGTCGGTTGGGCGATCGACCACTTCGCGATCTCTCCCACCGACCGCCTCGCCGTGCACGCCCCGCTGCACTTCGATCTCCCGGTGCTCGACGTCTACGCCGGTCTCGGGACCGGCGCCACCGTGTGTCCGATCGACGAGCGGACGGTGCTGTTCCCGAGCGCGCTGCGCCGCTTTCTCATCGACCGGGCGATCACGATTCTCTACGCGGTGCCCTCGGCCTGGATCGCGCTGCTCGAGCGCGGGGACCTGGCGCCGGGCGACCTGTCGCTCCGGCTCGCGCTGTACGCCGGCGAGGAGTTCCACGTGGCCAGCCTGGCCCGCCTGATGCAGCGGCTGCGCGGGACCCGGGTGTTCAACCTCTACGGCCCGATCGAGACCAACGCGATCACCGTGCACGAGGTGGCGCCGGGCGACCTCGAGCGCCCCCACATCCCACTCGGCGCCGCGATCGACGGTGTGCAACTGGTCGTGGCCGACGAGACGGGACGCGCGATCGGGACGCCGTCGATCGTCGGGGAGATCTGCGTCTCGGGGCCGCCCGTCTCCCCCGGCTACCTCGCCGCCTCCGGGCTGGCGCCGAGCCGGCGGTCGGTGACCGTCGGCGGGCGGTCGGTCTCGTGCTACCCCACGGGAGACTTCGCTCGCTGGGAGCCCGATGGGACGTTGATGCTCTGCGGTCGCCGCGACGGCCTGGTCAAGACCCGGGGGTTCCGCGTCGAGATCGGCGACGTCGAGGCCGCGCTGATGCGCCACCCCGACGTCGCGCAGGCGGCCGTGTTCCCCGTCGACGATCCGCAGCACACCAAGGTGCTGCACGCGGCGGTCGCCGCTCGGCCCGGACGCGCGCCCAGCGCCGGCGAGCTCGCCGCCTTCTGCCGCCGGACGCTGCCCGGCTACATGGTCCCGGTCCGCTTGGATCTCGTTGAGTCGATGCGCCACACCTCGACCGGGAAGATCGATCGCAACGCGGTCCGGGCGGCGCTGACGCCCGCCGCGATGAGCGCGTGAGCGCGCTGAGTCCTACGACCGTGGCCGACCTCGTGCGCGAGGTGCTCGAGACGGAGTTCGTCGCTCCCGACGCGCAGCTGTTCGAGCTCGACGGCTTCGACTCGCTCGCGATCGCCGAGGTCGTGGCCGAGATCGAGCAGATGCTCGGACGCCGGGTTCCGGCCGAGCTCATCCTCCCCGAGAACTTCGAGACGCCCGCCGGCCTGGCGCGGGCGCTGGCGACGCTGCCGGCAGCCGGCGATGGCTGAGCGCGGCGACCGCGGCTACGCGTTCGTGTTCCGCGCATATCCCGACGTCGACCACATGGCGCCGCTGGCCTGGAAGCTGCTCGAGGACGGTGAGGTCGTTCACGCGCTCATCTCGCCGGGCTACGACCCTCGCGGCGATTACCGGCTCGCCTTCCTGTCGGGCTATCCGCGCTTCCACCTGCACGAGACCGCTCCGGCCCCCGCCCGCGACAGCCCCGGCGCGCGCGCGTCGGCGCGCGCTCGCCGCCTGATCCGCGGCAGCCTCCCGTGGGCGATGGGCTTCATCGCCCGCCGGAGGGTGGGACTGGTCGCGGTGGAATGGGGATACGGGCTGCGCGCCGGCTACGAGCGGATCGGGTCGCCGCGCGGCGTGCTCGATGTCCTGCGCAGCATCGGCGGTTCGGTCGCCCATCGCGGCGAGCCGGGCCAGCTGCGCACCAATCTGATCGTCGCCGCCCGGCTGCTTCACCGACCGATCGTCTGCCTTCCGCACGGGCTCAGCGTCAAGCTCGGCCGCGGGAGCGCCAACGGCGACCTGCTCCCAGGTCCGCTGGACTGGCGCGACCGCAACCGCTTCTCGGTCTACGTGCTGAACACCGAGCACCACCGCCGCTGGTTCATCCAGACCGCGGCCGCCGACCCCGACGTCATGCAAGCGTGGGGATCGCTGCGCTGGGCGCCCGAGTGGTTCGAGCTCAACCGCCGGCTCGCGCCCCCGTTCCGGTGGCCGTCGACGCCGGACGACGCGCCGCTGCGGGTGGTCTACATGGTCCCCAAGTGGGTCAACCACGTCGACCGTGAGGCGGCGCTCGCGCTCGTCAAGCGCCTCCAGGCGGTCGATGAGATCTCGCTCGCCGTCAAGGCCCACCCCCGCCCCGAGGGCAGCGCCGACCCGCTGCGCGACGACCCCGAGATCGACTGGACCCGCCTGCACGACGTCGGCTCGGTCGACTCGGTCTCGCTGATCGGCGCCGCCGACGTCGTCATCGACGTCGGATCCTCGATCGGCCTCGAGGTGCTGATGCAGCGCAAGGTGCTGGTCAACCCCACCTACATCCACGACTACCACACCCTGTTCGACGAGGTGACGGGCTCGTGCGTGATCGCGCACGACGCCGACGAGGTCGTCGCCTACGTGCGCCGCCACGCGGCGGGGCGGCCGACGCCGGCGGCCGACGGCGCCTACGACGAGGTGCTGCGCCACGCGGTCTACGCCGCCCGCACCGAGCCCTACGACGTCGTCGGGACCTATCTGCGGCGCGTCCGCGAGCTCGTCCAGGCCCCCAGCTAAGGCACCCAGCTAAGGAGACAACCCATGCACCGCATCTTCATCGGCTATGACCCCTCCCAGGACATCGCGTTCCAGGTGCTGCGCCATTCGCTTGCGAAGCACGCCACCGAGCCGATCGACATCCGGGCGATCGACGCCGCGCAGCTCACCGAGTTCCATCGGCCCGTCGATCCGCTCGCCTCGACGCCGTTCACCTACACGCGGTTCCTCGTGCCGTGGCTCTGCGACTACCGGGGCCTGGCCCTGTTCATGGACTCCGACATGCTGGCGCTCGGAGACATCTCCGAGCTCTTCCACCTCGACATGACGGGTCTGGCGCTCCGCGTGCGCCAGCATGAGTACAACCCCGCCGAGACCGTCAAGATGGGCGGCAAGGTCCAGACCCAGTATCCGCGCAAGAACTGGTCGAGCCTGATGCTCATGGACTGCGGCCGGCTGACCGCGTGGTCCAAGGAGGCCGTCGAGACGCAGACCGGAGCGTGGCTGCACCGCTTCGAGCCGATCCCCGACGCGGAGATCGGGGACATCCCGCCGGAGTTCAACGTCCTCGACCACATGACGGGGCCGACCAAGCTCCTGCACTACACCTCGGGTGGGCCGTGGCTCGCGGGGTGTGAGGACGCCGACCACGCCGACCTCTGGGATCGTTATCGGCTTCAGTACGAGCGCGCGCCCGCGGCCGCGCTCAGCTGATCTCGGAGATCACGGCTCCACGTCCCCCCACGACAACCGGCCGCCGGCGGGACGAGCGACGAGCAGGCGCCGGCCGATCAGGCGCCGGGCGTCGGCGGGAGCGATCCCGTCGCCCGGACGCTTGTAGCCGAGGTCGTCCTCGCCGATGAGCGCGCCCGCCTCCAGGGCGCGCTCGAGCACGATCGAGCGCCGCGCGTTGGCGCGCGCCGGAAGCTCTGACTCGCGCGGGCCGATCCACGATCTCCCGCGCAGAACCGCGGCGCGGTCACACGCGGCCACCATCTCGGCCAGCTCCTCGGGCTGGACCGAGATCGCGTGGTCGGGGACGTCGGGCAGGGTCCGGTCCAGCGTGTAGTGCTTCTCGATGCACACGCCGCCGAGCGCCGCGGCCATCCAGGCTCCGGCGGTCCCCAGCGTGTGATCGGAGACGCCCGAGAGATAGGGCGCGAACTCCCGCTCGAACTCGCGCAGGCGCGCGAAGTTGCCGTCCTCGTCGGGGGTCGGGTAGGTGAGCGTGCAGACGAGCAGGACGAGCTTCTCGGGCCCCAAGCCCGTCCACTCGATCGCGTCGTGGATCTCGGCGACGGTGGCGGCGCCCGTCGACAGCAGCACCGGCTTGTCGGTCGCCGCCACCGCCTCGAGCAGCGGCCGGTGGGTCAGGTCGCCGCTGGCGATCTTGTACAGGGGCGCGCCGATGCGCTCCAGCGCATCGACCGCCCTCAGGTCGAACGGCGTGGCGAAGAACACGATCCCGAGCTGCGCACAGGCGGCCGCGACCTCGCCGTAGGCGTCGTAGGCGAGCCGGTCGGACTTCTGGAAGGCCTCGTACTGGCTGCCGGTGCCGATCTCGTCCTCCCAGTACTTCGGCGAGTCGGGTACCGAGATGCTGTCGGCCTTGTACAGCTGGAACTTGATCCCCCAGGCGCCGGCGCCGGCCGCGGCCTGCGCCATCTCGATGGCGCGGGTGACGGAGTTGTTGTGGTTGACGCCGGCCTCGGCGATCACCCGGCAGGCGCCGCGGCGGATCGGCGCATGGTCGCCGACCCGGACCTCGCCGACGGCGTCGCGGGCCGCGGTCATCCCAGCCCTCGCAGCAGCCCCCGGATCCGATGGCCGATCCGGGCCGCGCCGCGGAAGTCGACCGCGCGCGCCAGGCGCTCGGAGAGCTCCGCGCGCAGCTCGTGGTCGTCGAGCAGCCGCGAGACGATCTCGATGATGTTCTCGTCGCTGACCAGCGCGCCCACGCCGAGGAAGATCGCGTCGGCCAGGCGCGCGTGCATCGCCTCCCGTGCGCTCTGGGCCAGCACGAGCACCGGGGTGCCGGTGGCGGCCGCCTCATAGACGGTCCGGCCGGCGCCCGTGATGATCAGGTCGGCGGCGTTCATCTCGGCGGCCATGTTGCGCACGTGCCGGCGCACGCTCACCCCGTCGGGGAATCCCTCCTCCGACGCGCCCGGGCCGATGATCACCTGGATGTCGACGCCGACCCGGCCGGCGAGCGAGCGTGCGCAGCGGACCGCCTGTCGCGTCGGGTCGGTCCCCCCGAACGTGATCAGCAGCCGCTGGGCCCGCTCGCGGACGCGCTTGGCCGGCATCCCCTGGAACTCCGGGCGCAGGGTGACGTAGGGGGCTCCCCAGGCGATGTTGACCGCCTCGTTCTCGGGCGGGTAGAGCGCGTTGACGACCCAGTCGGCGAGCTTGGCCCCCGGACCGAGGTCCTCGATGTTGACCACCCTGAACCCGGCCGTGCGCTCGATCAGGATCTCGTGCTCGGTGGTGTCGAGCACGTCGTTGACGACGAGCCGCGGACCGGTCGGCGCCAGCGCCTGGAGGTCGGCGGCGAGATCCTGCTCGTGACGGCACTGGTGACCGTGCTCCTCGACGAGGGCCTGCACCCAGGGGTCGCAGCCGGTGAGCAGGAAGTGCACGCGCTGGTCGGCGAGCTCGTCGGCGAGCTGCAGGCAATGGTAGGCGTGACCCGACCCGACGCGCCGGGTCGCCCGCAGGCGGAAGACGACGGTCCCCTGTCCCATGCGGTGGCGCGCAGCGACGAGATCGTCGGTCGTGTCGATGTCGAGCGCCTCGCTCGACGGGGTCTCCCACAGCAGGTGGCGCGAGGTCACGATCTGCCGGGAGTGGCGCAGCACCGATGCCCGCACGAGCTGGATCGAACCCGTCTCGCGCAGCACCGGATGCTTGCCGTGCTGGCGGTTGACGCGCGCCTCGAACAACGGGACGGCGCGAGCGAGGTCGCCCTCGGAGTCCAGCCAGAAGAGGTGGGGCTCGCGCACGCAGGAGGCGAGCGAGTCGACCCCCGCGCGGCGGAACTCGGCCACCGCGGCGGTCAGCGACTCGGGCGAGCGAAACGGCGAGGTCGGCTGAAAGACGCCGACGTCCCCCGGCCAGTCGAGCTCGTCGGCGAGATACGCCGCCACGTCGGAGATCGTCGCCTCCGCGGTGGCCAGCTCGGCGGGGCGGCGGCGGATCTCATAGCCGTGCATCTGCACCCACTCGAGGATGTCCGGGTCGTCGCTGGAGAGGATGAGCCGGTCGGCCACTCCGGTGGCGCGGATCGTCGCCAGGGTGTGCAGGATGAGCGGCCGCTCGCCGACGAGGCGCATGTTCTTGAACGGGACGCCGCGGCTGCCGCCGCGGGCGGGCACGATAGCCAGCAGCGGGCCGCCGCCTCGGGTCAAAGCGCGGGCGTCGGCCGACGCCGGCAGCCTGGCGGTGTCAGACATGCACCCCAGATAACCGCTGGCGACGCCCCGAACTTGCTCCGCAGGCTCACCGCTCCGCGTCGACGCGTCGCAGCAGGCCGTGGTGGCGCAGGCTCGCCACCGCCGGCGCCAGCTCCCACACGGGCCGTGCGCAGCGCTCCGCGGCCGCCAGCAGGTCCGGCCGGCCGTCGCAGAAGTTCAGCAGGAACATCTGGTCGCGCAGCTGGTCGCGCTGGCGCGCGGCGTGCATGCCCCCTCCGAGCGTCGGGTAGAGGCCGCGCCGACCGAGCTGCGGCTCTCCGTGCGCGACGGTCACGGCGAAGCGCTCGTTGACCTCGAGGGCGTCGATGAGGCGGCGGCACGCCCGCAGCGACTCGCCGAGCGCCTCCGGCGTGACGTGGGCGAGGTCGTCGAGCGAGGTGTGGTACTCGGGCCAGCGATCGAAGTCGACCCGGCTCAGGCAGCCGACCGGGAGGTCGAAGCCCGGCGAGCAGTACTGGCGCTCGTCGCTGCGCGGGGGGTAGAAGTCGAGCCGCTCCCACGGCGCTCCGAGATGGACGAGCGCGTGCTCGGCGACGCGGTCGGCGAGCGAGGCGCCGCGGCGCGAGGACCGGTAGCGAAACGGGAACGGCGTCCCCACGCACGTGATCACGTACCCGGCGACCAGGCGCTCGCGCAGGCGCTCGCCGACCCGCGACAGGTAGGCGATCGCGCCGATCGTCTCGGGCACGAACACGAACCGGTAGGTGAGCCGCGGCGGGCGTGGCCGCTGCGCCAGCTCGCGCGCCAGCCGGACGACGACCACCGGGCCCGACAGCTCGTTGTTGGCCATCGACGGATGGCAGCAGTAGGTCGAGAACAGGACCTCTCGATCGGTGGTCCCCGGCACGACGATCTCGCCGACCTCGACGCGACCGGGACCGAGAGCGGCGTCGACCATCACCTCGTAGGTCCCGTCGAGCAGCCCCCGGCGCACGCGGTCGGCCAGGCAGAAGCCCCACGCGTCCTCGTAGTAGCTCGTCCGGTAGGGCACCGCGTCGGGCTGCGCGGGCAGGCTGTGCAGGTGGCCCTGGAGCTCGTCGAGCGACAGATGCGCGTGTACGGGCCGGCTGTGGCTGACCACGTGCAGGTTCGTGTCCCGGCTGTCGACGACGGTCTCGCCCCCGGGGCCCCGGATCCAGGCTCGGCGCAACTCCCATTCCGGCGGCACCGTCCAGTCGAACACCTGCTCGCCGGTGCTGAAGGCGTGGCGCAGCATCGGTCCGGCTTCCCGCTCGAGCACGGCGAGCGTGCGGCGGAAGTCCGGACCGGCGATGCTCCGCGCAAGCGGAAACAGCTCGACCACGAGCTCGTGCAGCGCGACCCCGTCGGCCGCGGCGGACAGGCGTTCGGCCATCGCCTCAGAGAACGCCCGGGACGGCGAGATCTTTGCGGCCGGTCGTTGGTTTCAGTGCCGTCGCGGCGTTCATCTGAGGCAATGGCCACAAGGTCCCAAACGCTGGAGCATCGGCCGCGCCCGGTGCGATTCCTGCCCCCGTACGCGGGGGTGGCGGCCCTCCCCGACCGGCGGATCCGCTCCGCCGGCTACGACGCGACCGTGTACACGGCCGGGATGCTGCTCGCGCAGGTGCTGCTGTTCGTCGCGGGCCTGGCGCAGAGGCGCCTCCTGGGTCCGACGGCGGCCGGTTACTGGTCGCTGATCGGCAACTGCACCGTCCTGTTCAGCCTCACCTCGCTCGGCGCGCTGGACGGTGCGAGCCGCCAGATCCCGTTGCATCGCGGCCGTGGCGACCTGAGGACCGCCGGCAGCGCGTCGGACACCGGCGCGTCGTTCTCGCTGCTGGCCACGGTCATCGCCGGCTCGGGCCTCGCCGCCCTGGCGCTCGTGTTCGGATCGCACTGGAACCCCGAGCTGCGCTACGGCCTCGTGCTGGCGGGGCTGATCGGGCCCGTGCAGAAGCTCGCCGATGCGCACGAGGAGATCGTCCAGTCGACGAAGCGCTTCTCGGTTTCCTCATTGGTGGCGCTCGTCGAGGCCGCGGTGACCGTCGTGCTGCAGACGGCCGCGGTCTGGGCGCTCGGCTACTGGGGCATGTTCCTCGGCCAGCTGCTGATCATCGCCGGCGCGTTCTGCGTCTGGCGGCGGATGGGGATCGCCGGGGTCCGGCGACCGGCGTTCCGGTGGCGGATCGAGCCTCCACGGCTGCGCGAGCTCATCCGGTTCGGGGTCCCGATCATGCTCAACGGTCAGCTCTGGGGGCTGTTCCTCGTCGTCGACAACCTGATCGTGGCCGGCTTTCTCAGCGTCCGACAGCTCGGCTATTACGCGCTCGCGTGCTCGGCGACGACCTACATCATGGTCCTGCCCAAGAGCGTCGCCGCGGCGCTCGCCCCTCGGATGTCCGAGCGCTACGGCGAGACCGGCAGCGCGTCAGCGGTTTCGCGCTATTCGACCGGCGGCCAGCAGCTGATGGCGTTCATGCTGCTGCCGGTCCTCGTCGCCGGAGCCTTCTTCTTCATGCCGGTCCTCATCCGCCAGGCGCTGCCGGCGTTCGCCCCGGCGGTCGCGGTCGTGCGCATCATGGTCGCCGGCAGCTTCTTCGTGTCGCTGACCAGCCTGCCGACCAAGGCGCTGCTCGCCTCCGGCCACCGCTGGTCGGTGACGTGGCTGACCTTCTCCTCGCTCGTGGTCAACGGCACGGCGAACCTCATCGCGGTGGTCGTGCTCGGAGGGGGTCTGACCGGGGCGGCGCTGGCCGTGAGCATCAGCTACGCGGCCGCGTTCCTGCTGCTGACCACGGTCGCGGGAGCGCGCTCGGGCGGGGGGGGCCTCCCGATGCGCCACGTGGTCGAGATCTTCGCCGCCTTCGCGTACACGGCCGCGGCGATGTGGGGCGTCGAGGTGCTGCTCGGGGGCGGCGGCGGCGCGTTGCTCTCCGACGTCGCCAACGCGACGGCGAAGTTCGCCCTGATGGTCATCGCGCTGGTCCCGCTGCTCGCGATCGCGCAGCGGCGCACCGGCGCGCTCGGTGCCCTGCAGTCACTGATCCGCGGCGGTCTGCGCCGCACGAGGAGGACGATCGATGCTCGAAGTTGATGCCCGGGGCGCTGAGCGCCGTCGGACGGAGGTCATCGCCGAGATCGCGACCAACCACGGCGGGGACCTCGACCGGGCGCGCCGACTGCTGGTCGAGGCCGCCGCGGCGGGCGCCGATCTGGTCAGCGTGCCCGCGTACCTCGATCCCGCCACGGCGACCGAGCGCGAGCTGCTGGCGCCGCTCACCCTGTCGGCCGACGCCTATCGCGAGCTCGGCCGGTTGGCGATCGAGCGCCGGGTGGGGCTGATCAGCTCACCGACGACCGTGCGGCGCGCGGCGTTCCTCATCGACGAGCTCGGCCTGACCGCGATCAAGGTGCAGTCCTCGGAGATGCTCAACCTCGAGCTTCTCGACTATCTCAACGGGCGCGTGGAGACCGTCTACCTCGGGACCGGGCTCGCGCGGCTCGACGAGGTCAGGCTCGCGGTCTCCCGCCTGCGCGAGACGCGCGACGTCGTCGTGATGCACTCCGTCGACGAGTATCCGCTCGCCGCGTCCGACGCCCACCTGACCGCCATCGCGACGCTCGCCGAGGCGTTGCCCGCGGTGCGCCTCGGCTATCTCGACCACACGATCGGACTGCTGGCCCCGCTGCTGGCGGTGGCGCTGGGAGCGACCGTCGTCGAGAAGCACTTCACGCTCGACCGCTCGCTCCCGGGGTCTGACCACGTGCTCTCGGTGACGCCCGTCGAGCTGGCCGAGATGATCCACGGCGTGCGCCAGACCGAGACGCTGCTCGGCGACGCGCCGCCCGCGCAGCGCGACCATCCGCGACCCGCGGTCGTGCGGCGGCTCGCCGAGGCCTGAGCCGCGTCGAGACGGGGCCACTAGTCGCCCGGCCGTCGCGCCGAACCCGGGCGCGGCGCCTCGTCGGCGAGGTCGCGCAGCTCGAAGTTGAGCGTCTCCCCGAACGCGGTCTGCATCTGCTGGCGCAGCCGCTCGTAGCGCCGCACCGCCTGGCTGCGCCGGCCGGCGCCGATGTAGAGCCCGATCAGCTGACGCTGGATGTCGACGTCGTAGGGATCGACCTGGGCGAGGCGCTGGAGGTACTCGGCAGCGGTGTCCAGCTCGCCGGAATCCAGGTGCAGCCCGCTGATCGCGCGCAGCACCTCGCCCGCGAGGTCGCGGAGGCGATCGCGCTCGGCGAACGCCCACTCGGCGTACGGCTCGTCGCCGAGGAAGTCGCCGCGGTAGAGCTCGAGCGCCGAGGTGAGGCTGACGAGCGCGCCGCGGGCATCGCGCTGGTGCGCGGCGGTCAGCCCGGCGGCCGCCAGCGACTCGAACTCGTCGGCGTCGATCCAGACCCGGTGGGGATCGAGCGCGTAACCGCCGCTGCGGGCGAGGACGAACGATGACGCCGCGTTGCGCGGGCGCCCCGGCTCGAGCGTGTCGCGCAGGGCGTGGACGCACTGGCGCAGCGCGCCGAGGCTGTCGGCGCCGGCGGTCGGCCACAGCGCATGGACGATCCGATCGGCGTGCATCGGCCGATGGCGCTCGGCGACGAGGAACTTCAGCAGCTTGCCCGTGCGCCGCTCCGTCCAGCCGCCGTCGAGCGACGCCTCACCGCTGCTGACGCGCAGCGGACCGAGCGCCCGGATGCGCAGCCGCGGGCCCGCGACCCAGTGCGGCTCGGTGCGGCGCCGGCGGTCGCCGCGCTGACCGGGGCGCAGGCTCAGGCAGACGCCGCCCGGGGCGGGCGCCGCGCTGACCCAGACCGCGGACTGATCGTCGGGGCCGATGTCGAGCCGCATCTCGGGCAGCTGCTCGCCGGCTCCGAGCGCCAGCTCGGTCACGCAGCGTCCCTGCGGCGGGCCCGCCGCGGTCCCGCACCCGAGCAGGTCGCAGCAGCGCATCGCGCCCCGCCGAGGCTCGCGTCCGAGCAGCGTCTGCACCCGGCCGTTGGCGGCGGCCACGCGACCGTCGCGGTCGACGAGCAGGATCCCGTACGGGAAGTGCTCGATCGCACGGATCATCGCGAGCGCGGACCCGCCGAGCCCCGTCGTCTCGTCGTCCGGCTCACGCGCCGCTCCGACGGCCGCTCGCGACATCTGTCACCCCTCTGGCCAGCACGGCCCACCCGTCCATGGCGCTTGACAGGGGCAGTTGTAGCACAACTTCGCGAGCCCGGACCGGAACGGAAATTGCGCAAAAACGGGGTGACGGCGAGCGCGACGCGCCGGCCGGCGACGCGGTCAGCCGCCGACGATCGACGGCCGCGAGACGGTCCGGTCGCCCTCGTGGCGCAGGCCCGCGTCGAGCGTCGTCTCGGCGCGCTCGATGACCCTGACGACCTCGCGCGCCAGGCGCGTCAGCGCCGATGGACGCTCGTCGGTGGTGATCGCCGCGACGAACTCCGAGAGCTCGAGGGCGAGCGGCTCGACGACATCGAGTCGCGGCGAGACGATGTCGCCCGAGCGATAGGAGAGCTGGTACTGGCCGAAGGTCTCGGGATCCTGATAGACGACGCCGTGGTCGAAGATCCGCACCGGCTCGGGACTGGCGTCGTCGTAGACGACCATCTTCTCCGAGCCGACGACGACCATGCGCCGCAGCTTGCTCGGCGCCAGCCAGCTGAGCTCGACGTTGGCGAGGACCCCCGACGGGAACGCGAGGTCGATGAAGGCCACGTCGGCGATCCCGGGCACGACCGAATCGCGCCCGACCGCGTTGACCCGCGAGGGATGCTCGCCGAGCCAGTACATGAGGATCGAGAAGTCGTGCGGTCCCAGGTCCCAGATGACGCTGATGTCGCGCTGGTGCAGCCCGAGGTTGACGCGGCTGGAGGAGACGAAGTAGATCTCGCCGAGGTCGCCCACGTCGATCAGCCGCTTGACCTCGCGCACGGGCGGGCTGTAGAGGAAGGTCAGCCCGCACATCAGGATCAGGCCCCGCTCGTCGGCGCGCGCGATCAGGTCATCGGCCTGGGCGGTCGAGGGGGCCAGCGGCTTCTCGACGAACGTGTGCTTGCCGGCATCGAGGCTGAGGCTGGCCAGCGCGTAGTGGCTGAACACCGGCGTGGCGATGACGATCGCGTCGAGGTCGGGGTCGGTCAGCAGATCCTCGAAGCTGCACGTCGGCGTCACCGCCGGATACCGGTCGGCGACGCGCTGCAGACGCTCGAGGTCTCGGTCACAGATCCACGACACGCTGACCTCGCGCAGCTCGTGCAGCACGCGCAGCAGGTTCGGGCCCCAGTAGCCGAGCCCGACCAACCCGACGGTGACCGGGCCGCGGCTCGGCGTCCCCGTCGATCCGGACAGCAACCGCTCCAGGCGCGATCGGCCCACGGAGCTCAGGCGGAGACGTAGGTGGACGCCGGGGCGTAGGACCGGTCCGAGGAGCTGACGGCGTTGACGACGACCCCGATCGTGCGAGCGTCGAGGCTCTGGAGCTCGTCGCGCAGGGCGAGCGCGTCCTCGCGAGTGCTCTTGTCCAGGCGGCTGACGATGAGCACGCCGCTGACCTGCCCGATGATCGGAATCGCGTCGGGCACCGCCGACGGCGGCGGGGAGTCGATGACCACGAGGTCGTAGGCATCCTCGGCGGCGCTGATCAGGTCGCGCATCTCCTCGGAGGAGAGCATCGCCAGCGGGTTGGGACCGGGGCTGCCCTTGACCTTCTGTCGCTCGCCGGCGAACACGATCTCGAGGCCCGGGTCGCGCTCCTGCGGTGCGAAGCCGTACAGGTCGCCGGGGGCCACGAACGCGCCCGGCTCGTCGCCGCTCGCGCCGTTGCCGCGAGCGTCGTGACGGTCGCTGGGGTCCGCCGCCGCGCGGTCGCCGTGGATGCCGCCGTTGGCCGGGCGGTCGGCGTGTCCGCCGTCGCCCCCGGTGGCCGCGTGGTCGGCGCGTCCGCCGTTGCCCCCGGTGGCCGCGTGGTCGGCGCCTCCGCCGTTGCCCCCGGTGGCCGGGTGGTCGGCGCCTCCGCCCTCGCCCCCGGTGGCCGCGTGGTCGGCGCCTCCGCCGTTGCCCCCGGTGGCCGGGTGGTCGGCGCGTCCGCCGTTGCCCCCGTTGCCCCCGGCGAGGGCCGCGGGGGCGGGGTCGCCGCGGTCGATGCCCTTCAAGAACCAGAAGTCATCGTCGCGGGGGCGCGTGATCACCGGCTCGTCCGCGGCCGCCTCGGCGGTCTCGGCGTGGCCGAGCTCGTCCGCGGGCGCCGCGGCCTGCGCCGGGGCCGGATCGGCGATCGCCCCGGCCGCGGGCTGCGGCCGCGTCTCGAGCTCGTGCCAGGGCTCGAGCTGTGGCTCGGGCTCGCGCTCGGGCTGGGGCTCGGGCTCGGGCTCGGGGCCGGGCTGGGGCTGGTGGGTCTCCGACGAGATCACCGGCTCGCGAGCGGGCTCGGAGGATGGCGCGGTGGAGAGCGGCACCGAGCGCAGGACGTCCTGGAGGCTCAGCCGCGGAGCCGCGAGGATGTCGATGAGGCCCGACTCGACCTCGGCGCCGATCCGCGAGGCGATGACCGGCCGGCGGAAATCGGCCTCGATGAGCAGCACCCGAGCCCCCGAGCGAGCCGCGGTCAAGGCGAGGTTCCAGGCGACGGTGCTCTTGCCCTCGCCGCCGACGGCCGAGGTCACGAGCACCGAACGCACGGGCTCGCGGTGCACACTGGAGAGGTTCGGACTCGACAGCTTGGCGTAGACCATCGCGAAGGACTCGAGCGCCAGTCCCGATGGCCCGTTCCCGTCCCGCCCCCAGGCCCGAGCGAGCGTCCGCGTGCGCGGGACGGCCGCGAGCACGGGACCATCGAGCGCGGCGGCGGCGTCCTGCGGCGCGCGCAGGCGACGGTCGAGCCCGGCGAACATGATCGCGAGCAGGATCCCCAGGAACAGGCCGAGGACGACGCCCCCGAGCACGATCCGCAGCGTCTTCGGAGAGCTCGGCGCGGTCGGGGCGGTCGCGGGCGCGACCATCTGCACGCCCGTGTTCTGCAGCGAGCGCAACGTCGCCAGGCTCGACAGCTGCTGGCGCAGGTTGCTCGCCGCCCCCGCGTTGCCCCGACGGCCGCCGAGCCCCTGAAGCTGGTGCTGGAGATCGGCCTGCTCCTTCTCGATCCGGCTCACGTTGGCCTGGGTGGCCAGGCGGGCGACCTGAACGCCGTAGGCGTTGGCGACGCGCGCGGCGAGCGCGGGCGTGGCCTGCGTCGACTTGATCATCAGGAGGTTCGAGGAGCCGTCGTTGGTGACCGACACGCTTCCGGGCAGGCCACCGCCGGCGTAGGGCGGCCCAAGGGTGGCCGCGGTGGCGTCCGCGACGACCGGCAGCGTGGCGAGGCCCACGAGGGTGTTGAGGTCGGTGCCCTGCGCCGTCAGGCTCGATGACGAGCTCTGACTCCCGCTCGAGACGTCGCTCGTCCCCTGGTTGACGACCATGTTGGCGGTCGCGACGTACTGCTTGGGCTGGCTGGCCGCGTAGCCGTAGGCCGCCGCGGGCACGAGGATCAGGCAGGCCAGCACCAGCCACCAGCGCCGGCGCAGGGCACGGAGAAAGGCGCGGAAGGAATCCGTCGTGGCTCCGGGGAAATCATTTGGCATGGTTAGTTGGCTCCGCGGCGCCGCAGGACGGACGGGAGCGTGCGGATCAGCAGGCGCACGTCGCCCCACAGCGACCAGTTGGTGACGTACAGATAATCGAGCTTGACCATCTCATCGAACGGGATGCGAGCCCGGCCCAGGACCTGCCAGACGCCGGTGATCCCCGGGGTGAGATCGAGCCGTCGCCGACCCCACTCCGAGACCTGGGCGTGATCGCCGACGGTGAGCGGACGCGGGCCCACGAGGCTCATCTCCCCCCTGATCACGTTGAGCAGCTGGGGCAGCTCGTCGAGGCTGGTATGGCGCAGGAACCGACCGACGCTGGTGATGCGGGGATCGCGATCGAGCAGCAGCCAGTGCGGATCGCCGCTCTGCGCCCGCAGCGACTGCTGCATCGCCTCGGCGTCGACGACCATCGTCCGGAACTTGAGAACCCGGAAGCGACGGCCCCGGCGCCCGACCCGCTCCTGGGTGAACAGCGCCGGCCCGGACGAGGTGAGTCGCACGAGCAGCGCGACGACGAGCATCACCGGCAGCGCCACCAGCATGGCCGTGCTGGCGAGCAGCAGATCCATGCCGCGCTTGAGCCCGCGTGATGAGCGGGTCAGCGCGGGCGGGTTGATCCCGAGGATGGTGATCCCCTCGATGTCGTCGATCTCGACCGACGGCCCGAGGACGTCGACCATGCTCGGCACGAGGCTGACCGGGATGCTGCGCGCGCTCGCGCGGCGCACGAGGTCGATCAGATCGGTCTGGCGCAGGCTCGGTCCGGCGACGATCCGCTCGATCGCCGCCTCCTCGGTCACCGCGTCGAAGTCGTCCAGGCGACCCAGGCAGGCCACCTCGCCACCGACGGGCGGGCCGGGACGGTCGGAGACGTCGAGGTAGCCCGACGGCGCCAGCCGGTATTCGGGGTGCCCGCGCATCTTGCGCACGAGCAGGGTCGCGAGCGGCTCGTCGGTGACGAGCAGCACCCGCTCGGGCGCGACGAGCGCGCAGAAGATCCGCCGCGTGGCCGCGCGCGCGAGCAGCACGCAGACCCAGCCGGTGATCACGAAGGCGACGAACTGCTCGAGGTTGATCTTCTCCAGCGGCGTGGCCCGGAAGACCGTCCAGAGCGCGAGCGCGCCGAACACCATCGCGTGGAACACCCACGGCACGTCGTCGACGGTGCAATGGCTGACGCGCTTGCCGTCGGCGTCGTAGAGGCCGTAGATCTTGAGCAGGAGGATCCAGAGCGGCAGCGTGACCAGGCCGGCGATCAGATCGTCGGCGTGGTGGTGGGACCCGAAGGCATAGAGGCTGACCGCGAGCCCGACGGCGATCCCGACGGCATCGCCGCCGGCGAGCGCCCGCCGCTGGAGCGTCGCCCGCCGCGAGCGCGACCGCCGTGCCGCGTGAGGACCGGGCGCGTCGAGTCCGAGCGCGGGCTCATCGCCGGCGAGCTGGTTGACGGTGGTCGGTCGGATCGGTGGCATCGCGATCGGCAGGGCGCCATCGGCGCGGCGACCCGTGCCGTCCCCGCACCTGCGCCCGATGCCCGATGAACGCCGCGTCGAAGTGATTTCTGACGCCGCCCAGCACCCGCTCTCGTAAGTCCGAGATGTGGCGCGACGTTTCCCGTTCAGAGCCGGCGCCGTGGCGGCCCGGGCTCGCCCGGGAGGGTGTGCGATGCGCGAGATTCAGACGACGGTCGCCGGGGCCCGATGGGCTCTCGTCATCGCCGTGGCGGCGGCGTTGGCCGTGCTGTGGCTGCCGAGTGGCGCCCGCGCGGCGACCGGAACGCTCACCTTCTCGAGCTGTCTGTCGGAGGGCGGCAGCGGCGGCTGTGGCGCCGCAAGCGGCCTGAGCGGACAGCACGGCCTCGTCGTCAGCCCGGACGGCACCGACGTCTACGCCGTCGGCAAGTCCTCGACCACCGGCCAGGTCGCCGAACTGCGGCGCGATCCCTCCAGCGGCACGCTGACCGAGACCGGCTGCGTCGCCGAGGACGGCGCCGACGGCTGCGCCGCCGGCCAGGGACTGACCGGCGCGGCGGGGATCGCGATCAGCCCCGACGGCCGCGACGTCTACGTGGCCTCGGACACGAGCAACGCCGTGGTCGCCTTCGCCCGCAACCCCTCGACGGGGGCGCTGAGCGAAATCGGCTGCATCGCCGAGACGGGGGTCGACGGCTGCACCCCGGCGGCCGGCCTGTCGGCAGCGACCGGGATCGCCGTCAGCCCCGACGGCGCCAACGTGTACGCGACCTCGGAGACGAGCGACGCGGTCGTCGCCTTCAGCCGCAACGCCTCCTCGGGCGCGCTGACCTGGCAGGGGTGCACTGCGCACGGGGGCGCCGAGGGATGCGCCGCCGCCCCGGGCCTCGGAGAGGCCGAGAACGTCATCGTCAGCCCCGACGACGCCACCGTCTACGTGACCGGCTTCACCACCGACTCGGTGGCGACCTTCGACCGCAACGCCACCAGCGGGGCGCTGACCTTCGCCGGCTGCGTCGCCGAGGGCGGCGCCGACGGGTGCGTCGCCGGCCACGGCCTCGACGGCGCCGACGGGCTCGCGGTCTCGGGCGCCTCGCTGTATGTCGCCGCCGAGGGGTCGGGCGCGGTGGCGACATTCGCCCGCGGCGCCGCCGGGATCCTGACCGAGCAGGGCTGCGTCGCCGAGACGGTCGGCGATACGTGCGGCGAGGTCCGCGGTCTCAGCGGCACGGCGCGCGTCGCGGTCAGCGGGGACGGCGACAGCGTCTACGCGGCGGGCTATCGCGGCAACACCCTGGTCACCTTCGCCCGAGCCGGCTCCGGCACCCTGACCGCCCAGTCGCCCTGCCTCGGGGCAAGCGGCAACGCCGACGGATGCACGGTCGTCGCCGGGCTGACGGCGCCCGCCGGACTCGCCGTCTCGCCCGACGGCGCCGACGTCTACGCCGGGGCGGCCACGAGCAACGCGGTGGACACCTTCCTGCGCCAGGCGCCGGCCTCCGGCGCGGGCCCGGCCGCGCCGGCGGTCGCTACCGGCTCGGCGACCGCCTCGCGCACCGCGGCGACCGTGACCGGAACCGTCGACCCGAACGGCGCGGCGACCACGTACCACTTCGACTACGGCACGACCAGCGGCTACGGCCACTCGACCTCGAACCAATCGGCGGGCGCGGGCTCGTCCGCCGTCGCGGTGACCGCCGCGATCACCGGCCTGAGCGCCGACACCACCTACCACTACCGTCTCGTCGCGGTGAACGCCGGCGGCACCGTCGACGGGTCCGGTGGCGCATTCACCACCGGCGGCACCTACTCGCAGGCGATCCTCGCCGATCATCCCGTCTCCTACTGGCGCCTCGGCGAGCGGTCGGGGACGACCGCCGCGGACTCCGCCGGGACCCACCCGGGCACCTACACCGGCGGGTACACCCTCGGCACCCCCGGAGCCCTGGCCGGCGATCCCGATACCGCGGTCACGCTGAACGGGTCCAGCGGCTACGTCAACGTCCCCTTCACCGCGGCGCTGAACCCTGCCGGCAGCTTCTCGGTGCAGGCCTGGGTCAAGCCCGCGTCCTATCGCAGGAGCGACGACATGAGCATCGTCGACTCGCGCCCGTCGAGCGCCGCGGTCCATCGCGGCTACGACCTCGGGCTCGAGGAGGGCGATGGTCGGCCCTACATCGAGATCGGCACCGGCCGCACGTACGTGGCGATCGTCGCCGCGCAAGCCGTCCCGAAGCACCGCTTCACCGATCTGGTCGCCACCTACGACGGCATGCGCGTCCGCCTGTACGAGAACGGCGATCTCGTCGCCGGTCCGACGAGGGTCGCCCTGGCGCGGAACCGGCGCACCCCGCTGAACCTCGGCGATCTCGACCACGGCGCCGGACAGTTCCTCGACGGCTCGATCGACGAGGCGGCGATCTACCGCACGGCGCTCAGCGCCGCCGCCGTCGCCCACGACCATGCGGTCGGCACGGGCGGGTCCGCCGCGACGTCCCACCGCGCCGTCAGCTGGCGAGTGCTCGCAACCGCCTCCGGCACGATCCGCCCGGGCCGCTCGCGCAGCGTGACGGCGTGCTCGCGCCGCGCCGACGTCGCCATGTCGGACGACCTCTCGCTGAGCCCGCCCGCTCCGCGGGGCGGTCGGCTCGTCATCGTCGGCCGCGTCGACCGGGACGTCCGCTTTCGCGCCTCGGGCCTCGTCGTGCGCCGGCGCCCGGATTGCGCACGGGGTGGGTTCCGCCGCGTCCGGGCCACCGTGACGGTCCACGGCCGGCGCTTCTCGATCGTCATCGAGCGCGACCTGCCCGGCGTGTACGGGGTGTCGCTCCGTCGCTAGCTAGCTATAGCTAGCCACCGGTGCGTCCGCGAGTCCGCAGGTCCGCGAGTCCGCGGAGATCAAGAGGGATAACGGCGGGCGCTCGGGATCATGTGTCGTGGCACGGACCGACGGATCGTTCTCACCGAACCCCGCGCGCCCTCTGACGCCGCGGCGGATTTCACCCACCCCCCGGGCCCTGTCTGCCGAACCCCAGGGCAGACGCCGGGGGTCGGTTGTTTGTGATCAACCTCGCTCACGCCGAGCGACGACGCCCCCAACCGCGAGCCGATCCACCTTGCCATCCATGCCTCCTGGCCCAATCAGATCGAGATCGACCTCTCGATCTTCCACAGCGATCGTCACCGCCCGGGATCGATGCCGTAGTGGGGCACCGCCCAGCCGATGATCCTCTGGAACGCCGGCGCGGCCACCGAGCCGCCGTAGATCGAGCCTTGGGGCTCGTCGACGACGACGAGGCCGAGCAGCTGCGGGTGGTGGGCCGGGACCATGCCGACGAACGAGGCGACGTACTTGCTGTCGGAGTACCGGCCGTGGATGGCGATGTTCGCGGTGCCGGTCTTGCCCGCCATGTCGTAGCCGGGGATGGCGGCGCCCGAGGCGGTGCCGCCGTCGCCGAAGACGCCGCGCAGCATCTGGCGCAGCTGCGCGGCGGTCGTGGGCGACAGGATGCGGTGGCCGGCGGGGGGCCGCACGGCCTTGTCGCCGATCGAGGAGACGACGTGCGCCGCGCGCAGGATCCCGCCGTTGGCGATCGCGGCATACGCGGTGGCGATCTGGATCGGCGTCACCGACTCGCCCTGGCCGAACGGCAGGTTGCCCATCGAGGACCCCGAGTACTTGGAGACCGGCAGGATGATGCCGCCCTCTTCGCCGGGGAGGTCGACGCCGGTCGGCGAGCCGAAGCCGAAGCGGTGCACCCAGTCGTTGAAGCGGTCGGCACCGAGCCGCAGGCCGATCTCGTCGGCGCCGATGTTGCTCGAGTACTTGAGGATCCCGGCGGTGGACAGCGTCTCGTCGCCGTGCGGGTCGGCATCGTGGATCTGGCGGTCGGCGACCTGGAGCACCGGGGGGATGTTGAACTCGGTATTGGGCGCGATGAGCCCGTCCTGGAGCGCCCCGCCGACGGTGATCGCCTTGAACGTCGACCCCGGCTCGTAGTCGAAGTCCTGGCCGACCGCGAAGTCGGCGTCGGCCCAGGCGGGGGAGGCCCCGGGGTCGTTGGCGTTGACGCGCGGCCAGTTGGCGAGCGCGAGGATCGCCCCCGTGTTCGGGTTCATGACGATCGCGGTCGCCCGCCGGGGCCGGTAGCGCGCGCCGACCCCCGCGAGGACCTGCTCGACCTCGTTCTGCAGCGCGACGTCGAGCGTCAGCGTCAGCGACTTGCCGGGCTTCATCTGGCGCACCTCGTCGATCGAGATCGCCTCGCCACGGGCATCGTCGACGACCCGCCGCTCGCCGTTGACCCCCTGCAGCTGGCGGTTGTCGGCGTACTCGAGGCCGCTGTCGCCGCCCTGGTCGTTGACGCCGCCGATCAGCTGCGAGGCGGTCCAGCCGAGCGGATAGACCCGCTTGACGTCGGGCGTCGTCGTGATCCCGTCGATCGCCGCCGAGCCCAGCCGCAGCGACCCGATCCGCTGCGCCTGCGCGCTCGAGATCTGGTGGGCGAGCACCACGTACCCGGTGTGCGGCCGCGTAAGCTTGCCGAGCACGGTCAGCACCGGCTGGCCCAGCAGCGGCGCCAGCATCTGAGCCACCGGCAGCGGTTCCTTGATCAGGTAGGGGTCGGCGGTGACCTCGGCGGCCGACTCCGACAACGCGAGCTGCACGCCGTTGCGGTCGCTGATCACCCCGCGAGTCGCGGGAATCGACACGTTGACGACCTGCTGAGTGGACGCCGCGCGCTGCAGCGACCCCGCCTTGAACGCCCCGAGATAGGTCGCGCGGGTCAGCGCGAGCCCGAGCAGGAGCAGGAATCCCAGGAAGAGAAACCCGACGCGGCGGTCGATCGCGGCCATGCCGCTATGGAGAGCCGGCGGTGGTGGCGGCGCTCGTCGTGCCTGCGCCGGCGGTCGTCGTCCCCGGTGCGGCCGCGGCGGCGGTCGTCGTCCCCGGTGCGGCCGCGGCGGCGGTCGTCGTCCCCGGTGCGGCCGCGGCGGCGGTCGTCGTCGCCGGTGCGGCCGCGGCGGCGGCCGAGGGCGGCTCGCTCGCGGCGAGCGCCGACGCAAAGCCGCCGGCGTCGGGGATGTGGATGTTGGCGGCGGCCCGTGCTGCGGTGCCGCTCGGATGCCCGCCGACGAACCGGATCGCCGACGGATCGGGCATCACCATCCCCATGTGCGCGGCGACGGTCTCGATCCGCTGGTCGGCGGACAGCTGCGCGACCTGGATGCGCAGCTGCTCGTTGCTGATCTGCAGGGCGCTGCCGCGCTCAAGCGTTGCACCGATGCCGGCGTTGAGCTTGAGCACCTCGACCTGCATCGCGACGATCCCCGCGAGCAGGACGCCGAGCAGCGGGATCCAGGCCCGGCCGCGGATGATCCGGTCCAGGAGCGCGAGGTCGGCGAGTGCCCGGATCCGAGCGGCGAGATCGAGCCGGCGGATGGACGCACCGACGGCGACCGGGAGCGCCGGCGGCCGGGTCGCCCGCGCGGGTCCGGAGACGCGCCGAGGCGTCTGCGAGGCCCGGGGGCGCTGCAGCGGCGCACGGTGCCCGGCGGCGCGGGCGGCCCTGGCGGTCGCGGCCGGACGGCGGCGCGCGGCGGGGGGAGTGGTGGCGGTGGGAGTCATTGCGATCGGCTCAGACCTCCAGCTTGCGAACGGCGCGCAGGTGCGCGGACTTGGAACGAGGGTTGGCGGCGACCTCGCCCGCGGTCGGAGCAATCGCCCGGCGAGTCAGCAGCTCGGCCTCGGGCTCGCGGCCGCAGACGCAGATCGGCAGCTCGGGCGGGCAGACGCAGCCCCGGGCGCGCGCCGCCAGGAAGCGCTTGACGAGCCGGTCCTCGAGCGAATGGAAGGAGATCGCGGCCATGCGCCCGCCCGGCGCGAGCAGCTCCCAGGCGTCGGGCAGCGCCCGCTCGAGCTGGCCGAGCTCGTCGTTGACCGCGATCCGCAGCGCCTGGAAGGTCCGCTTGGCCGGGTGACCGCCGGCGAACTGGGCCGGGACGGGGACCGCGCTCTTGATCACGTCGACGAGCTGCTGGGTCGTGGCCAGCGGCGCCGTGGCCCGCACCCGGGCGATCTCGCGCACGATCTGGCGGGCGTACCGCTCCTCGCCGTAGTCACGCAGGACGCGGGCCAGGCGCCGCTCGTCCCACTCGTTGACGACTTCCTCGGCGGTCAACGACTGCTCGGGATCCATTCGCATGTCGAGCGGGGCGTCGTAGGAGTACGAGAACCCGCGCGTCCACGCGTCGACCTGCATCGAGGACATCCCGAGGTCGAGGAAGAGCAGGTCGGCGCGCACGTCCTCCTCGCGCAGGCCGGCGAGCGCGGTCGCAAAGTCGGCGCGGATGAATCGGGTGCGACACGGCACCTCGGCCGACAGGACCGCGAAGCGCTCCTCGGCGGTGGGGTCGCGATCGATGCCGATGAGGGTCCCCGCGGGCCCGATCCGCTCGGCGATGAGCCGCGCGTGGCCCCCGCCGCCGACCGTGCCGTCCACCGCGATCTCGCCGGGCTGCGGATCGAGCGCGTCGATCAGCTCGCCGGCGAGCACCGGGATGTGGGAATGCGTCATGTCAAGCAGTGTCGCCAAGGCTCGCCGTCAGCTCGGGGATTCCGGACAGGACGTCCTCCAGGTTCTGCGCGTAGCGCGCGCGGTCCCAGACCTCCAGGCACTCGCCGGAGCCGGTCACGACGACCTCCTTGGCCAGGCCCGCGTAGCTCATGAGGGTGGCGGGGATCATCACGCGGTTGGCGGCGTCGAGCTCGACATCAAACGAGGAGTTGAAGAAGAAGCGCTTCAGCTTGCGCGCCGTCGGCGACGCCGGGTTCAGCCCGGCGAGCGTCTGCGCGGTGAAGGCGTCGTAGTCCGCCGGCGTCCAGATGGCGACGGTGCGCGGGGCCCCCGGCTCGGTCTCGTTGGAGGGCGCCAGCACGACGCCGTCGGCCAGCGCGGCCCGGAACTTCGCCGGGATCGTCAAGCGGTGCTTGGCGTCGAGCGCGTGTTCGAAGGTGCCGCGGAAGGTCAAGAGAGCTCATGGATCGGCCGGTATCGCTCAGAGCCCGGGTGGCTGGGTGGGAGGAGCCCTGCCACCCGGGTTCCGTGAGCGGCGCCCACAGTAACCCACTTCCTCCCACGATGCAACCTAATTCCCACATCTGATCCCACGGAGGTCGACACCGGGGTCCCGCATAGCCGAAAACCCCCGGACCTGCGGTCGGGGCGGCGGTGGGAGGAGGTGGCGCGCGGCACCGCTGGACCGCAAGATCGATTGCCGTCGCGCGGGCTGGGCGGCGCGCTGCAGCCCGGGGCAGCTTCCGTCCGGGGGGTGTGCGTGCCTCCGCCCCGCCGCGGCGGACGGCCGGCCGGTGTGCGTGCCTCGACCCGCCGCGGCGGACGGGCGCCCTCAGCGGGGGTCGCGAGCGTCCGCGGCGAGCGGCAGCTCGAGCAGCACCCGTCCGGGCGCGGCCGACAGTCGCCCGCCGTGCGCCCGGACGATCCCCAGCGCGATCGCGATCCCGCGCCCGCGCGCGCCCCGTCCCGCGCGCGGCCGGCGCGCGAGCTCGGCGACCGGTGCCGGGAGCCCCGGGCCGCGATCGCACACGGCGATGCGCGCGAAGCGCCCGGCGACCGACCCCTGGATCGCGACCTCTCCCCCGCCATGCTCGATCGCGTTGGCGAGGAGGTTGCCCAGCGCCTGGGCGAGCCGCAGGCGATCTCCCCACACGATCGCCTCGGGGCCGGCCCAGCTGCCGCGCAGGGCGACGCCGGCGGCCGCGGCCCGACCCGCGGCGGCGTGGCGGCAGTCCGCGACGAGGCGCCCGACCATCACCTCGTCCAGGTCGCGGGGCCGTCCCCCTGGGCCGGTCGGCCGGCCCGGCGCCACCGCCGCGAGGTCGTCGAGCGCCAGCGACGCCCGACGCAGCTCGATGTCGATCGCGCGCAGCCGCTCCGCCGGGAGCTCGCCGGCGCGCTCGCTCAGCGACAGCCCCAGCCGGGCCGCGGTGATCGGTCCGCGCAGCTCGTGGCACGCGCGCGCGACCGCCTCGCGCCGCGTGCGCGACAGCGCGACGGTCATGGTCGCGACGAGCGCCGCGATGACCCACCCGCCCACGGCGACGGCGGCGCTCAGTCCTCCACCTCGCCGTCGATCAGCCGGTAGCCGACGCCCCAGACGTTGACGACGAACGCCGATCGGGGCGTGCTCAGCTTGCGGCGCAGGCGCGAGGCGTGGGAGTCGAGCGTCCGCGTCCGCCCCGGCGAGCGGAACCCCCACACGTCGCGCAGCAGCTGCTCGCGCGCGAACACGCGGGTCGGCGCCGCGGCGAGCGCCCGCAGCAGCGCGAACTCCTTCTTGGCCAGGTACACCTCCCGCCCCTCGACCCACACCTCGCGCGCCATCGCATCGAGCTCGAGCTCGCCGACGCGGATGCGGCCGGCCAGCCCGCGCATCTTCGAGCGCCGCAGCAGCGCCGCCACCCGCTCGCGCAGCTCGCCGTACCCGAACGGCTTGGGGAGATAGTCGTCGGCGCCCCGCGCCAGACCCCGGATGCGGTCGAGCTCGGTCCCGCGCCCCGACACGACCAGGACCGGTAGATGGGGGTCGAGCTCGCCGTGACCGCGGTCGCGGTCGCGCAGCTCGGCGAGCAGCTCGAGCCCGTCGCGATCCGGCAGCCCGAGGTCGAGGATCGCGAGGGCGGGACGGTCGCCGGCGAGGATCCGGCGCCCGCTGCCCGCCGAGTCGGCCTCGAGCGGCTCATAGCCGTCGGCGCTGAGATTGTCGGCGATGAAGCGCCGGGTGGCGGCGTCATCCTCGATAATGAGCACGGTCGGCCGCGACGAGCTGGACATGTCCGATAGAGCCTCGAAGCCGTCGCGATCCACCCCCTGCAAATTCACGTTCAGTGACTCGTCGGGGAAGGGTTGCGACATATGATGCCGACGCCCATGCACCGACGCGGGAATTACACCTCGGGCGACGACTTCGTCCTCGAGTACGGCGAGCTGCGCTTCACCTTCAACGAGCGAGACTTCCGAGAGCGCTGCGAACAAGCCGCCCGCAAGCTCAGCTTCCTCGACAGCCCGATCGAGCCGGACGAGGCCGAGGACCTCATCAATCTCGTCGTCAACGGCGAGGTGACCGATCCCACCTCGGCGCTCGGCGAGCACGTCAACGAGTGCTGGTCCGAGCTCGTCGGTCCCTCCGAGCGCTCGCTCGTGCACTGGCTGCGCCGGCTCATCTTCCGCGGCGCGTGGCTCGACCAGCGCGTCAAGGAGGGCGAGCTCGACATCGCCTTCAGCGAGGACACGCAGACCTTCCTCTACGTCCAGCCCGACCGCGGCGGCGAGCCGATCGAACTCGCCCCCGAGCCGAGCTGGAATCGCGTCGCCTACGTCCGGCGCTGAGCCCGATCAGCCGCCGGCGCCCAGCGCTCCCACGTCCTGCTGCCCGGGAGCGGGATTGTCGAGCAGCAGCCGCGGGACCGTGACCAGCGTGTAGCCGCGACGGCGCAGCGCGTGGACGATCTCCGGCAGCGCGTCGATCGTCTCGGTGCGGGTGCCGCCCGCATCGTGCATGAGAATGATCGCTCCCGGCTTGGCGCCGCCGACGGCGCTGCGCACGATCGCGGCGACGCCGGGCAGCTGATAGTCGTTGGTGTCGACCGTCCACAGGATCATCAGCATCCGATACCTGCGCAGCAACTTCAGCGTCGCCTTGTCCCACAGGCCGTAGGGCGGACGGAACATCCGCGGGAACGGCGCCCCGTAGTCGCCGATCGCCGAGGTCTCCTGCAGCAGCTGCGCCTGCTGCTGACGGGGCGTCAGCTCAGACATCGGCTGGTGCGACCAGGTGTGATCCCCGATCGGATAGCCGCGCGCGACGATGTTCGCCGTCGCCGCGCCGAAGTACTTCTGCGAGATCCCGACCTGGAAGAACGTGGCGGGCGTGTGCAGCTGCTCGAGCGTCGCCAGCACCCGCTCGGTGTACGGGCCCGGGCCGTCGTCGAAGGTCAGCGCGATCTCCCGGTGCTGGGCGCCCGCGACCCGAACGTAGGGCGTGTAGCGCAGCGTGCGGGTGATCGCCGCGTTCTCGGCCCCCAGCTCCGCGTGGGCGAACGAGCCGGGGCCGTTGCCGGCGAGCGTCTTGACCCGGCTGAGGTAGCCGCGGACGATCGGCGCCTTACCCACGCCGGCCGACCCGCCGCCCGACGCCGCCCCGACGACCATGCCGACGGCGAGCGCGAAGGCGGCCAACGCCGCCAGCGCCGCCGCCCGCCGACGCCGCTGATGGATGGCCAGGCGCGTGCCGGAGGCGTCGGGCCGCAGTCCGACGCCGGCACCGTCGGCCGGGGAGCTGCCGAACGTCGGGTCGCCGTCGAGCATTTCAGTGAGGATCCGTTCGCGACGCCATGCGCGCCTTCAATCATGACGCCCGGGGCGGCGAACCGGAGGCCGCGGCGTCGCGCGAAAGCCGCATCACGCGGCGATCCACCGGACGGGGGTCTAGCCTCCGGACGCGTGACCGCCCCGATCTGGCTGACGATCCCGACCTACAACGAAGCCGTGAATCTCGAGCGGATCGTGGCCGCCGCCCGCGCCGAGCTGCAGCGCATCGCCGCCGGTGGCTATCGGATCCTCGTCGTCGACGACAACTCGCCCGACGGCACCGGCGCGATCGCCGACTCGCTGGCCGCGGGCGCGGACGACGTCGAGGTCCTGCACCGCCCGGCGAAGGACGGCCTCGGCCGCGCCTACCTCGCCGGGTTCGCGCTGGCCCTCGCCGCGGGCGCCGAGATGGTGATCGAGATGGATGCCGACTTCTCCCACGACCCGCGCTATCTCCCGGCCCTGCTCGACGCCATCCACGAGGCCGATCTGGTCATCGGCTCGCGCTACGTCCCCGGCGGCGGCGTCCGCGACTGGGGCCTGCTGCGCCAGCTCGTCAGCCGCGGCGGGGGCCTGTACGCGCGCGCCGTGCTCGGCTTCGATGTCCGCGATCCGACCGCCGGCTTCAAGTGCATCCGCAAGCGGGTGCTCGAGGCGATCGACCTGCCGAGCGTCCGCGCCGACGGCTACGTGTTCCAGATCGAGGTCACCTACCGGGCCGTGCTGGCGGGGTTCCGGGTCCGCGAGGTGCCAATCGTGTTCGCCGATCGAGCGGCGGGTAGGTCCAAGATGTCGGCACGCATCGCGCTTGAGGCGATGTGGCTGGCGCCCGCGATCAAGCGCGATGCCCCGGCGGCCGTCGCACGCGCGGCCGCCGCCGATCCGTCTCCCATCAACTCCTGACCCCCACCGTGCTCGACTCCTCGCCCACCGACGCCGCTTCGCTCGCTGCCGAGCCGGCGCCGGTGCAGGCCACCGCGGTACAGCCGGTCCCGGTGCAGCCGGTCCCGGCCCCCGCGCGGCAGCCGGCTCGCGTCATCCCGATACGGCGGCAGCCGGCGGCGCGCCGGCGGCGCGCGACGGCGTGGCTCGGGCTGATCGGCCTGCTGACCTGCGGCGTGCTGGCCGTTGTGGCGGCGGCGCACACCGAGTCGCTGCTGCCCTTGTCGATCCGACCGGCCCCGCCCGAGCTCGCCGGGGCCTTTGCCGGGATCGGGCTCGACCTGCACGTCGGCGGCACCATCGCCGTGCTGGCGCTCATGTTCTGCTCCTATGCCCTCGCCGTCAGCCGGTCGGGGCAGCTGCCGGCGCGCGTCGTCGTCGCCGCGATCGTCGTGCTGCACCTCGTCGTGCTGCTCGGCCCGCCGCTCGTCTCCACCGACGTCTTCAGCTACCAGGCCTACGCGCGCATGGGCGCGGTGTACGGCATCAACCCGTATCTGCATGGGCCCTACGCGATCGAACTGGACCATCTGTTCCCGTACATCGGGTCCAAGTGGTCCTACACCCCGAGCGTCTACGGCCCCGTGTTCACCGCCGCCTCCTATCCGCTCGCCACGCTCGCGATCGCGACGAGCGTCTACGCCTACAAGTCGGTCGCCGCGCTGGCGAGCCTCGCGCTCGTCGCGGTCGTGGCGGCGTGCGCGCGCCGCCGGGGCGCCGATCCGGTCCGCGCCGCGGCGCTCGTCGGGCTCAACCCGCTGCTCGTGCTCTACGGCGTCGGCGGCGGTCACAACGACCTGCTCATGCTGCTGGCGCTGGCGGGCGCGGTGTGGGCGCTGCTCGCCGCGCGGCCGCGCCTCGGCGGCGGGCTGACGATGCTCGCGATCGGGGTCAAGCTGACCGCGGGACTCGTGCTGCCGTTCGCGATCGCCGCCCACGGCGCTCGCGGCGGACGCCCCCGGCGCGACCTGCTCCTCGGCGCGATGATCGTCGGCGCGCTGATCGCGGCGCTCAGCTTCACGGTGTTCGGGTCGGCGACCTTCCACCTGCTCGGCACGGTCCGCCAGGGCCAGAGCGAAGGCGACTGGAAGAGCATCGCGGGCGTCGTCTCCACCCGCCTGCACCTGCCCACCCTCGGCCACGTGTGCAGCTACGTCCTCGCCGCGGCGTTCGTGCTCTGCTGCTGCTGGCTGCTGCGCCGGGTGTGGCGCGGCCAGACCGACTGGGTCGACGGAGCGGGCTGGGCGATGCTCGCGCTCCTGATCGCCGCGAGCTCGCTGCTGCCGTGGTACGTGGCGTGGCTCCTCCCGTTCGCCGCGGTGGCCCGCGACCGGCGCCTGTGGCGGACGGCGATCGGCATGACCGGGGTGGTGCAGGCGATCCAGCTGCTCGGCTATGTCCCGCATCACGTGCTCTGATCGGCGCTCGGCCGCCGGCTGCGCTCGGATCGCCCGTACACTGGCGCAATGAGCGCTCCCTCACCGGTCACGTCTGACGAGCGGGAGCTTGTCATGATCAGCGTCGTCGCGCCCGTCTACAACGAGGAGGCGCTGATCGACGAGTTCTACGCGCGCACGTGCGCGGCCCTCGACGGCCTGCCGTTCGAGATCGTGCTCGTCGACGACGGCTCGTCCGACGGCACGCCGCTGCGCCTGGAGCGGATCGCGGCCGCCGACGCGCGCGTCCGGGTCGTCTCGCTGTCGCGGAACTTCGGGCACCAGACCGCGCTGACCGCGGGGTTGGATCACGCGCGGGGTGACGCCGTGGTGATGCTCGACGCCGACTTGCAGGACCCGCCCGAGCTCATCCTCACGATGCTCGACCACTGGCGGGCCGGCTGTGACGTCGTCTACGCGGTGCGCGAGCAGCGTGCCGGCGAGTCGCGCTTCAAGCTGAGCACCGCGCGCTGGTTCTACTCGCTGTTCGACAAGCTCGCCCAGGTCGAGCTTGCGCCCAACGCGGGCGACTTCCGGCTGCTGGACCGCCGCCCGCTCGACGCGCTGCTTTCGATGCGCGAGCGCAACCGCTTCCTGCGCGGCATGACCGTGTGGGTCGGCTACACCCAGGCCGCGGTGCCCTACCAGCGCGACCGTCGCTACGCCGGTGAGACCAAGTACACGCTGTCCAAGATGCTGCGCTTCTCCCTGGACGCGATCTCCTCGTTCTCGCACCGCCCGCTCCAGCTGGCCACGCTGCTGGGGTTCGTCATCTCCACGCTGGCGTTCGTGGCCATCCCCGTCGTGATCGTGCTGCGGATCCTGGGGTCCTATCTGCCCGGGTTCAGCGCCCTGACGATCGTCGTGCTGCTGCTCGGCGGAATCGAGCTGATCGCGATCGGGATCATCGGCGAGTACGTCGGGCGCATCTACGACGAGGTCAAGGGTCGCCCGCTCTACCTCGTGCGCGCACGGAGCAACCTCTCCGATCCGGCAGGCGAGCTGCACGCGAGCGCGCTGCCCCCGGTGACCGCCGAGGGACGGCTCGGCCACCCCAAGCCGATCGAAGCCGACTCCGACCCGCTGACGCCGACTAGCCGCCCGCGGGACTAGGTCCGACGGCGGGGTTGGCGCGCCCCTCGGGGGTCCCCGAGGGCGTCCCGTTGCGCGCCCCGTCGGCCGCCTCCGAGGCGGCGCGGGTCTCGAGCTCGGCGATCCGCGACGCGAGGCCCCGGATCGCCTCGGCCACGGGATCGGGCAGATGGATCCAGTCGGCGTCGGGTCCCTCCGGCCGACGCCCCTCGACGCGAACCGGATGGCCGGGATTGCCGACGACCGTGGCGTTCGGCGGCACATCGTGGATGACGACACTGTTGGCGCCGACCTTCGAGCCGTGCCCGACGAGGATCGGACCGAGCAGCTTGGCGCCCGAGCCGATCGTGACGTTGTCCTGCACCGTGGGGTGCCGCTTGCCGGTGGCAAAGCCGGTGCCGCCGAGGGTGACGCCCTGGTACAGGGTCACGTCGTCGCCGATCTCGGCCGTCTCGCCGATCACCACCCCCATGCCGTGATCGATGAAGAAGCCGGCGCCGATGCGCGCCGCGGGATGGATCTCGATCCCCGTGACCGACCGGGCCACGGCCGCGATCAGCCGCGCCGGCGCGCAGACGCCCGCGCCGTACAGGGCGTGCGCCACGCGATGGGCGAAGAGGGCGTGGACCCCCGGCCAGCCGGCGAGGATCTGCAGCGCCCCGACGCCCTGAGCGGCGGGATCGCGCGCCTGCACGGCCGCGAGATCGCGTCGGACCTCCGCCGCCGTGCGCCCGATCAGCCGCAGCCCGAGCATCAGCCACAGGCTAGCGACGCGTTCATGGGGCGAAGAACGGCGAGGAGACGTAGCGCTCGCCGGAATCGGGCAGCACCGTAGCGATCCGCGCACTCCGCAGCTCCGGACGGGCCCCGAGCTGGAGCGCCGCCCAGACCGCGGCGCCGCACGACATCCCGGCCAGCACCCCCTCCCGGCGGGCGAGCCGGCGCGCGGTCTCGATCGCGTCCTCGTCGTCGACCGGGATCACCTCGTCGAGCAGCTCGCGGTTGAGCACCGCTGGAACGAAGCCCGCGCCGATGCCCTGGATCTTGTGCGGGCCCGGGCGCCCGCCCGAGAGGACCGCGGAGCTTCGCGGCTCCACGGCGACGATCCGGCAGGAGGGATTGCGTTCGCGCAGGAACTCGCCAACGCCGGTGATCGTCCCCCCGGTGCCGACCCCGGCCACGAACACGTCGACGCGCTCGTCCAGCGCGTTCCACAGCTCCGGGCCGGTCGTCCGGCGGTGGATCTCGGGATTGGCGGGATTGGAGAACTGGTCGGGCAGGAACACGTCGGCCCGGGTCGCCATCGCGCGGGCGGCGTCCATCGCCTCGGTCATCCCGCCCATCGACTCGGTCACCTCGACGCTCGCCCCGTACAGCGCCAGCAGGCTCTGGCGCTCCCGGCTCATCCCCTCGGGCAGCGTCAGCACGAGGTCATAGCCGCGAGCGGCGCACACGAACGCCAGCGCGATCCCGGTGTTGCCGCTCGTGGCCTCGACGATCGTCGTGCGGCCGGGCTCGATCCGCCCCTCGCGCTCGGCGGCGTCGATCATCGCCACCCCGATCCGATCCTTGACGCTGCCCCCGGGGTTGAACGCCTCGAGCTTGGCGAACACCTCGACCTCGAGGCCCGCCGCGAGCCGGGTCAGCTCGACGATCGGGGTGTCGCCGACGAGCTGCGCGATATTGCTGGTCAGGCGCGTCATCCGCCCCGTCGAGGCTAGTGGTCGGCGCCATGAGTACGGCCGCACCGGGAGTGCTCGAAAGCGAGCGTACCTGCGGGGACGGGCACGGAGCCCACGCGTGGCCGGCCGGGCGTCAGATGTGGTACATCGGCGTGCCCGCGGCGCGGATCTCCATATCGGCGATGCTCGCGACCGTCGCCTCGCCGAGCACCGCGGCGGCGGCGTGGGCGGCCTGCGCGAAGATGCCGTCGGCGCCGACCCCAAGGGGGCCGTCGAGGAGCTGGACGACCTCGAGCACGGTGATCTCCTCGGGGGGGCGGGCGAGGCTGTAGCCGCCCTTGACGCCGCGCTGCGAGCGCAGGATGCCGGCGCGGCGCAGGGTGGCGAACAGCTGCTCGAGGAACTGCACCGGGATCTGGCGGCGTCGGGCGAGCTCGGCGATCGGCACCGGGCAGGCGGCGCCCTGCAGATGGAGCTCGACCAGAGCGCTGAGGGCGTAAGGCGACTTCGTGGTGATCGAGATCATCGCGATCCGATCGTAGGGCAGATCGACCCCGTCCGCCCGCCCTGCGGGGAGCTCAGAGCCAGCCGCGCTCGGTCGCGATCAGCACCGCTTGGGCACGGTCCATCGCGCCCAGCTTGCCGTACACGTTGTGCAGATGGGTGCGGATCGTGCTCGTCGAGAGGTTGAGCTCGGTCGCGATCTGCTTGTAGACCATGCCCTTCGCGAGACGGCGCAGGACGTCGATCTCGCGCCCGGACATCGGGCAGGGCTCGATCTGGCGGGGGCGCTCGCTCGTCGAGGGCAGCGGCAGCTCGTACAGGACGATGCGCAGGCTCGCCGGGTCGAGGTCGATCGCCCGCGCGGCGGCGAGCAGCTCGGACGGCGAGATCGAGTCGCCGAGCATGTAGTGGGCGAGCATGTCGGCAAGGCGGACGATCGCCGCCTCGTCGCTCGCGTCGGGGGCGTGATGGCGTTCGATGACACTGGAGATCGTCCGCGGCAGCGCCCAGCGGCGGGCGAGCACGCCGCCGACGAGCGCGTGGTCGACGCCGAGCTCCCGGCGCTCGCGGGCGAGGCGGTCCTCGGGGGTGCGCGCCTCGCCGTGCACCTGCCCGGGATAGCCCGGGTAGGCGTGGACGAGCACCAGCTGGCCGATGTCGTGCAGCAGCGCGGAGACCATCAGCCGGTCGCGCGCGTCGTAGCCGACTTCGCGTGCGAGCCGGTCGGCGGCGCGCTGGGTGGCCATCGCGTGGAGTCGGAAGCGCTCGGGCATCCCCTGCCAGACCGCGGTGCGCTCGAAGAAGTCGAAGGTCCGCGCCCGCTGGGCGATCGCCTGCAGGGTCCGGGTCGACAGCACCTCGATCGCGGCCACGACGCTCTCGACGCGGCCGCGGTTCGGACCCTCCAGCTGATTGGCGAGGCGCACCAGCGTCACGGTGAGCGCGACATCGGCCTCAACGGCTCCGATGACCTCGCTCATCGCGGGCTCGCCGCCCTCGAACAGGCCGAGCACGCGGGCGCGCGACTCGGCGAGCACCGGATAGGCCTCGAGCGCCTCGAACGCGGTGGTCAGCCGGCGGCCGTGGCCCTCGTTGTGGCGGCGCTCGCGCGAGGCGTAGGGATCGGTGGGTTCAGTCCGGGCAGCGGTCAGAGACACGTCTTCACTCACTCAGCTTTTCGAGGGGCGGCGCCCGTCGTCAGATCGGGAGCCCCTGCCAACGCCTGCGCCTCGTATATCGGCAGATGTACGAGGGAGGTTGAGGCCGAGATCGAAGATCCCGTTCGCGAAGGGATCAGCCGGCCGCCACGAGGGCGCGGTCGATCCGAGCCAGCGCTTCGTCGCGCCCGAGCAGCGCCACGCTCTCGAAGATCCCCGGCGAGACCGTCTGTCCGGCGATCGCCACGCGCACCGGCTGGAACACCTTGCCGGCCTTGACCCCGCGCGCCTGGACGACGCCTCGCAGCGCCTCCTCGATCGCCGCGGGCTCGAACGGCTGCACGCCGGCGAGCGCGTCGCGGGCGGCGGCGAGGTTCTCGGCGCCGCCGTCGGAGCCGATCGTCTTGGCGAACGCCGCCGGATCCTCGACGGGACCGTCGAACAGGAACGAGACCAGCGGCCAGAAGTCGGCGAGCGTCTGGATCTTCTCGGCCGAGATCGCGGCCGCGTCGCGCAGCCCGGTGCGGCCCGTGTAGGCCTGCAGCCGGGCGGTCAGGTCGTCGAGCGTCAGCGCGCGCAGGTGGCGGCCGTCGAGATGGCGCAGCTTGCGCTCGTCGAACACCGCCGGGTTCTTGGAGACGCGGTCCAACCGGAAGCGCTCGGCGAGCTCTGCGAGGGTGAAGAACTCCTCGTCGGGCGCGAAGCCGGCCCCGAGCAGCGCGATGTAGTTGTCGACCGCCTCCGGCAGATAGCCGGCGTCGCGCAGCTCCTGGACCGAGGCCGCGCCGTGGCGCTTGGAGAGCTTGCGCCCGTCGGGCCCGTGCAGTAGGGGCAGGTGCGCGTAGATCGGCTCGGGCGCGCCGAGCGCCTCGAGCACGAGCAGCTGCCGCGCGGTATTGGACAGATGGTCCTCCCCGCGCACGACGTGCGTGATGGCGGCGTCGGAGTCGTCGACGGCGACCGCGAAGTTGTACAGCGGCGATTCGTCGGCCCGTGCAATCACCGGGTCGTCGAGGGTCGAGTTGGCAAAGGCGGCCTCTCCGCGGATGACGTCGCGGACGACCGTCTCGCCGGCGTCGGGCACCCGCAGGCGGACCGCCCCGCTGCTCTCGGGCTCGCCGCGAAAGCCGCGGTCCGAGCCGTGACGCTCCTTGTAGGCGCGGACGTCGTCGGCGGTCGCGGTGGAGCGGTAGGCGTGCCCGGCGTGCAGCAGCGAGGCGAGCGCCGCGGCGTGACGGTCGACCCGCGCTGACTGGAAGATCGGTCCCTCGTCGTAGTCGAGGTTCAGCCACCGCAGGGCATCGAGGATCTGCTCGACGTTCTCGGGCGTCGAGCGCTCACGGTCGGTATCTTCGATCCGCAGCACGAGCGTGCCCCCGTGGCCCCGCGCCAGCAGCCAGTTGTACAACGCGGTGCGCGCGCCGCCGATATGCAGCGCCCCGGTCGGAGAAGGAGCGAAGCGAACTCTCATGGACACCGTCAACGGATGCTAATCGGCGCGCACGTCTCCCCGGCCGGCGGCCTGCCCAAGGCGATCGAGCGCGGGACCGAGAAGCGATGTCAGGCGATCCAGATCTTCAACCAGTCGCCTCGGCAGTGGCGCCCGACCGCCTACGGCGAGGACGACTTCGCGGCGTTTCGCGACGCGATGAAGCCCAGCCCCATCAAGGCGGTGCTCATCCACGCCGTATACCTGCTCAACTGCGCCTCCGAGGACCGCGAGATCCGCGACAAGTCCCGCGCCTCGCTGATCCATTCGTTGACCGTCGGTGCCGGGATCGGAGCCGCGGGCGTGGTGCTCCACCCCGGATCGGCAGCCGGACGACGCGCCGGCGAGCCAAACAGGCGAGGCCCGACGCCGAGCGGCTCGCACCGGCGCGATGGCGAGGTCGCCGCGGCGATCAAGCGTGCGGGACGGGTGATCGCGCAGGCGCTCGGCGAGACCCAGGGCTGTCCGCTGCACCTCGAGGACACCGCGGGCGCCGGCGGCACGCTCGGGCGCTCGTTCGCCGAGCTGGCCGAGCTGCTCGACGCCGCCGGGGGCGACACCCGGCTCGGCGTCTGCCTCGATTCCTGCCACCTGCTCGCCTCCGGCTACGACATCCGGACCGCGCCGGGCCTGACCGCGACGCTGGACGACTTCGGCAAGGAGGTCGGGATCCGGCGCCTGCGGTCGCTGCATCTCAACGACTCCCGGACGCCGCTGGGGTCCAACCGCGACCGCCACGCCAACATCGGCGAGGGCGAGCTCGGCGAGTCGGGCTGCGCCACCTTCCTCTCCGAGCCGCGCTTCGACGAGCTGCCCTGCGTCCTCGAGACCCCGGGGCCCGAGCGCCAGGGTCCGACGGCCGAGGAAATCGCACTCTGCTTGACGCTGCGCAAGCGGGGGCAGGCCTCGCGCAAGCGCGCCGCCACCCGCGCCCGGACATCGCGCGCGAAGGCGTGACGAGGCCGAACCGCGAGCCGCGGTAGCTTGTCGGGCGTCGCGATGGCCCCCGACGATCTCACCCGTCCCGCAGACGCGCTCGTCATCTTCGGGATCACCGGCGATCTGGCCCGGAAGATGACCTTCCAGGCGCTCTACCGGCTCGAGCGCCGCGGGCTGCTCGACTGCCCGGTGATCGGCGTCGCCCTCGAGGACTGGACCGAGGACCACCTGCGCGCGCACGCCCGCGACTCGATCGCCGGCACCGGCGAACGGATCGACGACCGGGTGTTCCGGCGGCTGGCCCGGCGACTGCGCTACGTCTGCGGCGACTTCGGCGCCGGCGCGACCTATGCGGCGATCAAGCAGGCGCTCGGCGACGCCCAGAACCCGGTCTTCTACCTCGAGGTTCCGCCCTCGCTGTTCGCGACGGTGGTCGCCGGCCTCGCCGATGCCGGTCTCGTCCAAGGCGGTCGCCGGGTGGTCGTCGAGAAGCCGTTCGGCTCCGACCTCGCCTCCGCCCGGCAGCTGGCCGCTGACCTGCACAAGCACATCGCCGAGGAGCAGCTGCTGCGCATCGACCATTTTCTTGGCAAGCTCGGCCTCGAGGAGATCCTCTACCTGCGCTTCGCCAACGCGTTCCTCGAGCCCGTGTGGAACCGCGGCTTCATCTCCTGCGTGCAGATCACGATGGCCGAGAGCCTCGGGGTCAAGGACCGCGGCCGGTTCTATGACCCGGTGGGCGCGCTGCGCGACGTCGTCGTCAACCATCTGCTGCAGATCCTCGGCTCGTGCGCGATGGACGCGCCCGCGTCGGGCGCCGCCGACAGCCATAAGGACGCCAAGGTGGCGATCTTCCGCTCGGTGCTGCCCGCCGACCCGGGGCACTGCGTCCGCGGCCAGTACGACGGCTATCGGAAGATCGACGGAGTGCGGGCCAACTCGACGACCGAGACCTACGTGGCACTGCGCCTGCAGATCGACAGCTGGCGCTGGTCGGGCGTGCCGTTCTTCATCCGCACCGGCAAGCGGCTGCCGGCTCGTCAGACAGAGCTGCGGCTCGTCTTCCAGCACGCGCCACGACTGCCGTTCATCCCGACGACGCAGCGCCATCCGTCCCCGAGCCAGCTCGTCTTCCGCATCGACCCCGAGACGGGCATCCGGATGGTGCTCGACGCTCGGCGCGCGGACAAGCGCGGTGCGAGCGAGATCGAGCTCGACATGGAGTTCGCGCGCGAGGGCGGCGAGGGCGCGACGCCCTACGAGGAGCTCCTGCACGACGCGCTCATCGGCGACCGCTCCCACTTCACCCGGCAGGACATGGTCGAGGAGTGCTGGCGGATCGTGCAACCCCTGCTCGATGCCCCCCCGTCCGTCGTCCGCTACCCGCAGGGCTCCTGGGGTCCGCCGGAGGCCGATCAGCTGCTCAGCGGCCGCGGCGGCTGGCGCGGGCCCTGGCTGCCGAGTTAGGGTCCGCGTGCGCACCTCCTCGCGTCCGGCGCCGGGGCAGGTCGAGCGCTCGCGACGGCGAACTGGTCTCATGGACATGCGCGTCAGCCTGAGCACGATCATCTGGCTGGTCGTCGGGGTGCTCATCGCCTCGGCGCACCACTATCTCGAGAAGCTCGACGCGATCCGTCCCGTCGTCTCGGCGGCGCTTGCGGTCGTGCTCTGGCCGCTGCTGCTGCTCGGGATCAATCTCCACGTGCGCTGACCGCTTCGGCGGGGCGTCCGGCATCACCCCCAAACGCGGATTGTCAGGCGACGCTCGCCGCGCGGACCTCCGACGGCGCGTCGGCCGGGTCGCGCTCGGCGCCCGCGTCGCGCTCGGCGACCCCGGCGGCCCCGGCGGCCCCGGCGGCCTCGGCGGCCTCGGCGGCCTCGGCGGCCTCGGCCTCGGCGGCCTCGGCGATCATCGCCGATCCGAGCAGCGCGTCGAGCTCGGCGTGGAGGCTCGCGGAGCGGGCGACGCGGAAGCTCGGCCCGAGCCGCAGCCGGCGGGCACCGACCGTGGTCGCGAGCTCGATGACGACGTCGGCCTCGCCGGGAAAGCCGGCGAGGACCTCCTTGAGCTCGGCGAGCGCCGTGGCGGGCAGCAGGGTGGCGTCGAGGCGCAAGCGCAGCGCGGCGGCACGCAGCACCGGTTTGGCGGCCTGAACCTGGGCGTCGCGGACCTCCTGCTCGGTCGGCACGAAACGCTCGACCTGCTGGGCGATGAGGCAGGTCTTGTCGCGATCCTTATGGTCCACGCGCCCGCGCACGAGCACGATCGAGTCCTGGTGCAGCGCGTCGTCGCAGGAGTCCAACACCTTGCCGAAGACGACGATCTCGACCGAGGCATCGAGGTCGTAGATCGTCGCGAACATCATCCAGTCGCCTTTCTTGGTCTTGATCCGCTTCGCCTGGGTGACCATCCCGCCGATCGTCACCCAGTCGCCGTCGCGGCGATCGGGAAGCTCGAGCAGGGTGCTGTCGACCCTGGCGCGGAGCGCCGGACCGACGTCCTTGAGTGGATGAGCGGAGATGAACAGCCCGAGCGCCTCCTTCTCGGCGACGAGCAGCTCGTTGCGGTCGAACTCCTCGCCGGGGATCGGCGCGTGGCTGGGCGCCGCGAACGCGCCCGGCGGCGCGCCGAGTCCCCCGCCGAGCCCGTCCGCCGGCTGCGCCGGCGCGAGGTCGAAGATCGAGCCCTGACCGATGAGCGCGTCCTGCTGGGCCTTCTGACCCGCCGCCTGGGCCTGCTCGAGGACGGCGAGCATGCCCTTGCGGGTCGCGTTCGTCGATCCGAAGGCGCCGCACTTGATCAGCGCCTCGACCGCCTTGCGGTTGACCGCGCGGTTGTCGACGCGCTCGCAGAAGTCGAACAGGCTCGTGAATGGACGTTGGGGGCCGCCCGCCTCGCCCTCGCGAGCGCGCTTGATCGCCTCCACCGCCTGGAAGCCGACGCCCTTGACGGCGTCGAGGCCGAAGCGGATGTTGCCGTCGACGACGACGAACTCGTGGTCGGACAGGTTGACGTCGGGCGGCAGGATCGCGATCCCCATCTGCTCGGCCTGGGCGACGAAGAAGGGCACCTTGTCCTTGGTCTCCATCACCGAGGAGATGAGCGCGGCCATGTACTCGGCCGGGTAGTTGGCCCGCAGCCACGCCGTCCGATAGGAGATGAGCGTGTAGCAGGCGGCGTGCGAGCGGTTGAACGAGTAGTCGGCGGACTTCTCGTTCGTCGTCCACAGCCACTCGATCGTTGACTCGGAGGTCCCCGAAGCGCGGCAGCCGTCGTAGAACTCGGGCCGCAGCCGGGCCATCGCCTCGCGGTTCTTCTTGCCGATCGCCTTGCGCAGATCGTCGGCCTTGGCCCCGCTGAAGCCCGCGAGCTCGGTGGCGATCCGCATCGCCTGCTCCTGATAGAGGATGACGCCCTTCGTCGACTCGAGGATCGGCCGCAGCCGCTCGTCGAGATACGTGACCGAGTCCGGGTCGCGCTTGCCCCGCGCGTAGGTCGGGATCTGGTCCATCGCCCCCGGTCGATACAGCGCGTTGAGCGCGACGAGGTCGTCGAACTCGGTCGGTCGCACCTTCTTCAGCGCCTCGCGCATGCCCTCGGACTCGAACTGGAACACCCCGACCGAGTCGCCGTTGGCGAGCATCTGGTAGGTGGGAGCGTGGTCGAGCGGGAGCGTGCTCATGTCGGGGCGATCGCCGGTCGAGCGCTCCACGATGTCGAGCGCGTCCTCGATCACGTCGAGGTTGCGCAGCCCGAGGAAGTCCATCTTCAGCAGCCCGAGCTTCTCGACGGGCTTCATCGAGAACTGCGTCACGGTGCGGAACACGCGCTCGCCGTTCTCGTCCGCGCCGGCGTCGGCGATCTGCAGCGGCAGGATGTCGGTCAGGGGACGATCGGAGATGACCACGGCGGCGGCGTGGATCGACGAGTTGCGGATCGTGCCCTCGAGGCCGCGGGCGACGTCGACGATCGCCTTGGCCACCCCGTCGCGGTCGACCTCGGCGCGCAGCGGTTGGCCCGGCGCCAGGCACTCCGCGAACTTCGGGGGCCGCCCCTGCTGGGGGTCTGGGATGAGCTTGGCCAGCCGGTCTCCCACCCCGTAGTCGTGGCCGAGCACCCGCGCCGCGTCGCGCGTCGCCGCGCGCGGGAACATCTTGCCGAAGGTGACGATCTGGGCGACCGCCTCCTTGCCGTACTTCTCGGTCACGTAGCGGATGACGCGCTCGCGACCGCGCACCGAGAAGTCCATGTCGATGTCGGGCATCGACACGCGCTCAGGGTTGAGGAACCGCTCGAACAGCAGGTCGTAGCGCAGCGGGTCGACGTCGGTGATCTGCAGGCAGTAGGCGACGATCGAGCCGGCCGCCGAGCCGCGGCCCGGGCCGACCGCGATCCCGGAGTCCTTGGCGAACTTGACGAAGTCCCAGACGATCAGGAAGTAGGCGTTGAACCCCATCCGGTCGATGACGCCGAGCTCATAGTCGGCTCGCTCGCGCGCCTGTGCCGGCACCGGCTCCCCGTAGCGATGGGCCAGCCCGCGCGCGACCAGCTCGCGCAGGAACTCTCCCTCCCCCTGCTCGCCGGGCGTCGGATAGCGCGGGATGAGCTGGCGGTCGAGCTCGAGCTCGACGTCGCACCGCTCGGCGATCTCCACGGTCGAGGCGATCGCCTCGGGCCACTGCGCAAACGCGTCGGCCATCTCCTGGCTCGAGCGCAGATAGAACTCGTTGCTCTCGAAGGTGATCTTCGGCTGGCTGAGCGTCGACTTCGTCTGCACGCACAGCAGTGCGGCGTGGTGGTGGTAGTCCTCGCGCCGAAGGTAGTGGACGTCGCCGGTGCCGACGAGCGGACGACCGAGCTCGCCGGCGATGCGCACGATCTGCTCGTTGCACCGGTCTTGGAGCGCGAGGCCGTTCTTCTGCACCTCGAAGTAGACGTTCTCGCGTCCGACCGCCTCCATGAGCTCCTGGGCGTGCGCGCGGGCGTCGCCCGGGCGCTCGTCGGCGAGCAGCTGGCAGAACCGCGACGCCAGACAGCCGGTGAGCGCGATCACGCCCTCGCCGTGCTCGGCGAGCTGGGCCATGTCGACCGACGGCTTGCCGCGCTGATATCCATCGAGAAAGCCCGCCGAGGAGAGCCTGACCAGGTTCCGATAGCCAATCGGGGTGGCCGCCAGCAGGGTCAGGTGATAGCGGTCGAGCTTGCCCGGCGCGCGCACCGCGTGGTCGTCCACGACATAGATCTCGCAGCCGAGGATCGGCTTGACCCCGCGTTCGCGACACGCGGTGAACAGCTCCACCGAACCGTTCATCACTCCATGGTCGGTCAGCCCGAGCGCCGGCTGCTCGTACTCGGCGGCGCGCTCGGCGAGCGCCTCGATCTTGCATGCCCCGTCGAGCAGCGAGTACTCGGAGTGAACGTGGAGGTGGGCGCAGACGGAGGTCATCGGCGGCTGGTTTCCAGATTAGGCGTCGTGGCGGACGCCGTGACCGACGGCCGGGCGTCGGCCGGAAATTCAGCCGCTGCGTGCGTAATCGAGCCAGCCGCGCAACGTCGCCAGCGGCCCCGGATCCCCGCCGACGAGCGCCGCGGCCGTGCCACCGCCGGCGAGCACCGCCGCCAGAGCGTCCGCCGAGCCGCTGATCCGCGTTGTCGCGGTCTCGCCCGCCGGCGGCGTCGTCGACACCGCGACCCGCCGTCCCGGGCGCACGATCAGGTACGTGCCGCGCTCCCCCGGGCTCGCGCACTCGGTGTCCTCGTGCGCGATGACGAAGTCCTGCCCGCGCGTCCATGCCGGCTCGACGACTGCGCCAGCGAGCGACAGCACGCTCCGCGGGCTCAGCCGCGCCCCCGCGTAGCCCAGCCAGCCGGGATCGAGCGGCAGGCCCAGCAGCGCCTGGAGCACGGCCAACCCTCGCCGGCGGCCGCGCACCCGCGCCACGCGCAAACCGACATAGCGCCAGATGCCGTGGGCGTTCAACAGCCGCGCGATCCGAGCCGGCTCGCCCCGGACCCGGAAGAACACCCGCTCGAGCGGTCGCGGATCCTCGGCGCGCTCGACGACCGTCTCGCCGTCGCGCACTGTCACCCGCACGCACCCCCGGCCGGGACCGAGGACGAGGTCGTAGGCGAGCGGGCCGCGGTCGACGACCCGCTGCAGGGGCAGCAGCTCGAGGACGAGCTGGCCGGCCGCGTCGGGGTCGGAGCGAACGAGGCGCCGGAACGCCCGCCGCAGGGGCTGGCCGGCCGGAATCGACACCGGCGCCGGGCCGGTCTCCGGAGCGGGCTGCGGGACGGGCGCCTCCCCGGGCGTCGCCTCCCCGGCGGGCGCCGGCTGTCCCGCGGGTGCCTCCTCCCCCGCGGGCGTCTCCTCCGCGTTCCCCTCGCGCGGCGGCACGGCCTCGCGCAGTCGCGTCAGCGCGTCGGCGAGACGGTCGGGGGTCACGGGTCCCGCCTCAGCGGCCACGTCAGCGGCCGTGGACGCCTGCGTGGAAGGGTCGGCGGGCGGCTCGGGCGGCGTGGCCGGTCGCAGGCCGTCGAGGGCATGGCGCAGACGCCCGATCGCGGCGTAGGCCTCGCGCGAGCGCTCGCGCTGGCCGCCGAGCTGATCCTCGAGCTCGACCACATGGCGTTCGGCGGAGAGGCGCAGCCGGCGCTCGCGCTCGAGCATCGTCCGCAGCTCGGCGAGCTCGGCGCGGACCTGGGCGAGCGTGCTCTCGGTCCGCTTGTCGAGGGCCGTGCGAGCGGCGAGGCGGGACTCGGCGGCGACGAGGCGGGAGCGCAGGCCGGCGTCGGCGCACGCGCGCGCGTCGAGCTCGCGGCGCAGGGTGTCGACGAGCCGGTCGGCCGAGACGGGATGCAGCGGCGGGCCCAGGGGCGGGACGGCGGCGCCTCCCACCGCGGTGCCCGATCCGGCCGCGCCCGAACCGGCCGCGCCCGGGCTGGCCGCACCCGGGCTGGCCGCGCCCGGGCTGGCCGCGTCCGTGCCGGCTGTGCTCGGCGGGGCAGGACCCGGCTCGGAGGCGCCCGGCTCGCCGACGAGTGGCGGCGTCTCACTAGGCGCCGCCCCCGCTCCCGCCGGGCCCGGCGGAGGCGGACCGTCGGCGGCCGCGGCATCGGCGCGAGGCTCCGCGGGCACTCGCAAGTGGCCCCGGGCTCCCCCGCGGCGGACGGTCAGCTCGCGCTCGAAGGCGAGCCGCGCGGTCTCGCCGCCGGGGATCCCCCCGGGGAGAGCCGGCCCAGCGGTTGCCTCGGCCTCGGCCAGTGCCCGCTGAAGCTCCCGCGCGCGCGACGACTGCTCGGCGGCCGCTCGCTCGGCGGCCTCGGCGCGACGCCACGCGCGCTCGATCTCGCTGGGCATCCCGGCGCGCTGCGGCGCGACCGGGGGGGCGCGCTGCTCCGAGGCCGCCTCCTCGGCCGGCGGCGGCTCCTCGTGCTCGAGCGACGGCTCCTCATGCGGCGGCGGCTCCACGCGCCCCAGCGGCTCCGCGTGTCCCGGCGACGACTCCGCGTGCCCCGGCAGCGGCTCCTGGTGCTCGACCGGCGGCGGCTCCTCGTCCCCCGGCGACGGCTCCGCGTGCCCCGGCGACGGCTCCTCGCGCCCCGGCAGCGGCTCCTCGGGCTCGACCGGCGGCGGCTCCGCGTGGCCCGGCGACGGCTCCTCGCGCCCCGGCAGCGGCTCCTCGTGCTCGACCGGCGACGGCTCCTCGCGCCCCGGCGACGGCTCGTCGCGCGCGCCCTTCGCCGCGTCACCCGTGGGTCCGCCGACCGCGACCTCCCAGACCGTTGCCTCGGGACGCGCGGCGTCGAGAGGCCCGGCCTCGGGACGCGCGGCCTCGGCGGAGGGCGCCTCCGATCCCGCCGCGGCGCCGGTCACGGGCAGCGGCACCGTGATCGTCCCCCACGACAGCCACGCGTTACCGCCGAGCCAGGGCGCCAGCCACCCGGGCAGCGAGAAGCTCAGCCGCCACATGCCCGGCGCGGTGCCGCCGACGCTCGGGGGCTCGGGCATCGCCGGGAAGCGGTGCCGGCGACCCTCGGCCTCGACGACGAGGGCGACGGGGCCGGTGCCGGCGGGGCGTCGGCGCCGCCAGCGTCCGCCGACCCGCACCGTCAGGTTGCCCGCGCCGGCATCGAACCACTCGACGCTCTCGACGCCGACCGACGCGGTCCCCGAGAGGTCGCTCATCGCGCCGCCGTCCGGCGTCGGCGGCCGGCGGGGCCTGATGTCACGATCGTGAGCAGCATCCGGGTCGGGTCGCGACCCTACGTCGCCCGGCGGATGGATCGACGTGCTCGCGCCACCGATCCGCCCGAGCGCTCAGCCCTCCGTGCGGCCGCGGAGCTGCTCGGTCAGGGCGCGAGCATCGGCCAGCAGGCGCTGGGCCTCGCCGAGGTCGCCGCCATGCGCCGTCGCCTGCTCCCGGGTGACGGTCAGCTCGGCCCCCAGCCGCTCGAGCTCGGACCGCAGTCCCCCGGTCTCCGAGATCGCGGCGTCGCGCGAGATCTGAGCCGCCGCGAGCTGCTCGCGCAGCGAGGCGGACTCCTGCAGCTGGCGCTGATCCTCCGAGGCGTGAGCTCGCGCGTGCGCTTCGAGCTCTGAGATCCGCCGCCGGGCCGCGACCAGCGCCGCCTCGGCCTCGTCGCGGGCGGCGGTCGTCATCGTCAGCTGCTCGCGGATCATCGTCAGCTCGTCGCGCACGCCGGCGAGCTCCCGGTCGCTGGCCTCGCGCGCCTGCGTCAGCTGCGCCTCGGCCTCGCGACGCGCGGCCGTCAGCTCCGCCTCGGCCTCCCGACGCGCGGCCGCCAGCCCCGCCTCGGCCTCCCGACGCGCGGCCGCCACCACCTCGTCGGCCTCCCGACGCGCGGCCGCCGTCGCCTCATCGACCTCCCGACGCGCGGTCGCCGCCGCCTCATCGACCTCCCGACGCGCGATGGCCAGCTGCTCGTCAGCCCGGCGCTGTGCCGCATCGAGCTCCTCGCGCGCCTGGCCGCGCGCGGCCTCGAGCGCCTCGGCCGCCGCCTGGCGATCGCGCTCGAGCTCCTGGCGCGCCTCGTCGCGCTCGTTCAGGGCGGCGGAGAGGCGCTCGTCGAAATCCTCGCGCTGCTGGTTGACCGCGCTCATCAGCTGCTCGAGCTCATGGCGCAGCTCAGCGTGCGCGGTCTGCAGCTCGGCCTGCCGGACGCTACGCGCCTCGAGCTCGGCGTGGACGTCGGCGACCGTTCCCCGCAGCTGCGCCGCCTCCTCGGAGCGACGCTCGAGCTCGGCGTGCAGTGCGGCGACGGTCTCCTTCAGCAGCAGGTCGGCGAGTGGGCCGCCGCGTCCGGGCTCCCCTCCGCCCTCGATCCGCGCCACCGTGAAGGTCGGCTCCTCTTCGGAGCTTCGGGGTTCCTCGTCAGCGACCGACGCCGCGGCCGGGCCCGGCTCCCCCGCCGGAGCCGACGCCTGCGCCCGACCGGACTCCTGCGCCGCAGCGGACGCCGGCGGCTCCTCGGCGACCGTCCCGGGTGCCGCGACCGGACCGGACGCCGCCGGCTCCTCGGCGACCGTCCCGGGTGCCGCGACCGGAACGGACGCCGCGGCGGACGCCGCCGGCTCCTCGGCGACCGTCCCGGGTGCCGCGACCGCGATCACCGCGTCGCCGACCCAGACGGCCGCCTGGCCGGGACGCGTCGGCACCGCCCAGTCGGGAAGGAGAAACTCCGCCGACCAGTCGGGCCCGATCGTTGCCGCGGGAGCGTCGCGATCCACCGAGAAACGATGACGGCGTCCCTGCAACTGCACGACGAGCAGCGGCTCGGCGTCCTCCGGACGCTCCTCGGTGAGCCAGCGCCCCACGAGGCGCAGCCGCACGTCGCGTCCCGGCCCGCGCGCCCGCTCGACCCGGTCGATGGCAATCGGGGCGTCGGCGGTGGCGGGCGGGGTCGTACTCATCGGGGCTCGCGAGTGAGGCAGGGGTGGTCGGCGCGCAAGCCTGAGTTCGGCGGCGCCTCCCGCGAACCCTCCTACGCCCGCCTAAGAATTGTGCGCGCTGCCGCTCGTCGCCTGGCGGCCGGCGAACAGCACCCCGGCCAGGACGGCCGCGCCGACTCCGCCGAGCGCGATCTTCAGGCCGGTGCCGCTGAGCCGGCGGCGCAGGTACCACTTGGTGGCCTGCCAGACGACGAAGCCGAGAACCTTGTAACCCATGGGTCGATCGTAGCTCAGGCGAAGGTCGCCTCGACGCTCGCCCGCCGCTGTGGCCCGGCCAGCTCGACCAAGCGCTCGGCGAACGCGTGACGCGCCACGAGCTCGTCGGCGCGCAGGCGGTCGATGAGCACGCCCATGGCCAGGCACGCGGCCGGACCGCGCCGCAGCGTCGCCACCTCGTCGGCGACCGCGCGCAGCAGCGCGATCTGGACCTCGCGATCCTGGTGGCGGCCGAGCGTGTCCTGGACGCCCTTCAGCGAGGCGATGAGCGGCCGCACCGCCTCTGCGCCGAACACGCTGAGCGCGAACAGCTCGAGCAGATAGCGAAGCTCCTTGCCCATCTTGCGCAGTTCGTGGTACTCCTCCGCCGAGCTGGAGTCGTCGATCGCCCCGCCGCGCTGCACGATGCGCAGATAGACGCGGTGGATGCGCCCGGCGACCACCTCGCCGATCGGCCGGCCCGCGTCGGGCCGCTCCTCGACGGGGTGCTCGACGAGCGATTCGAGCAGCCGCTCCCAGTCGCCGACGAGCTCGGAGGCCCGCCGCGAGGTCAGCGCCCGTGCCATCTGGGCGTGCGCCGCCAGGCGCCCGTGCGCGAGCACGGGGCGCAGCGGCCGCAGGTCCGGTCGGATCTCCTCGGGCAGCATCGCCGCGAGCGCGTCGAAGTCCTCGACGTGGACGTCGTAGTCCCGGGCCGGCCCCGTGGCTCGCTGCAGCCAGCGGAACTCGCTGCGAAAGCCGGGCAGCTCGACCGCCGGGAACACCCGGCGCAGCTGGCGCTGCACCGTGCGTGAGCGCCGCACGGCGATCCGCAGCTGGTGCAGGTACTCGGGATCGCGGCCGTCCAGCGCGCCCTCGCGGTTGTCGAGGATGACCGTCAGCAGACGCCGCAGCACCTGCGCGGCGGCGGCATCGGCGCGCTGGTCGTAGGCGAGCTCGACGTCGAACTTCGCGCGGGCGACGCCGCCGGCGGGGGTGCTGTCGGACGCCCCGATCATCGGCACCCCGATCCGGTCACGCGAGCGCTCGCGCGAGCCGGCGCACCGCCTCGTCGACGTCGCCCTCATCGATGATCAGCGGCGGCTCGCAGCGGATCGTCGACGGACCGGTCGCGTTGACGATCAGGCGCTCGTGCAGGAGCGCCCGGCGGGCCACCTCGGGGGCCGCTCGCTCGGGCGCGAGATCGAACCCGACCATCAGCCCGCGGCCGCGCACGGCGGTGACCCCGGGCAGTTCGCCCAGCCCCGCCCGCAGCCGCTCCCCGAGCTCGCGGACGCGCGCCAGCAAGCCGGGATCCGAGCACACGTCGAGCGCCACCAGCGCGGCCCCGGCCACGAGCGGACCGCCGGCGAACGTCGAGCCGTGGTCGCCGGCCTGCAGGACGTCGGCGAGCGCCGGCCCGGTGATGAGCGCGCCGGCCGGCAGGCCGCCGCCGAGCGCCTTGGCCGCGGTCATCGCGTCGGGCGCCACCGGCGTCTGCTCGTACGCCCACAGGGTCCCCGTCCGCCCCATGCCGGTCTGGATCTCGTCGAAGATGAGCACCGCGCCGGTGCGGTCGCACGCCTCGCGGGCGGCGACGAGCAGCTCGTCGGGCAGCGCGTGGATTCCGGTCTCCCCCTGGATCGGCTCGAGCAGCACCGCCGCGGTGTCCTCGCCGACGGCGTCGGCAAGCGCGCCGGGGCGCTTGGGCACGACCGTGAAGCCGGGCACCAGCGGCGCGAACGGCGCCTGCTTGGACTCCTGCGGCGTTCCCGACAGCGCCCCGTAGGTGCGCCCGTGGAACGCCTCCTCGAGCACGACCAGCGTGCCCCGCGGCCGGGCGCGGCGCGCGAGCTTGATCGCCGCCTCGTTGGCCTCGGCGCCGGAGTTGCACAGGAACACCTTGCCGCCGAGCGAGCTCTGAGCCAGGCGCGCCGAGAGCTCGAGCGCCGGCGCCGTGTAGTACAGGTTCGTGGCGTGGGTCAGAAGGCCCGCCTGCTCGCGGACCGCGGCGACGACGCGCGGGTGGCAATGGCCGACGTTGAGCACCGAGATCCCGGCGAGGAAGTCGAGGTACTCGTGGCCGTCCTCGTCCCACAGGCGGGCTCCGGCGCCGCGCACGAACTGCACCGGGTTGCGGACGTAGGTCCCGATGGCGTGCGCGGCCTCGAGCTCCCGCAGCTCGGCCAGGCTCGGACTCATCGCGACGCTCTGGGGACGATCTTCGTGCCCTGGCCGGCGTCGGTGAACAGCTCCATCAGCAGCGAGTGGGGCACCCGGCCGTCGACGATCGCCGCCGCCGAGACGCCCCCGTGGATGGCGTCGACGCAGGCGGCGAGCTTCGGGCGCATGCCGCCGCTCGTCTGGGTCAGGGCCGCCTGGACCTCCTCGACACCGGCCTCGGAGACGAGCGTGCCGGGGTCCCGCGGATCGCGCAGCCAGCCGGGGACGTCGGTCAGGAACATCACCTTGTAGGCGCCGAGCGCCCGCGCCACGGCCCCGGCGGCCTCGTCGGCGTTGATGTTGTACGAGTGGCCGTCCCGATCGGCGCCGACGCTTGCGACGACGGGAATGTAGTCCTGGGAGAAGTGGCGCAGCACGTTGACGTCGACGCGCTCGATCCGCCCCACGAAACCGATGTCCTGGCCCGACGGGGCGAGCTGGCGGCTGGCGCGCAACAGCAGCCCGTCGTCGCCGCAGAGGCCGACCGCCGGCTGCCCGTGGCGGTTGATGAGCAGGACGATGTCCTTGTTGACCTTGCCGACGAGGACCATCTTGGCCACCTCGACCGTCGCCGCGTCGGAGACGCGGAGGCCGTCGACGAACTCGATCGGCAGATCGAGCCGGCGCATGTAGCCGGAGATCTCGGGACCACCGCCGTGGATGATGATCGGGTTCATCCCGACGTACTTGAGCAGGACGACGTCGCGGGCGAAATCCTCCTTGAGCGCCGGATCGGTCATCGCCGCGCCGCCGTACTTGATCACCACGGTCTTGCCGTGGAACTCGCGGATGTAGGGCAGCGCCTCGAGCAGGGTCCCGACGTCGCGCATGCTCATGTCGTGTAGTCGGCGTTCAGCGAGACGTACTCGTGCCCGAGATCGGAGAAGTAGATCTCGGACTCGGCTCCGTCTCCGGGGAGGGCGATCGCATAGTCGACCTCGGGGCCGCTGACCGCCTGGGCGAGCGCGGCCGCGTCGTGGGGCACGTGAGCCCCCCGCGCGCACACCGGGACGCCTTCGATGGCGACGTCGAGCTCGAGCGGGGCGCTGCCGGGCACCGCGGCGCCGGCGGCCTGGACGATCCGGCCCCAGTTGGGGTCGCCGCCGTAGAGCGCGGTCTTGACCAGCGGCGAGTCGGCGACCGCGCGGGCCACCCGCTGGGTCAGCTCCTCGTCGCCGCCGCTGACCACGACACGGCCCGTGCGCCGCGCGCCCTCGCCGTCGGCGACCACCCGCAGCGCGAGCTGGCGCAGGAGCGCGTCGATCGCCTCGCCGAGGCGCAGCTCCTCCTCGGTCTCGGGCTCGACCGCGACGCCCGAGGCCCCGCTGGCCTGCAGCACGACGGTGTCGTTGGTCGACAGCTGCCCGTCGACCGAGATCCGCTCGAACGAGCGCTTCAGGCAGACGCTGAGCAGCAGGTCACACGTCGCCGCTGACATCCGCGCGTCGGTCTGCACGAAGCAGAGCATCGTCGCCAGTCGCGGCGAGATCATTCCCGCGCCCTTGGCCTGGGCGCAGACGCGGACGGTGCCCGAGGCCAGGCGCACCTCGAGCGTCGCGTGCTTGTCGATCGCATCGGTCGTCCGGATCGCCTGCGCGAACGCGCCGTCGCCGCCGGATGAGAGCTCGTGCGCGGCCCGCGCGATGCCCTGATTGACCCTGCTCATGGGCAGCGGCACGCCGATGATCCCGGTCGAGGCGACCGCCACCCGATCCTCGGGCACGCGGGCGACGAGCGCGCCGGCGCCCTGCATCCTGGCGGCGTTCTCCAAACCCATGCGGCCGGTGGCGGCGTTCGCGTTGCCGGCGTTGACAACGACCGCGCGGATCGCGTCCAGGCGGCAGCGCTGGCGGCACAGCTGCACCGGCGGGGCCGCCGTCCCGGAGACGGTGAACCGCGCGGCGCTCGTCGCCTCGGGGGCGTCGCAGACCATGAGCCCGACGTCGGGCGCACCCGATTCCTTGATGCCGGCGGCGACCCCGGCGGCGCGGAACCCCGCCGGCAGACCGCCCGCAAGCTCGTCGATCTGCGCCAGCGGTTCGATCCAGCGGCTCGTGAAGAAGGCGCTCACGCGGCGAGACCCTCCCCTTCGGCAAGCCCCAGCATGAGGTTGAGGTTCTGCACCGCCTGCGACGCCGCACCCTTCCAGAGGTTGTCGATCGCCGAGAAGACGATCACCCGGCCGGTGCGCTCGTCGACGTGGACCGCGATCCGGCAGATGTTCGTCTCGCGCACGTCACGCACTCCGGGCAGGCCGTCGGTGAGCTCGACGAACGGCTCGTCGGCGTAGGCCTCGCGATAGATCTCGCGCGCGTCGAGCTCGGCGCTCGGACCCTCGCGGACCGTGACGTAGCACGAGCACAGCTCCCCCTGATCGAGCGGGATCAGGTGGGGGGTGAAGGTGATCGGCCCGGGCGCGCCCAGCGCCGCCAGCTCCTGCTCGATCTCGGGCGTGTGGCGGTGCCGGGGCACGCCGTAGGGGTTGAGGTTCTCGTCGACGGTGACGAAGTGGGTCTTGTCGGTGGCCGCCCGGCCGGCGCCCGAGGCGCCCGACTTGGCGTCGATGATCACCTCGGCGATCGCGCCGGTCCGCGCCAGCGGGGCCAGCGCGAGCACGCTGGCGGTCGGATAGCAGCCGGGGTTGGCGACGAGCCGGGCCACGCGGATGCGATCGCGGTAGAGCTCGGGCAGGCCATAGACCGCCTGCTCGATCAGCCCCGGCTCGGGATGCTGGCGATACCACTCGGCGTACACGGCGGGGTCGCGGAGGCGGAAGTCGGCGCTGAGGTCGACGACGCGCACGTCGCGGCGTAGGAGCTCTGAGACGAGCTCGGCGGCGGCGCCGTGCGGATAGGCGACGATCGCGGCGTCGACGTCGGCGTGGCGGTCGAGGTCGAGCTCCTCGAGCACGAGCGGGACCCGATGGTGGGGGTAGAGATCGTCGAGCCGACGCCCGACGTCCGACCGCGCGGTCGTGAAGCGCAGCTCCAGACCGGGATGGCGGTGCACGAGCCGGGCGCTGAGCGCGCCGGCGTAGCCCGCGGCGCCGAAGACGGCGACGCTAGGAGTCACGGACCCGGCCCCGGAGCCGGTCGGTCAACGCGGCGGCGATCTTGCGCCGCCGGGTGGCGACCTCCGCGTCGGTCAGCGTGCGGTCGCTGGCCTGGAACTGCAGCCGCAGCGCGAGCGAGACATTGCCCACGCCGATCCGCTGCTCGTCGCGGTAGACGTCGAACACCTCGGCGCCGGTCAGCAGCGCGCCGCCGGCCTCGCGGACGATCGCGATCACCTCGGCGGCGGTGACCCCGTCGGCGACGATGACCGCGAGGTCCTCGCGAACCGCCGGGAAGCTCGTCAGGTCGCGGTATCGCGGGACGGCGAGCAGCTCGGCGGCGTCCTCGAGATCGAGCTCGAGGGCGGCCACGGGATCGGTCAGGTCCCACAGCGCCGCGACGCTCGGGTGGATCTCCCCCAGCCAGCCGGCGTCCCGGTCGCCGAGATCCACGCGCGCGGCCCGCCCCGGATGCAGGAACGGCTCGGGCGGATCGGCGGCCCGCACCGTCCAGGGCAGGCGCACGGCGTCGAGCAGGCCGGCCAGTACGCCCTTGGCGGCGAATACGTCGGCCGCCGGCGGCGCCCCGTCGCGCCAGGTCGGCGGCCGGACGGGCCCGATGAGCAGCGCGGCGATGTGATACGGCTCGACCGGGACGTCGTCGCGCATCGCGTACACCGCCCCGGCCTCGAACAGCCGCACGACGGCGGCGCCGCGCGCGCGGTTGCGCTGCGCGACGTCGAGCAGCGAGCCCAGCAGCGTCGTGCGCAGACGGGCCTGCTCGGCCGACATCGGGTTGCGCAGGTCGATCGGGAAGCGGTCGCGCAGGCGCAGCCGCTCGGCGGTCTCGGGACTCTCGAAGCTCCAGCCGATGATCTCGTGCAATCCCTGCGCGGTCAGCGCGTCGGCCGCGTGGCGGCGCAGGCGCTGGCGATCGGTCAGCCGCCCCGAGGCGCCGCGCCGCGAGGGCAGCGAGGCGGGCAGGTCCTGCAGCGCCCCGAGCCGCGACACCTCCTCGATCAGATCGGCCTCGCGGGTGACGTCGGCGCGCCGGAACGCGGGGACGGTGACGTCGAGTCCGTCGGCCGCGTCGGCGACGGTGAACTGCAGCGCGGTCAGGATCTCCGCCGAGCGCGACCGCGGCACCTCCACGCCGAGCAGGCCGCTGACCCGGGCGTCGCGCAGGCGGATCGCGGCCGCCGGGCGGGTGGGCTCCGAATATCCGACGTCGATCGTCCCCGGCGCCACGCGCGCACCGCAGACCTCGATCATCAGCTGGGTGGCGAGCACCTGGGCGTCCATCGCCTGCTCGGGCGCAAGGCCCTTCTCGTTGCGTCCCGACGCCTCGGAGCGCAGCCCGAGCGCCAGCGAGGTGCGGTGCACGTTGGCCCCGTCCCAGGTCGCAACCTCCATCAGCACGCGGGTCGTCGCCTGCGAGACCTCGGAGCGGGCGCCGCCCATGACGCCGGCGATCGAGGTCGGACCGTCGTCGTCGGCGATCAGCACCATGTCGGAGGTCAGCGTCCGCGCCTGACCGTCGAGCGTCCGCACGGTCTCCCCGTCGCGCGCGCGGCGTACGACGAGCTCGCCGCCGGCCACCCGATCGAGATCGAACGCGTGCAGCGGCTGGCCGATCAGCAGCATGACGTAGTTGGTGACGTCGACGACGTTGGAGATCGGCCGCTGGCCGGCGGCCATCAGGCGCGCCTTCAGCCACGCCGGGGACGGACCGACGGTCACGTCCTCGAACACCCGCGCGGTGAAGCGCGGACACAGATCGGGGCACTCGACGGTCACGCGCGCGTCCGCGACCGGGCCCGGGACGCCGGGATCGCGCGTCCACGGCGGAGCGGCGAGCGGCGCGCCGGTGGCGGCGTGGGCCTCGCGCGCGATCCCGTACACGGCCAGGCAGTCGGGACGGTTGGGGGTGATCTCGAGCACGAGCACGTCGGTCGACAGCGGCAGCACCTCGGTGAGCGGGGTGCCCGCGGCGAGCCCGTCGGAGAGCACCATGATCCCGTCGTGATCGATGCCGATCGCGACCTCGTCCTCGGCGAGGATCATGCCGTTGGACAGCTGGCCGCGCAGCTTGGCGACCTTCAACCTCACGCCGGTGGGCATGACCGCCCCCGGTCGCGCCACCGCCACCGTCTGCCCGGTGGCGACGTTCGGCGCCCCGCAGACGATCTGGCTGCACTCGCCGTCGCCGGTGTCGACCTGGCAGACGCGCAGGCGGTCGGCGTCGGGATGCTGGCGCGCGTCGAGGACCTTGCCGACGACGAAGTGCTCCAGCCCCGACACGCCATGGGTCTCGACCCGCTCGACCTCGGTCCCGGTCATCGCGAGGCGCTCGGCGAGCGCGAACACATCGAGGTCGGGGGCGCAGTACTCGTGCAGCCATTCCAGCGGGACGCGCATCAGAACTGCTCCAGGAAGCGGATGTCGTCGTCGTAGAACAGCCGCAGGTCGGTGACGCCGTGCCGAAGCATCGCGATCCGCTCGATGCCCATCCCGAACGCGAACCCCTGGACGCGCTCGGGGTCGTACCCGGGCGCCCCGACATGCGCGAACACGTTGGGATCGACCATCCCCGAGCCGAGGATCTCGATCCAGGCGGTGCCCTTGCACACCGAGCATCGCCGGCCGTCGGGGGTGATGCCCTGGGTGCAGTGAAAGCAGGACACGTCGACCTCGACGCTCGGCTCGGTGAACGGGAAGAAGTGCGGCCGCAGACGCACTTCGCGCTCGTCGCCGAAGATCGCCCGCGCGAATCTCAGCAGCGTGCCCTTCAGGTCGGCCAGGGTGACGTCCTCGTCGACCGCCAGGCCCTCGATCTGGTGAAACTGCGGCAGGTGGGTGGCGTCGATCGCGTCGGGCCGGTAGACGCGGCCGGGCACGATGATGTACAGCGGCGGCGGCCCTGACTCCATGGCGTGGATCTGCGCCGGCGAGGTGTGCACCCGCAGCAGGCGCGTGTCGCCGTCGAACAGGTCGAACTCGCCCTCCTGGCGCAGGTAGTACGTGTCGGTCTCCAGTCGGGCGGGATGGGTCGGGGCGTGGTTGAGCGCGTCGAAGTTGTAGTAGACGGTCTCCACCTCCGGGCCCTCGGCGACGTTGAAGCCGAGCCCCAGGAACACGTCCTCGATCTCGCGCTGGGTGCGCGTCATCAGGTGCAGCCGGCCGAGCGCGGGCAGCGGGTCGGCGGGCAGCGTGACGTCAACGCGGTCCTGCAGCAGCCGCGCGTCGAGCTCAGCGGCGGCCAGCTCCCCGGCGCGCTGCTCGATCGCGGCCTCGAGCGCCCGGCGGGCCTCGTTGGCGGCCCGGCCGGTCGCGGCGCGCTCCTCGGGCGGCAGCTGGGCGACGCCGCGCAGCAGGTTGGGCAGGTCGGCGCGGCGCCCGAGATAACGGATGCGGACCTCCTCGAGCTCGGCGGTGCCGGGAGCAGCGGCGATCGCGTCGCTCGCCTCCCGCTCGATCGCAGCGATCTGATCGGTGAGAGCGCTCATGATCCGCGGCGCATCCTAGTTGCCTCATACAGCGCGATCGTCGCCGCCATCGCGGCGTTCAGCGAGTCGGTGGCGATCGGGATCCGGGCGATGAGATCGGCGGCCGCGACCACCTCCGCGGGCAGGCCGCCGCGCTCGGCGCCGACGAGGTAGGTCGCCTCCGGCAGCTCAAGCTCGTGCAGCGGGCGCCCCTCGCCGGACTGCAGGGCCACCGTCGGCCCGGGCAGCGCCGCGGGCTCGCCGACCCGGGCGAGGGGCACCGTGAACACCGCGCCCATGCTCGCGCGAACCGCCTTGGGACCGTAGGGATCGGCGGTGCCGGGGCCGATGGCGACGCTGGCGGCGCCGAACGCCGCGGCGCAGCGCAGGATCGTCCCGACGTTGCCGGGATCGGCGACGCCGTACAGGCACACGCCCAGCGGCCCGAGCGCCGCCGGCGCCCAACGCTCCTCGTAGACGCCGAGCGCGCGCGTGCCCGACCCGAGCTCGGAGGCCGCGGCGAGGAGCCGCGGCTCGACCTCGGTGCCGGCGAGCCCCGATCCGCTGGCCACGTAGCGCTCGACCGGCGTCCAGCCGGCGGCGTCGGCGGCGCAGAGCAGATCCTCGCCCTCGGCGACGAAGCGCGAGGTCGCCTCGCGAGCGCGACGGCGCTGGCTCAGACGGCGGATCTGCTTGAGCTTGGGATTGTCGGAGCTGGTGATGGTCATCTCGGCCTGGGACATGAAAAAGGCGCCGGTCCCGTCAGGGATGCGGCGCCCGGGTGGCGGTGCTGGTGTCGGCGGGTGTCGCTCAGCCGGACGCCAGCGCCTCGCGGGCGCGCTGGGCAAAGCGTCGGAAGGTGTCGGCGTCGTTGACGGCCATGTCGGCGAGGATCTTGCGGTCGAGCTGCACGCCGGCCACCTCCAGGCCATGTATGAACTGCGAGTACGACAGGCCGTGCTGGCGCGCGGCCGCGTTGATGCGGGTGATCCACAGCCGGCGGAAGTCGCGCTTGCGGTTGCGGCGATCGCGGTAGCGGTACTGGTCGGCCTTGAGCACGGCCTCCTTGGCCGCCCGGTAATGCCGGCTGGCGTCGCCCCGGTAGCCCTTGGCGAGCTTCAGCGTCGCGCGGCGCTTCTTGCGCGCGTGGACCGAGCGCTTGACGCGGCTCATGACCGCTTGACCCCGAGCAGCGTCTTCACCTGCTTGACGTCATCCGGAGAGATGACCGCGGGCTGGCCGAGCCGGCGCTTGCGCTTGCGCGACTTCTTCTCGAGGATGTGGCTCGTGAAGGAGTGTCGGCCACGCACCTTGCCGGTGGCGGTCACCTTGAAGCGCTTCTTGGCGCCCGAATGCGTCTTTGCCTTCGGCATCGCGATGCTCGAGTAAAGCAGAAGGCGGCCGCCGGTCGGTGGTCGGCGCGAGCGCAGCGCGACCGGGAGCGCGTCAGGCGGCGGCGTCGCTGGCGGCCGCCGAGCGCCGCTCCGCGCGACCGTTGCGGTGCTCGTTGCCGCTGCTCTCGCCGTCGTTCCCAGCCGCGCCGTTGGCATCGAACTCGCCGGCGAGGACCGCTTTGCTCGGGGCCAGCATCATCGTCATGTTGCGCCCGTCCTGCAGCGGCGTCTGCTCGACGATCGCGATCTCGGCGAGCTCGGAGGCCAGCCGGTCCAGCAGCGCGGTGCCGCGCTCCGGATGGGTGACCTCGCGCCCCCGGAACATGATCGTGACCTTGACCCGATCCTTGCCCAGGAGGAAGCGCCGGACGTGGCCCTTCTTC